>Ga0307380_10008297_pt1 | contig 13328 bp, 9 predicted proteins | sample UN3MG_FD_202239 | JGI IMG/M metagenome (GOLD analysis project Ga0307380, IMG submission 202239) | Soil microbial communities from Risofladan, Vaasa, Finland - UN-3 | ecosystem: Environmental > Terrestrial > Soil > Coastal area > Acid sulfate soil | place: Finland: Risofladan, Vaasa | collected... | reverse complement strand
CTGGCCAGACTGTGGTACGGGCTCGAAGCACCACTGAGATTCGGCCTTCGCACCGGTCCGGGCTCATCAAACCAGTCTACCCAACTCGTCCCCATTTTCGTGCATCCAGGGTGAGCCAAAGGCTCATGAACGACTGTGGTTGCGTTTGGGGGGACCGGCAGGGTTCCACGGGCCGGCAAAGACGCAGGAAAAAATCCGTTTTTAAATTAAATCGCAGCCCCGTCTGCGAAACACAGTCCGTCTACAACGGAATCCTCAAGTATTGACGGAAATGCGCCGATTCAACTAGCTCGCTCATGGGGTGTTTACCCTATGAAGCAGAGGTCTCTGGATCGGCGGCGGGGTTCTTATCGGCTGTCGGGAGCAAGGGGAGGCTGCGATGGCGAAGCAGATCCGCCGGGAGCTGATCCAGCCGGGGTTCTGTCTTCCCGGTGCATTGTGCGACGCATCGGGAAGACAGCTTCTGCCTCGTGGTACGTTCCTCACGCAGGGCAACATCGCCAAGCTCGGTGCGCGGGTGATCACCGGCCTGTATCGCGGCAGCGACTGGCCGGATGACGACGTGACCGGGTCCCGGGAGCTCGATCAGGCCGACCGGTGTCCCAAGAGTATGGCGGGCCGCGAAAGTCGCGCAACGACCGGGGCGTTCGAGCCACCCCAGAGGAGCGATCGAGACACCGTCAGCGTGGCATCGCTCCGGGCGGGGATTTGTCTGTCGCAGGAAATCTACGACGAGGCTGGCGTGTTGCTGCTGGCGGCCGGCACCACGATCACGCCGCGCTTCCTGCACCTGTTGCAGCAGCGAGGGATCGTCTCGGTGCGGCTTCGTCGCGGCTGGGGGGCGGTGGCTGACCGTGCCGATCCGCCCAGGATGCAGCGGCTCGATCGCCTGCTAGCGGTCGAGTTGAGCAAGCACCAGCCGCTCTGCCTGGGGGGGCCTGCGGACCGACCTCAGTTGCCGCTGGATGATTTGTGGGTGGAAGCCAGACGCGGCCTGGAGAGGCACGTCCGCGCCACGGCGGCATTGGCCGACATCTGCGAGACATCGCAGGCCGGGCGAACCAGTTCGAGCGACGAGATGGGCACGCTCGTCGGGCAGTTCGCCGACATGCTCACGCTCGACTGTGAGCTGCTGATCATGATCGTGAGCATGCAGAGGACGCTGGGCGAGTACCTGTTCGATCACTGCGTGAACGTGGCCCTGCTGAGCATGTCGATCGCCAGCCAGTTGGGTCTGCGTCGCGAACGGCTCATGACCATCGGGCTGGGCGGGGTGTTCCAGGACGTGGGCATGCTGGGCGTGCCGAGCGACATTCGCCTGGCACCGCGCGAGCTGGAGCCCGATGAACAGGCCGAGATCGAGCAGCACCCGGTCTACACGCTCGATTATCTGGAGCGGGTCCGCGGCCTGCCCGTGGAGGCTCGCTTCATCGGCTATCAGGCCCACGAGCGTACGGATGGAAGCGGTTATCCTCGGCGGCGGTCGGCCACGACGACGCACCCGTTCGCCAAGGTGGTGGCTCTGGCGGACGCTTACGCGGCCATGACTCGCCCGCGGCCGTATCGCCCGGCGCGGCGGCCTCACGATGCCGTCAAGGAAATTCTGGTCGAGGGCAGCCATAACCGGTTCGACCGGACGGTAGTCCGGGGATTCCTGGATGCGGTGTCGGCCTTTCCGGTCGGCAGCCGGGTCGAGCTGACCGGCGGCGTGCAAGGTCTGGTGGTGCGGGCCAACCCTGGAGCGCACACCCGGCCGGTGGTCGCGGTGATCGACGCTGAGGGCAACCTCACGGGTCAGACGATCGATCTGTCCAAAGAAACGCGCCTGGAAGTGGTCGCGGCGGGGGATTCTCACGAACAAGTGGAGACCGGTCTGAGCCGCGAGGCTTGGCCGGTGTAGTGCCCCTGGGACGGGCCCCCATCTTCTCGGAGGTGGGGGCCCGTTCCCTATCCTGACGGGTTCGACAGCGGCCGCGCCCCGGCGCGCGACGGGGGATTGCGGCTCTTCCTCTGTCGCTTTTTGACTGGCAATCAGTTGCGGAGCCCCCGGCAGGTGGGGCGCCCGGTGTCCGGGCCGCGGACGGGTGAGCGGAGCCGACGTCGGCCGGTGGAGGGCGGGGTCGGCAAGGCGGCTGTGTCAGTCGCTATCGCTTTCCGTGGCCGTCAGGACGACGGCGTCCTTGCGGGACAGCGTGCCGACCCTGAACCGTGTCTTCCCCGGTGCCGGGTGCTGCTCGATCACGCGCAAGGCGCGCCGGATTGCGTCGCGTGGGCGACGTTCTTGGACCTGTTCGGCCTGGTCGCGAAGGAATGCGGCGAGCAACTCGGAGGGTCGTTGGGCGGCGATGGCTTCGTAGGGACTGGGCGAGAAACGGAGCAGGGCGGGGGGATCGCGCGTGACCTGGGCACACCACCGGGCCAGGACGGCCTGCACCTCACGGGCCTGCTCAGCGCCGGTGGAGGACTCCGATCCGAAGCGGTCGGCCCGCAGCGTCGCGTTGAGGGCGTCGGCCAGCCCGGCGATGATCGACCTGTATAGCAGGTCGTTCAGCTTGGCGTCTCCCACGTCCAGCCCGTACAGACGAGCGAGCGCTTCAATCTCCTCCTTGGTGGGAAGTGATGTCGATCGTTGCCGGCGGCGGGATTCGCTACTGGCGGAATCCTCGGCGCGGGTATGCCCGGCGACCTTTCGCAGATCGCGAGCCAGGGCTTCGAGCGCGTTGGCCAGGTCCTCGGTGCCACGACTGGTCACCACGAGGACCGGCACGGGCTGCCGGGATGATGCCGGGGCGTGTGCCAAGGCCCACTCGTGGATCATGTCACGGGCCTCGAACGATGTTCCGGGATCGGCCGATATCCGCTGAAAGCAATCGGCGACGGCGTCGGCCACAAGCTGATTGGCTATGGGGCGACCGAAATCCTCGCCAGCGGCCGACAGGACGCGTTCGACGTCGTCCGCTGTCAAGGCACCGCGTCTGGCCAGCTTGTGAATCTGCTGCGCTTCGCGGAAGGCTCGCTCTCCGCGGGCGATGGCCTCGACGCCCTGTTCGAGTCGTCCGAGGTTTCGATCGCGGCGGGCCAGGTACGCTTCGTAGTCGTCCTGCCACTGGTACCCGGGGTTGAGGTCCAGCAAGCGCTGCTCGTACTCCAGCTCCTGAGCCAGCAGGTCGGCGACTTCGGGATCCTGGACCCGGGCGCAACCCAGTAACGCCCGGCGAAAGTCCGAGCGCGAACGGCTCATCAGGTCGGGTTCCTGGCCCAGGTTTAACAGCTTCTGGCGGATGAGTTCGCGCATGGACTCGTCGTCGTGATGTCGCTTGTACGTGTCATAGAGCGAGGAGGCGTACATGTCCCGCAGCATGCGTGTCGTGCGGGGATAGGGCTTGTCGGCGTCGCACTCTTTCTCAAACGCTTCGATCTGTTCGGGGGTGAGGGCGCCCTGCTCGTCGACTCGGGCGAACATCTCTCGAATAACGCCGTGAGCCTTAATGCAGGCGTTCATCTCGGCCCGAAGATCGGTGAGCTCCCTGCGGGCCTCGGCATCGGCGCCGCCCGCAAGGCGCGCGGTCCAGCGCTCGATCCGCCCGGGATCGCCACCGTTCACGACGGACCCGGCAGCCGAGTAGAAGGCATCTTCGACGAACTTGTCGAAAGTCGGCGGGGAACGATTCCCCTGGCGGACGGCCCAGGCCTCGTCCAGGACGAACTCGAAGGCTTCGTCGTCGAGCTTGTTGCGGTACAGAAGTGTGCCGTACGCTTCGAGGACCACGTCGGGATCCTCGTCGTAGCGGGCGGCGAGTTCCTTCGCCTGGTCAAGGCTGACGGATGGCTGCTCCTGCAGTCGGGTCGTCAGATCGGGGAGTAGCTCCTGGGCCGACAACGGACCGGAGAGTGCCCCGCCCGCCCAGGCCCACAGTACGAAGGCCGTCGTATGTCGGCTCACTCTTTCCATACGTCGTCGCATGCCTCTCGACATTCGTGGTGCCCAACCGTGCAGTGACTCATGAACCGGTAGCAGCACAACCTGTGAATTCCGGATTTGTTCCCCGACGGGTCAGAGTGTATTTGCCTGCCGCAGGAAGTCAATAGCAGGCCCACGGGAAGGGTGCGGCAAGCGGGCGCGCACGTAAAACTGATGTGCGGACGGATCGGAACAAGACCGGCCAGCAAGCCGGTGCCACGGACTTCCCGCTGCACACGGATCGCTGCGGAGTGGCGTGACTGCCAGCGCTGCGCCGCGTCGGGCTTAGGTTGCGTCGGCGCCTTCGCCGGCGGCGACGGTTTCGCCGGCGTCTTCAGTTGCGGCTTTCTCGACAACCTGGCCCTCGAAGTACAGGACGGCCAGGTCGTCCTCGGTGGCCGGCTCCTTGACGGAGACGACCACGCGGTCCTTGCCTTCGTACTCACCGCGGAGCATGGCCTCGGACAGGGCGTCCTCCACGTACTGCTCGATGGCCCGGCGCAGCGGGCGGGCGCCGAACTTCTCGTCGGTGCCCCGCTCGATGAGGAAGTCCTTGGCCTGATCGGTCAGGACCAGCTCGAGGCCCTTCTCGGCCAGGCGGCCGGCCAGCTTGCCCACCTCGAGGTCGACGACGCGCTGCAGATCCTCGTGGGTGAGCTTGTGGAAGACCACGATCTCGTCGAGTCGGTTGAGGAACTCGGGGCGGAAGTAGTCCTCCAGCTCGGACTTGAGCATGTCTTTCATCTTCTCGTAGGTGACGTCCTCGTCGCGCTTCTGGAAGCCAAAGGTCTCCTGATGGGTGATCTTGGCGGCCCCGACGTTGCTGGTCATGATGAGGATGGTGTTCTTGAAGTCCACGTGTCGCCCAAAGGAGTCGGTGAGTCGGCCCTCCTCCATGATCTGGAGCAGCATGTTGAAAACGTCGGGGTGGGCCTTCTCGATCTCGTCCATGAGGACGACGGAGTAGGGCCGGCGTCGGATGCGCTCGGTGAGCTGGCCGCCCTCCTCGTAGCCGATGTACCCCGGCGGGGCGCCGATCAGGCGGGAGACGTTGTGCTTCTCCATGTACTCGGACATGTCCAGGATCATGAGGGCGTCCTCGTCGCCGAACATGAACTCGGCCAGGCACTTGGCCAGGTAGGTCTTGCCCACGCCCGAGGGGCCGATGAAGACGAAGCTGCCCATCGGTCGGTTGGGGTCCTTGAGTCCGCTGCGGGAGCGTCGGACGGCCCGGGCGATGGCGGCGACGGCCTCGTCCTGCGAGACGATGCGCTTGTGTAGTTCGTCCTCGATCTGCAGGAGGCGGTCGGCCTCGCTACGGTCCAGCCGGGTCAGCGGCACGCCGGTCATGGTGGAGACCACCTCGGCGACGACCTCCTCGTCGACGACTCCGTCGATCTCCTTGGAGCGGTCGCGCCACTCCTTCTTGAGTTCCTCCTTCTTCATCTTGAGGGACTCGGCCTTGTCGCGGAGTTCGGCGGCGCGTTCGTAGTCTGCGTTTCGGACGGCCTCGTCCTTCTCCATGGTCAGGCGGTCGATGTCCTTCTCGATCTGGGTCAGGTTGGGCGGCTTGGTCATGCTGCGGAGGCGCATGCGGGCGCCGGCCTCGTCGATGACGTCGATGGCCTTGTCCGGCTGGACCCTTCCGGCGACGTAGCGGCTGGAGAGTTCGACGGCCTGTTCGATGGCGTCGTTGGATATCCGTACCCGGTGGTGGGCCTCGTATCGGTCGCGGAGGCCCTTGAGGATCTCGATGGTCTCCTTCTTGCTGGGGGCGTTGACGAGGATCTGCTGGAAGCGTCGTTCGAGCGCTCCGTCCTTCTCGATGTACTTCCGGTACTCGTCGAGGGTGGTGGCCCCGATGCACTGGATCTCGCCGCGTGAGAGGGCGGGCTTGAGGACGTTGGAAGCGTCGATGGCGCCCTCGGCGCCGCCGGCGCCGACCAGGGTGTGGAGTTCGTCGACGAACAGGATGACGTTACGGGCCCGGCGGACCTCGTTCATAACGGCCTTGATTCGCTCCTCAAACTGCCCGCGATACTTGGTTCCGGCGACCATCATGGCCAGGTCGAGGACGACGATGCGTCGCCCGGCCAGCAGCTCGGGGATGTCGTTGTCCATGATCTTCTGGGCCAAGCCCTCGACGATGGCGGTCTTGCCGACGCCGGCCTCACCCAGCAGGACGGGGTTGTTCTTCTGACGACGGCAGAGGACCTGGATGACACGCTCGATCTCGTTCTGCCGTCCGATGACGGGGTCGAGCTTGCCCTGCTTAGCCAGCTCGGTCAGGTCGCGCCCGAAAGAGTCCAGGGCCGGGGTCTTGCTCTTGCCCTTCTTGGTTTCGCCAGCGGGCATGGACATGCCTTCCTCGGCCTCGGCGCTGGCCCCGAGGAGGTTGAGAACTTCCTCTCGGACTTCGTCGAGCTTGAGGCCCAGATTCATCAGGACCTGGGCGGCGACGCCGTCCTGTTCGCGGAGCAGGCCGAGCAGCAGGTGCTCGGTGCCGACGTAGTTGTGGTTGAGATTGCGGGCCTCCTCGATGGCGTACTCGATGACCTTCTTGGCCCGGGGCGTCTGGGGGAGCTTGCCCATGGTGACCATGTTCGGCCCGCTCTTGACCAGCTTCTCGACTTCGAGTCGCACCTTGCGAAGATCGACCTCGAGGTTCTTGAGGACGTTGGCGCCGACGCCGGAGCCTTCCTTGACCAGTCCGAGCAGAATATGCTCAGTGCCGATGTATTCATGGTTGAAGCGTTGGGCTTCCTGGTTCGCCAAGGCCATGACCTTGCGGGCCCGATCTGTGAATCGCTCGAACATTACGGGATTCTCCTGTGGCTCGGCCACCGGCAGTTGGGCCGGCGGGCCGGTTTCCCGGTGCTCCGCGTGGGCTGAAGAAGAGCGCTGGCCGGATTGCGATACCCCGCCTGCTGCACCCCGACGCGGCGCCCGGCCGTGTCGTCGGGACTGGAACCCAAATCCGTACGCCTCGCAACACCGGACCCGGCAGAAGTCTAGCATGCGCTATGCCACCGGGCAACTGGCCGTCGGCTGTTGGAAGTACGGGCTCCCGCAGGTGTATCGGCACGCTGGAGGGGCGCAGTGAGCGGCTGACGTGGCGTCCATGGGCGTCTGGATGGGTCTGGGGTTGTCGCGCCTGGGGCGTGCGGTTGGGGCAGGCGATCCGCGAATGACGCTGGGTGATTGCCGAAGCAGGGCTGGACCTGCCACTTTGGCATGGGGTGCCGTTTTGGACGAGTGTGGGTCAGGTGGACGATTGCGGATCGGTGGGTACCGGGTCGACCTTGAGGGAGGGCTGATTGGGGAGCCCGACGACGCGGATGGCGGCCTGGCCCTTGAGGACGCTGGCCAGCATGTCGCCGCCGGCCCGTGCCCGCCAACCGCGCGTGAGTGCGGATTCTGTGGGCAGGGATCGGGTGTGGGCGTGGACGAGGTCGCGGATGCTCTGCTTATTGGCCATCAGGGCGAAAGCTACGTCATGGGTCAGGCAGAAGTCACGGAGAACGGCGGTGACCAGGGACAGGAGGACGAGTTCGTGGGAGGTGTCCTCGATGGTCTGCTGGACCGCGGGTAGTCGATTGGCGGGGATAGCCAGCCCGCGCTGGACGGCCTGGGCGAGCTGCTCGACGGCCCGGGCTCGCAGGTTGAGCCCGCGTAATGATCGGATCTGTTCGGCGCGTGTCCAACGATGGCGGGCGATCTCGAGCAAAAGGTGATCGCGCACGACGGCCCGGGCGGGACGATCGAATGTTTTGGCCAGGGCCTCGCGGACCTCGAGGAGTTGTCCGGCCACGGCCAGTCCCTGGGGGTCCAGTGAGCCAATGCCTCTGAGGCGAAGCAGTCGCCTCTCGGCCGTGGGCTCGTAGGTTTCGGGTCGCTCGAACTGGGCGAACTCCTCGCTGGCCCAGTCCAGCCGGCCGAGCGTCTCCAGGCGTTTGGTGAGCTTCTGGTGAACGAGCGGGATGTAGGCGACGTCGTCCACGGCGTAGGCGAGCTGGGCGTCGGTCAGCGGTCGCCGCCGCCAGTCGGTGAGGGTCTGTGACTTGCGCAGGCGAATACCCAGGAACTTGTGCACCAGGCGGGTGAGGCTGAGCGGGTAATCGCGGCCGACGAGGCCGGCGGCGACCTGGACGTCGAAAACGTTGGCCGGGGTCTTGCCGATCAGTTGCCGACACAGGGCGAGGTCCTCCATGGCGGCGTGCAGGACGATCTGGACGGAGGGGTCGGCAACAAGCTCCCAGAAGGGCTTGGTGTCGAGCCCGGCGAGGGGGTCGATGAGTGCCACCTGTGACTCGGTGGCGGCCTGAATGAGGCAGACGGTGGTTTCGTATCCGTCCTCCATGATGAATTCGGTGTCGAAGGCGAATGAGCGGGCATCGGCCAAGCGGTCGCAGAAGGACCGGAGATCGGCGTCGGAGGTGACGGTGACGGTCGGGGGTTTCTTGATGTTGCGCTTCACGTTGCCAGTAGTCGCCTGGGCACCGGGGTTTCGCTATCGGTGACCCACTTGCGGTTCCGGGTCGGGCCGGATCGATCGGCCGAGCGGCGGGCGCGCCGGCATGCGGGAGGCACCCGGCCGACGCGGAGGGGCGCTGCGGGTCGTTGCACCGCGGCGTCCCAGGGCGCACGCGGATTCCTCCAGATTGTATCGGTGGCTGGGCGGACGCCAATTACCAACCGGGCGAGTTTGGTCCGGGAATACGGCGGCCGGTCTGGTGGAAGGGGCGTAGGGGACCCCAGAATCCGCGCGGGCGGGTGGGCGTCCACCAACCGGTCTGGACGCCCCAGGGGCGTCTGAGGCGGCAGAGGAGGCCCTGAGGGCGGCTCCGGGCGGATAGGTCGTCCGATATGCGGGTGGGGGCGCGGCGTTGAAAACGCCACCTGAGCGGCTACCCTCACGGCATGATCGAAATCGGCAGACATCAGCTTTTTTCGGTGATTACCGGGCACATCCGGCTGGACGGCGGGGCGATGTTCGGCGTGGTGCCGCGCGTCCTTTGGGAGCAGAAGGCCCGGCCGGACGATCATCACCGGATCAGGATGGCCATGCGGACCCTGGTGGCGCTGGACCGCGAAGCGGGGCGCGTCATCCTGGTGGACACCGGGGTGGGGGACAAGTGGGGGGCCGAGGAGGCCGATCGCTTCGCCATCGAGGTGCGTCCCAGGGCCCTGGCCGACGCCCTGGCGCCGTACGGGCTGACCGAGGCCGACGTGACGGATATCGTCGTGACGCACCTGCACTTCGACCACAATGGCGGGCTGACCGAATGGGAAGAGGGCCCGGGCGGCCGGACGCGGCTGCGGTTTCCTCAGGCCCGCCATTGGGTGCATGAGCAGCACTGGCGGCATGCCACGGCGCCGACGGAGAGGGACCGGGCCTCGTTCCTGGATCGCGATCTGGAGGCGCTGGGTCGGGCGGGGGTGCTGCGCTTCGTGACGGGAGACGACCCGCCGGCGGCCTTCAAAGGCGTGGGGTGGTGCGTTTCGCACGGTCACACGCCTTATCAGCTACTGCCATTGTTCGAGGGGGAGGGCGGCGGGCTGCTGTTCGTCGGTGACCTGATCCCGACGATGGCCCACCTGCCGGTGCCGTGGATCATGGCCTACGACGTCGCGCCCCTGGTGACGCTCGAGGAGAAGAAGGGGGTCTACCGTCGATGCCGGGAAGAGGGACTGAGCCTGGCATTCCCCCACGATCCGGAGGCGGGCGGCGTTTCGGTGGGATGGGTCCAGGACAAACCGATCGTTGCCCGAGTGCTGGATCTGTAGGCGGTGGGCTTCTCACGCCGGGCTCGGGCGGCTATGGTGCGGATCGCATGTGTGGGCTCAGACGACGCATTCTGTTTGTGCTGGTCACGGGACTGGTCGGGACCGCGTGCTCGGGGTGCAGTGATATCCTCTGGAGCGGCAACCTGGCGGGGGCGCAGCGGCAGGCCGCCAAGGACGGGCGGCTGGTCCTGGTCTACTATTGGTCCTGGCTGAACGAGGACTGCGACCGGATGGATCGAACGGTGTTCAACGACCAGGCGGTGATCGACACGATGGCGGGGACGATCCCGGTGCGTCTGGACGCGGCGTTTCACCGGCGGTGGGCGCGAGAGCGGGGGATCGAGCGGCTGCCGTCGTTCGTGATCTACAGCCCTGACGGTGCGGTGATCAGCACGCGTCAGGGGACGATGAACGAGGGCCAGTTCCGGGCGTTCGTGGTCAGTGGCAAGCTGAACCGCTGAAGTGCTTCCGTTCCTTTCGGGCGAATCTTCCAACGATTGAGAGTCCAGGTGCCCGGCATAAGGCCGGGGTGTGGCAGCAGGCGAGCCTGTCACCGGGGGGGGTGCGGACGGGCGCCCGCGGCTGGTGCCCTCGGATGGGGGTGGCGGGTCGGCGCGGAGTTGTAAAAAGGGGCGAGGCCGGGAGCGTCTCCCGGCCTCGCGTTTCCTAGTAGCACCGTGCCCGGACGGTTGTCCGGATATCAGTGGCAACTACGCCAGTATCGCATGCGATACTGAGCGATTAGCCACCGGTGCCAAGCTCAGCGGCGGCGAAGCCCTCTGGCTCCGCACGGCTCGGATCAGTGAACCGGTCGTCGTACTGGGTGCCGGTCCCGAAGTCATCCTGGAACAGGTCGAACACGGCATCATTGTCGAACACGAACTCGTACGCCGCATCCGTCACCATGTCGTACGCGAGCCCCGAGGCAAGCTTCCCGAGCCCACCGATGTTGAGGCAGGCTGTGCCGTGGAACAGGAACCCGCTGGCCGCGATCATCGCGCCCCACTTAATCCACTTTTTGCCCATTTTTTGGACCTCCTTCTAGAAACCTTTGGCAATTTCGCTGGCCCGAGATTCAGCTCGGACGATTCATTCTGGGCCACGCAACATCGGACACCGGACACCGCGCCCGGGTCCACCTAAGACTCACGGTTGAAACTGCGGTTCTGATGTTTCCTGACCAGGCTCGCTCCCGGTCTTTCACCCGATGGGCACCGCACCGCCCGAACTTCCGCGCTGTCGGGCTTGCCCACAGGGCCCAACGTTTATGTGAGCCTCCCGCGCTCGCAGGAACGAGCAGCGAAAGGAGATCGGCTTACCCTGCAAATCCGCCGCCGACCTCGGCATCAAGACGTCCCGACTCCTTCCGGATCGCCATGCTCAAGCCGGCGGCTTGATTGGCCGCGATTATGCCGACGAGACCCCCGAAGAGCAAGCGAAAAAAGCCGGTCTCGGGAACTTTCTGTCCTCCTGGTACGGCCCGGCGGCCGCGCCGGTACACATTAATGCATCGCATATCGGATCAGCACAGTGCGGAACATTAGCCTTTTGCCGCTGTGCCGTTCCGAGGGGCCTGACAGGCCCGGTCAAGCGCTGCCTCCGTTGCGGCCTATCCAAGCCGTTGTCCGGCAGTTGTTTAGGCGGAAACGTCAACTGCCAGGCAGCAGGCGGCGAAGGCTCCCACAGAGGAGGCAGTGTGTCAAGAGCTATTTCGGGCATTTTCTGTCATTTTCGCTGGGGCGCGGGGGGCATGTCGGGCGTTGCGAGGTGAGCATGTTGGGCCAGACGGTTGACTTTCCCCCCCTGGGGCGGCTATATGGACATGGTCAGTTGTCCCCGGGTTGAAGTTCTGCATGTAACCATCTTCCGAAAAAGCGGTTACGTCGCACCTCCAGCCAGTAACCTGCGTGTGTGCCGGCCCGGGGGGCGCCCGCAGCAATGGGGAATTCGGATTTCCGGCGGCATTCGTACTTCCAAAGGTGGTGCGCCATCGTGGAGCGGCCGGGGCGTCGTGGGGTGAAGAACAGGCGGGAGCCATGGCAGAAGCGGGAAACTCAGTGAGCGGCACGTTCGAAGGTGATGATCGCAACGGTGGCTACCTGCGCGATCCGGCGCGGGGCTATCGCGTGCAGCCGAACGATCCGCGTGTGTCCAGCCAGATGGTGCGGCGCTACGGAGTTCGCGGGGGCGAGAGCATCCGCGGCTCGGTCAAGACGACCCGCGGCAAACAGGGGCGCCGGAGCGTGGAACTGGTGGCCATCGAGAGCGTGAACGACCGGCCGGCTGAAGAATGCGCCGAGGTCGCAAGGCTGACCGAACTGACGGCGGTGGATCCGCAAGAGGCGATCTGGTTCGAGACCGAAGGCGGGCCGCTGACCATGCGCGTGGTGGACCTGATGACGCCGATCGGTCGTGGTCAGCGGGGTCTGATCGTGGCCCCGCCGCGGACGGGCAAGACGGTGCTGCTGCGACAGATGGCGGGAGGCGTGGCGACCAACTACCCGGACGTCTACGTGATGGTGCTGTTGATCGACGAGCGTCCCGAGGAAGTCACGGAGATGCGTCGCAACGTTCACGGTGAGGTGGTGGCCAGCAGCAACGACCTGGACGTTGCCTCTCACGTTCGGATCGCCCGTCTGATGATCGAGAAGGCCAAGCGGATGGTGGAGCGGGGAACGCACGTGTTCGTGCTGCTGGACTCGCTGACCCGCGTGGGTCGGGCGTTCAACGCGTTCGCGGGCAACAGCGGGCGGATCATGTCGGGAGGCCTGGACAGCCGGGCCCTGATCGAGCCCAAGGCCATCTTCGGTGCGGCCCGGAACATCGAGAACGGCGGGTCGCTGACCATCATCGCCACGGCGCTGATCGACACGGGATCGCGGATGGACGAGGTGATCTTCAACGAGTTCAAAGGCACCGGGAACATGGAGATCATGCTGTCCCGCGATCTGGCCAACAAGCGGATCTGGCCGGCCATCGACCTGCAGTTGTCCGGGACCCGGAAAGAGGAGCTGCTGCTGGATGCGGACATGCTGGCGGCGTCGCACCGCATCCGCCGGGAGCTGGGCAGACGGGCGCCGGACATGGACATGCAGAACCTGCTCGAGAACCTGGGCCGCTTCCCGGACAACAAATCCTTCGTGAGCAGCCTCAAAAAACAGACCCGGTGAGCGCCGGCCGCGAGGACCGTGCGGGTGCGCGCGGTCGGGTCTGCCCGACCCGGCGGGACACGGGGCGGCTCCGGTGGTCATGTAAGTTGCTTCCCTAATCAAACGAAAATCCGGTCCGGGCGGTTGACAACGTGGCACGTTTCCAGTAGACGTGCCACGAAGCTTCGCTCGTTGCGGACCGGGCGGGGCAGGTCGGCCGGATCGTCCCGGGTTTCAAAAAACAGGAGTTGGTCATGACGCGCAGACACTGGAGAAGACTGTTCTGCCTGCTTGTGTTGGCCCAGGTCGTCCTTCAACTGCCTCGGATTGCCTTGGCCCACGGCGGACACCTCGGTGGACACACCGCCAGCTCGGTGGCCGCCGAGGCCCTGTTCATGGGCATAAGCGGCTGCAACGCCCAGGAGTAGGTC
>Ga0307380_10008296_pt1 | contig 13330 bp, 28 predicted proteins | sample UN3MG_FD_202239 | JGI IMG/M metagenome (GOLD analysis project Ga0307380, IMG submission 202239) | Soil microbial communities from Risofladan, Vaasa, Finland - UN-3 | ecosystem: Environmental > Terrestrial > Soil > Coastal area > Acid sulfate soil | place: Finland: Risofladan, Vaasa | collected... | reverse complement strand
GCTAAGGAGCGCGTACGGCTGGAAGCGATTCACGGTCAGATCTGGAGTACTGAGGAGCTGACCAGAGACTTCGAGGTGAAAGGCTTCGGGGCGCCATTCGTGGTAGTAGTGCGAAGATCTGACGGCATACGGGGATCGATGGAATTTCAGCATGTCCCGCGGTTCTACTGGGGCTTTACACCCACTGGATCCTGAGCATGTACGATAACCTTAACGGGGATCCTGATCAGGATCCTGATGGAGGTGATGAGCGTATGACTAGCAGATGGTAGCGCAGTAGCAGGGGAATCAGGGGAATGGAGTCTCTGGGATCCCTGCACGGATCTACCATCCGGAAAAGGAGGTGATGACTATGAAATTCTACACGGAGCAAGCAGTACAGGATCTGGCCGATAAGAAGCGGAAGCCGGTATGTGCGTGGATCCCGCTGGTGAACGGCAGGGTCGTTAACGGGCTGGGCGATCACCGCTGGGTCGTGGATCCTACAGGCAGCGTCAGGGTATATGAGCAGGGAACAGTTGGCTACTCTATCCGGCGCGTGTTCCGGCCGGCTAGGGGCTAAGACTTGAGACTAAGACGTGAGGAGCAAGACATGACACAACTTTATTCTAATCGTAACAAGCACGGCCAGACTTTATATATTGAGCTACGGGATGGCTTCTATTGCGTGTATCTGGGATATACGGAGATCTATTGCGATCCTAATTTTGAAGTGGCTAAGACTTGGATAGTTAACCAATGTACTGAGGGATAACACTACCTCACATAGATCCGCGCGCCGGTCAGCGATGGCCGGTAAGCGCGGGAAAGGGGCATTAAGACATGGGAATTTTTGACCAATTCAGGGTGACTAAGAGACAACAGCTGGAAGGACTGATAAAGCATCTGGAAGAGGAAGGGCTGGAGCCACTGGATGAGGCAGTAGTGAAAAAGTGGACTAAAGAGGCTGAACTGGAAGAGCAAGAACATAAGGAGGAGGAGGGCTAAGACATGACAACGGTTAAACCGATGCCTAAACTTAACTGGCCAGCTTGCGTAGGATGCGGATACTGCTGTATCAAAGCATTGTGCATACTGGGCGAGATGATGGTAGGCGGTCTGCCGGAGAGGATGAGGGGATCCCATTGCCCGTCTCTGTACTGGACTGGCGATAAGTACCGGTGCCGGCTGGCCGAGGTATCGGAGCTGGCAAGACGTGAGCTGAGCATAGACGCAGGATGCTGTAGCGGGCTGAACAGCTGGAGGAATAACATTAAACGGAGGACTAAGACATGAGTGGAACTATGTGGCGGAGAAAGGAATGTATAATAAAGATAGCCTTGCTTAAACCTTGTGGCGATACGCTGGACGGTATCAGTGAAGAGCTGTTACATATCAAGGATCTTATTAATACGGCCGGAGCATACGTGGTCGAGGTAAATACTGAGATAAGTTCCTATGCGTCAAAGGTCAATAGTCTCTGGCACTGGGGCTGTAAGACGTGTAAGGAAAGAGTGGACGAGGCAGATAGGTACTGTAAATACTGCGGTACAAAATTGGTATTGGATTCGGGAAGCAATATGGATGAAGGAGGTGATGACCATGACCATAAAGGATCTGATTGAACATCTTAAGACGTATCCGTTCGACATGGAGGTAGCACATATCCTCTGGGTGCCTGAGGATGCAGTGATGCGGGCTGAGCAACGGGGCTATGCCATTACGGACGAAGAGGCGAATGACGTTATCAGTTCGATGCAACATCATGCGGATTGCTCGATCGGTATGTCGTGGGATAGCTTGGATGCTGAGCTGGATGACTACATGGATGATGACCATAAAATAGAATTAATCGAGTCATATCTAAAGGAGGTAATGAAAGATGCTTAAAAATTTCAAGGTAGTGGTAGCAATAGAGCTGGGGTACGGTATATGGCTGAAGGCCGAAGACGAGGATCAGGCTGAGTGCATAGCGGAGAACCTTCTGGATTACGGGGAGCTTCCGGATCCGGCCAGCCATCGAGACGTGTATCACCGTGAGGGCTGGGTGAATGAAGTAGAAGAGGTTGAGGGAATACCATGCTGGGTAGATCCTCCGGAGCCTTTTAAAGTGTACTCTGATCACGATCTTCCTCCGGACGATGAAGTTAATATGGATCTGGCCAGCGAGTGGCTGGATGAGCAGATGGATCACGGGAACGAGCCGTCAGAGAAGTGGCTGGGGGTACTCCGGAGCGCCTATGATCAGGCAACGGAAGAGCAACGGCGAATGATGAATATGGTTCTGGTCGCGGTGACCGGCTGGGAACTTAACTCAATACTGGAGCAGGGGAGGGAAGTTGGCCATGATAATAAACTATGAGTACTATGATGCCTTGGAAGTACATGCGGTCAAGGATTTGAATGCTGACGATCCCTGCAGGGATGACACGTACTGCGAGGTCTGCCAAAGGAGTGAAGCGGATTTCTTTAGCGTGTATGGCCATTTGAAGGAAGGCGGAGTTGAATGCCTGTTTGACTTCCCGACTGAATTGGAAGCGGTAGCAAAAGGAGAGGAATTATCGGAGGAGCATTGCCTGCCGTTTGAAAATTTCACTGAGGAGGGGTAACGCATGACCATGGCAACAGGATACCTAGCTCCGTGTAGTAGATGCAGACAAATGCTTAGGGTAACGAAAGAGGACTACTACCAATTAGATTTATCTCATGAAATAATTTGTAAGACGTGTTACGAGGATTTGGAAGCGGGGCAAGACATGGACGATATCCCTGTTATGACCATCAGCTTCTGGCACTGGGGGGTAGCGCTGGCAATTTCGCTGGCAATCATGGGGATGGTAGCAATAATACTAAAGCTTATTTGGGGAGGGGGGTGGTAAGACATGAGGGATTTTTTGGACGAAGTAGTGTTCTTTGGAGCGGTTTTTCTTGGCGGGGTAGTGTTTATAGCCGTGATCATAATGACGGTTGGAGCTATAGGGAACCGCATCGGAGTCATTGGGGATATGGAGGCTATTGAACAGTTAAGACGTGACGTTAAGCACATAGACCTCCAAAGCAACGAAGACGTCATGGGGAAAGTAGCAGACTGGAACATGAGGATCGTATCGGAGAGGAGGTATAACCAAATGTGGTTATTTGACTGGACGATACCAGACCGGTGGGACACTATAGAACTCATTAACGTAGAAGGTAAGGGAGGGTAAGACATGGGAGGAATAAGAAATAATCCCGAAAAAGATCTACAGGACGCGAACCTCGTGCTGGGGATACTCAATAAATACCGTAAGGGAGAGCATACAAATCTCTGGATGATCGCGGAGCTGGGGATAGAACAGTCGAGGTTTTACGGGATGAAACGAAGGCTGAAGAAAGGAGGAAGGATCGATAGGGACGGGAAGGTTATTAACAGCTCTCCCCTCTCGATGAATGAATTCCTTAAGATCCCTTCTCCTTATGTTAAGGAAGGTAAGGCTAAAAAAGGGAAGAAAAAAAAGAAGGCGGTGAAGAAGACTCATCCTGGGATATGGCTGCCCAATAGTGAGGGTAAGACTACTACGATACTGCCGGACCCGATCGAGCTTCCGGTTATGACACATAAGGATGGAGCTGAGATCACCATCAAGATCGGGCTTGAGGATCTGGCCGGCTTGATCGTAAGACTTGTAATGAAAGGAGGTGAAAGGTAGTGGCGAAGATACTGAGATCAGTCTATGTGGATAGAGATCAGCTTAACCGGTTAAAACGATTGTCAACCGAAACTAGAATCCCTCAGGCTGTGTATATCAGAGAGGGGCTGGAAATGATGTTGAAGCAGTATGATGGGAAGATTAACAGTGGCTTGAAAGGAGGTGAGTAATGGCATTAGACAAAGAAGAAAAAGTACAAGTTGGAGTATTAATCGCACTGCCATTAATGGTCGGGGCTGGTTTTGGGTTTATTGATCCAATGCTAGGACTGCTGATGGGATTTTTTATCAGTATGTGGTCTGCTGTTGGTTTATTTTTGTTATGGATGCTTGAGTTGGATTACAAGAAGAGAATTAAACAGATTAGAGGAGGTGAGTAAATGAAAAACGGGATCAGGGTACTACAGATCTTTATGAATACAGATTTGCGAAACGGGGACGTCGGGTTAGAGAAACTGCTTAGAAAGGATTATGGCTTTACCAGGACAAAGCTGAAAGGAGGTGAAGTGTTTGTGTTCTGGAATGGCAAGAGAAACCTTGTCAAAATTATGTCAGCTGATAGTATACTGGTACAACGACTGGGTGGAAAACGCCGGTGGGATCCGGCAGTGGATCGAAATGAGTTGTTTGTGCTCATTGGCAAGGCTTTCGGGCTGAGCTGGAGTGTGAGTAAGCAAGTGTACGAGCTGGTGAAACAAGGGGGAGATATAAAAAGATGAAATTAGAACTTCTTTCCTCTCTCTATTTTAAGGAGGTGGTGCTTATGTATGCTGTGTAATGGATTCGGAAGATAAGTAAATTATGTAGTGAAAATAAATCTAAACAAGGAGAACGAAAATGAGAAAAATAGCTGTAGCGATAATGATGATGGTGGCTATGATGTTTATGGTCAATGTATCCTATTCACATGCTCAGGGAGATTTTTTGAGTAGTGTTTGGATTGATGGGTATGTGACAAATCCCGAAGGTCGGGGAATTGGTGGGGCTAACCTTGTGTTCAAATTTATTGACGGGGATAAGATAGTTTCCACTAACGCTAGTGGTTATTTCGGGTTCCTGTATAACCGGAATTTCTGTGACGTTAAATGGGTTTGGATCAGCGCTACTGGTTACATTACAATCAGAAGAGGTGTTAGTGATGGCAGTTGTTGTGATTGTTACGATAACTGTGACCCAGCCAATCCATACACAACCTGTGCTAACCATCTACCCTTTAACTTCACGTTAAATGGGCCGGACAGTGACGATGACAGTTATTATGACGTTGAAGATAACTGTCCTGCAAAACCGAATGGAAGAGATAAGGGAACGTGTATCAATGGCAATAACATCGGAGATGTTTGCTATACACATAGTACCTGTGGAGGGTGTTTGGCTTTTTGCAGTCTGAATCAGGAAGACAGCGATCACGATGGAATCGGCGATGCCTGTGAAGGTGGTTTTATGCAAGCCTCTGTAGCCAGTACACAATCAATAGCTGTGAAAAATAATGTCCTGAACCTTTTCGCATTATGGCTCCCGATGTATTGTGCTGCTCAAGGTGGCTGTGATTACGAATGTTTGGGGCAGGCGATTGAGGACTTTCTTGATGGAAGGGATAATTTCATGGGTAGACCGATTACCCCAGAGCCGAAACCTCTCACCTATGAATGTCCAGAGTTTATGAACTTCCAGGAGCTTGTTAACCTGCTTCTGGATAACCTGTTTGATTTCTTCCATGGCGATAACTTCCCGCCGGAAGAATAGCTGAGTTAAATTGAGTAAAATGGGGCAGGTGGCGTAAGAGAGTGCCATTTAATCATAGAGAGGGAAACTCTATGAACCTGCCCCGTTTTAAAAGGAGAGTATCTATGCAGTTAATCAAAGGAGGGAAATGTGCTGTGGCTCAGCGCATAGCAGCTCTTGAAAAGGCCAGGGAAGAATTGGGTGAGAGATTAGAGACGTTCACTCCCGTCCTGGATAAGATCTTTATTGAGTTTGGGATACCTATGGAAGAAGCAACCAGGAAGCTGGGCGCATTTGTTTCAGATATCGATCAGCTGCTGTGTGAGCATTTTACCTGGGAGCCGGATGAGAGGGATAAATAGCTATGTCAAGGGATACTGAGTGGAAGCCAAAAGGTAGGAAGTTTAAGCTGACGAAAGAACAGGTGGCTAAACGTAACCGGTCCCGATGGGCTAAGAATCCAGATTGGTTTTCAGATGAGGCTAAAGATAAACTGAGGGAGGCTCAGGTGGGAAGGAAATATGATAAGCTTGCAAAGTATAACATGTCCATCGGGCAGTTCAGACGGTGGTACGGACAGGAGTTCGCCAAGAAGGCCAAGGAGATTAATCCTCCACCGAAAAAGCCGAAGTCAAAGCCGCTTACCTTGAAGCAGCGGGAAGAAAGGAGCTACCGGATGAAAATCTGGTGGGAAAAGAAACGGGAACGGGATGCGAAGGCTGAAAGAGATGCACTCATGCCACCAAAGCTGCAGGAAGGCCTCAAATCGGCCGGTAGCGATGACGAAAGTGAATAGAGGGGGAATGGTTAGGGTCAGCTGAGATCGTGACTCCTGGAGAAGATTTGATAACCTGAAGGACTATATGGGGAGGGAATAGAGTATGAGTAAAGAGCTGGACGAGTACTTTAATAAACTGCTCGAGCTGAACGAGAACCTGATGGAGCATATAACGGTGAGTCCGATTTATGTCGGCGACATGGATGATCCGCGGAATGATCAGATGATGGAAGAGATTTATCCAGAGAGATATCAGGGGAGCTGAAAAAGGATCTCCGTTATACTTGTATGACTACTACGTAGTAGGATATACTCTTGGATACAAGATACAGGATCCTTGGATACACCTAGGTATGTTAGTACTTCCTCTAGAGCTTATACTAATAAAAGGGCCTTTAATACTAACGTGTTTTAGGCCCCTATTTTTGACCAATTTATAGGTTTGTGTATCCATGGATATTGGATCCCAGACACTTTTTATGGGATCAGTGGATACTAAGCTGGATCCAATAGTACAATTTATTACTACTGGCCCTTAAATGGGATCACGTATCCGTAGTGCGGATACTGGATACAAATGGGATTAAAAAGTTGGATGGGAGTTAAATCTTTTAGGGAAGAGCTGCTTACGCATTCATCTTGAGAAAGTCAAAAAGTTTATCGATGTCGAAAGTGTTGGCACTTAGTTCTGAGATGGCCCTGCGGGCCTCTACCTCCAATTCCTGTTCCCTCACCCGACGGGATATCATATTAATAGTATCTAAAACCTGAAACTCTCTGGCTAAATGGGGGATGTGTTCCACTTCCTTTAAAACACGCATACTTACATAAGTCCCTACTGCTATGATGGACCGGAGCTGATCGCTTTGCGTCTTCCAGTAACCGTTAGGGGCCTTTTCCCTTAAGGCCTGAAGCATGTCTGCCTGTATGGGGGTGGCACGACACTGGAGTTTAGCAGAATGCCCGTGCTTTGAGTCCATAGCAGCTACACCATACCGGACATAGGCCACTATCTTTTCCTGAACCTTGGGGTCGTTTAAATCTACATGATATGCATGATCACCGTTATTATCACCGTTGAGCCCATTTCTCTTCCTTTTCATTGCGCCTCCCCCCTGTAATTAAATATCCCCCTTAATAGGCATTATTCTGACCGTATCTCCACTTGTTACCACAACCACCTCCTCTCCAGGCACCAGATTCATCTTCTTTGCGAAGTCGCTGGGGATCGCAACATATAAACTGTTTCCCATCTTCTGAACCCTGCGCTTGGTCACAATTAGTCGAATTTCTTCACGTTTTTCGGCCGCATTCACTTTTTCTCACCTCCCTCAAAATAATCCTTGACAGGTTAGTACTTTTGTCATATAAATTCCTATACGTCAAGAGTAAATACTAACTGGGGATCAAAAAAATGGGATGTAAGTTTCGTGAACGTCTACGTACCGGTAAAAGCTGTAAGTTTTTCTCTCTGACGGAGAAAGGCGGTATCAAAAATGGTTACTGTAATAACCATGAGGCTCAATACTACCGCTGCGTGGATTTCATTGCAAGTGGAAACTTCAACCTGAGTCACTCGCAAAAAAACAGCTGGGAAAGATGCCCGTATAAATGGTACCTTGAGAACATTAGGGGGATTAAAAAAAGACGGGAGAAGGAAAGTCCGGCCATGAAAATGGGGTCGGAACTGGGAAGGCTTGTGTCGGGAATAGGAAAGCCGGAAAGGTTTACGGCGGATCAGGAATATAATAGGCAGCTCTGCGCTCTTATGGCTAAGGTTATAAGAGAGTACGAGCTGCTTCCGCTTGAGGGGGTGGAATATGAGCATGATGTGGTGAGAAACGGGTTTAGGGGTAAAATCGATATACTGGTGCCGGCTATTAAGAACTTCTATGAGCTTAAGTTTACGACTGACCCGTCGAGGTATACGTCAAAGTCCAGTGCTGCAGTTCAGCTGACTGGGTACTTCTACCTGATGCCGGAATGTAAGGAAGGATGGATGCTGCCGGTCCAGGTGGCTAAACTGAAAGATAAGTCTGGAGCTGACCCAATGGATAAGCTTCCACGGATAGCTGAGGACGTTAGAAAGAGGATTCCCTTCTACTTCCCGAACTATGATCCGGACAGAGAGCTGCCGCTGCCTAAATGGGGGACTAAGTTCAGGGTACAGGAATTTGACCTGGTGGAATTCGAACGGGGGATCCAATGGGCTAAAGGGGAGATTATGAGGTCGTGTAAGGAGATGTACTTCCCTCAGCGCACCGCTAGTTGTGATGCTCCGTTTAAGTGTGATTTCCTGCCGGTATTCGAGACGGGCGGGGTGAACTGGGCGGTGTATGAGAAGAGGGAGCAGGATGATCACTAATCCCGGGAGCCCATGGAAAAACTGTCCCTTCTGGCTGGCAAAGACCAGGACCGGATCTGAACAATGTCAGGCTACTGAATTCGAAGCCATCGTTGAGGATAATACGGGATTCATTCTCAACCAGTTCAAGACATGGCATCAGTGCAGGAAAATAGATTGCCTCCTTGTGCAAATCTACTGGAAAGCCGACAGGGACAGGCTACAAGAGGAATCACTCATGGATAAAGAGGGACACATTACACGCTGCAAGGCAGCTGACTGCTTCTATAACCACTCCTGCGGAGACCTGCAATTTTGTCATATCTGCGATTATGTCGGTGTCGAGAAAAGAGGAGCGCCATACAACGATGAGCTTTATGTAACGCGGGAAGTAGTTATAGACGAAAACCATAAGTGCTTAACCTATGAACCAAAAAAAAGGAGGTGATTAAATGAAATGGATAGATCCATCAGAAGAAGATATTGACCGCGCGTTAATCTTTATCTACGGGCCACCATACACGGGGAAGACACTAACCTCTATCATGACGCTGCCCAAACCGCTGCTGTACTTCGGCTGTGAGCCAAAGGGGCTGGACAGGACATGTAAGGGGCATATCGATTTACCGGCATTGAAAAAAAGCGGTAATTTCAAACATGGCCGGCCTGAATCGTATGAAGACCTGTGCGATACGTTGGCTAAAAATGAGGACATGATCGTGGAGAAGTTTAAGGCAGTGCTTTTCGACGGGATTACTTTCTTCATGGGGGTTGACCTGCTGGGTGAGATCCAGGTGGAAACAGGAAAAGCTGGGATATTCAACGCTACAGAAAGGCCGTTGATCAACTCGAGCAGGACTGACCAGACGGGATATGGCGGGCTGGCAACCTTGATGAACAGGCTGTGTAAGCTGATCGGAAACATAGCAGCACGGGGTCCGGTGGTTGTGCTCACTGCCCAGCAGACAGAAGATCCAAAGTGGAACAGGGAGCTTTCTGCAGGGCCGGCACTGGCAGGAAAGAAATTTGGGGAGGAGTTCCCTGGGTTCTTTGATATGATCGGAAGAGTTGAGAAAAGAGAAGATAAGGATGGGAGGGTGGTATGGCCTCCTAATGTATGGTTTGAGTCGGGAAAAGATGAATCCTTTACCGCACGGTGGAGCGGACCCACTCTCGAGCAACCGTACTTCGAAATGGACTGGGGAAAGATACTGGCTTACACGGGTAAGCAAATTTAACACTAACGTAGAAAGGAGTAAGGTTATGAAGAGAACAAAAGAAGGACTGGGGGGGTTTGAGCTGCCGTCCGATAACATGCACCTGTTCGAGATCCAGGATGATATCGGGTATATTGAGAAAGATGGGGTTGCTACTAACCGGCTGTCATTCCGGCTTGCAATAGCTGACGATGAGACGGAGAGCTCAAGCTGCTTCCAGAGATGTGACCTGGGTACATCCGGAGGAAGGGAAGCACTGGCCTGCATACTGCTCAACATCAAGATGGCCGAACCAATGGAGAAGAAGTATAAGCTTGAAGGGGCGGAAAAGATGACTGAACAGCAATGGGGCAATGCATTCCTTGATATCACATCAAAGGATGCTGAGGCGAAGGAAATAGCTGGCAAACTGGTCAACGCTTTTGTCGCAAAAGGCCCGGGGAAAACATTTTATGCCGAGTCGAAGGTAAGGAAGTCAACCTATATAGACAAGCAGACCGGAGAAAAGAAAGAAAGCACTAACGTTAATCTGCCCGTTATGAGGCCGAATGACGATGCCGAAGCAAAGAAAATAGTCAAGGACCGGCTGAGCGGAAAGGGAGGGAATGATAAAGCTGCGCCGAAAGCAGCTGAAGCGGCATCCGGCGGTGATGATGACTTTCTGTAGACTGCAACGCACATAATCCATAGGAGGAGAGGGAAACTCGTTACTCGTGCTTTTTGGTCCCCGCCATTTACGATAATATGAGCCCCTCTCTTCTTTCCTCCTCTGCCTATGAAACCGAAACTGGTATATGAACGGGAACTGCCGACGATAAAGATACCGAAAGATTTTGTGCTCATTCAGGACACGCGGGAACAGAAAGCCATGTTTGCGCCCGATGAAACGGTGGTGGAGAAGGCACTCAAGACTGGAGATTACTCAGTGGTGGGATTCGAGGACATCGTGACGATAGAACGGAAGTCAGTGCCGGATCTTTTTGGATCGGTCAAACGTCCGCACTTTGAGAAACGGATAGAGCGGATGAAAAAGATGGAGTGGGCTGGGCTCTTAATAGAGGGGACGGAAGACCTGGTTATGACGAAACAGCAGTACGGTAAGGTAGGACCAAAGACAGTGTATGGAGCGCTGGCTTCCTATGAGATCCAGGGGATACATGTGTACTTTGCAAGAAGGCCGCGGGATGCACGGTTCTGGGTGCTGAGTCGGCTGATAAAGTTCTGGGATCATTTTAGACGGGGAAAGAATGGAAAAAGCAAAGCTAGGAAAGCTTAAAGGACTGTCTCTACGCTCTACGCAAATAGACGGGATTGAATTCGTTCGTAAAGCACGGGAGAACAAGAAACGGTTCGTGGCTTTAAGGGCTCCTACCGGTGTGGGGAAAACGTGCCTGGGGTTTGAGTCAACTCAGCCTCCTTTTTTCTACGTGTGCAGTTCGATCAGTCTGCAAGAACAGGCCGAAAGGGATTATCCGGAAGCAGTGGTTTTGAAAGGCAGGGCTAACTACCGGTGCCCTGAATTCGGGTCGGCTGACCTGTGCATTAAAGGAAAGCCCTGCAATGACTGCGAATACCAGCTGGCGAAGAGACGGGCAATGGCGAGCCCGATGACTATCCTTAACTTCCACTACTACATGTATGGTGCTAACTTTACCGAAGACTGGCAGATAAACCGGAACGTCATTATAGATGAAGCCGATGATCTGGAAAGTGTACTGGTAGGGTTCATATCCTTTGAGTTTACAAAAAAGCAGCTCGAGTGGCTGGGTATGATGCCGGATATGCCGGACAAAAAACAGGCGATGAGTGTAGTGCCGAAGTGGATAGGGCTTAGATATCAGGAAGCACTGATGGTGCAGAAAAGTATGATGGCAGAAGTGAAGGAGCTGAAGGGAAAAGCTAATTACTTGATGCTGGGAAAGTACGATCAGATAAAATTACGAAAGTGGATAGCCCTGGCTAACCTGGTGTGGAAGTTGAGATTCCTTCAGAGACAGAAGCTGGCAGAAGAGTGGATCTTCCGGTACGATGAGGTACCTGATAAAAAGGTAGCCATCAAGCCGATATGGCTGACACGGGAACTCATGGACGAGTTCTTCTTAAGCCATGGAAAAGATTTCCTGTTCATGAGCGCGACACTGCCGGCAAAAGAAGTGTTCTGCGGGCTGTACGGCTTTAAAGCGGAAGAAGTGGCTTATGCCGATCTGCCAAATGTGTGGGAGAGTGATAAGAGGCAGGTGATCTATAGACCACGGTATAACCTTTCCTATAAGAACAAAAACAAAGAGACGTATGGGAAGGTGAAAGCAGCGGTCAAAGAAATTATGCTTAAAGAAAAAGGGAGAGGAGTTATCCATGCGGTGTCGTATGCTCTGCAGGGAATAGTGGAAGAGATTGAAGATGAACGGATTGTAGTCCATCACGGGAAGAATAGAGCGGCGCAGTTTAATTACTTTAAAGATACTGAGGGGGCGGTATGGGTCAGCCCGTCAAGCGCCAGGGGTCTGGATCTGCCCTATGACTTGTGTGAATGGGTAGTATGGCTCAAGGCTCCTTTTCTTCACGTACAGGATCCGCAGACTAATGCCAGGCTCTATGGGAGCGGTAAGTTCGGGAAGACATGGTATGCGAGTGACGCCTGTCAGTCTATCCTCCAGGGATGCGGAAGGGGGTTTAGAAATGAGGACGATTACTGTACGGTGTATCTGCTGGATGAACAGATCGGGAGGCTTTTACAGACACAGCAGACCCTGTTTCCCATGTGGTTCAGGGATTTAGTGTGGGAGGAATGATGAAGAAAATAGTTGAGAAAGAGGTACATTTCTGTGATAGCTGCGGGAAAGAAACTTACGTGAGTCAATGTTTAGTCTGTGTGGCAGAATACTGCTGGGAATGCGAGAAAAAGGAAATGGTTGAATATAAGAGCGGGGTATGGAGCAGCGGGCTGGATGGCCACTACTGTCTGCGCTGTAATAGTGAACTACTGGTGAACAAGAATAATCCGATCCATGAACTATACGTTAGAATAAAATACCTGAGGATGGAGAATGAGTCCTGGTATAAGGAATTTAAGAAGAGGGCTGATGCCACAGAGAAGGAACTAAGGGAATGGTTGGATGAACGAAATGCTTTTGTGTAGTAAATGCGGACGGGAAATAGACGTAACGAAAGAGGGGTATACTATCGAGCATGCCCCGCCTACACCTGAACATATAGTATGTGTTGACTGTCATCGGAAACCGGATGACCCTTATAGATTTGAAAACGGATAGTGGATCAGGGGGGAGTTTGTTCTTCGGTTGTTTCACAACCTCAGAAGGCGCGAAACAAACACCCCCCCACTGTCCCTTTAAATGCCTGCAGGTGAGTGGATGTCACGGATAGCAACCGTGGGGGCCTTGATGTGTCGGGTGGGAGGGCTACGCCAGCAGGATAGGAGGTAATATGAAAATTCACATTTACGAAAACATCCATCCATCCTGTGAACCCTTAACTATATATAATGTAGAGAAGACGGAGATAAAGGGAACGGTGTTAACCATAAAGTTTATCAAGAACTCTTCTCCGGATTGGATGTTGAACTGGAACAGGATATTTTG
>Ga0307380_10008293_pt1 | contig 13334 bp, 18 predicted proteins | sample UN3MG_FD_202239 | JGI IMG/M metagenome (GOLD analysis project Ga0307380, IMG submission 202239) | Soil microbial communities from Risofladan, Vaasa, Finland - UN-3 | ecosystem: Environmental > Terrestrial > Soil > Coastal area > Acid sulfate soil | place: Finland: Risofladan, Vaasa | collected... | reverse complement strand
AACAGAACATTCAAATATAATTGAACCAAAAACTTTTCAATATTTATGATCAATATCAATTTCATATTACAAGAATCGTTTTTCAGGACAAAGGCAGCCCTGGAACTGTTTGCCATGCGAGGCTTGCCCAAGTTGGAAAATGCTATCATTGACGCATTGGTATTGATCAGAAAAGAATGGGAAAACGAGGCAAATTCCAGCTTCACCCCAAATAGAACGTATGAGTACAACCGAGCCATTGAGATCATCGAACCAACGGCAGATGACCCTTTATACGGCAAGGTTGTCAACCGCTTGAATTACGCCAGAGTGCTTGAAGATGGCATGACATCCGCCGAGCGAATGCGGATTTTGCAAACTTCACACCAGGTTAGGATCAATAAAAAAGGCGGAAAATATCTAATTATTCCCTTCCGCCACGGTACACCTGGCACGGTTTCGATGGGAACGCCAATGTCAGCTTCGATTCATGCTCAGGCAAAAAAGTTGAAACCAAGTTTTAGAACGGGAACCACCTGGGAGGTCTCACAGCAGTTAGCATCGGCATCAATGAGGGACGCAGGTCTCATCTCCCGGTATGGTTCCCCGACTGGCATGGGAAAGCCCCGGGGTGTTCAGGGCGGACTCCCAATGGCGCAACGCTTCACCTATCAATGGGGCGGCAGATTGAAAGGCGTGGGCGGGATACACGAAGGTATGGTGAAGTTTGAAGGCGGAAGGCACAGTCAATACATGACATTCAGGGTAATGTCAGAACATGGCAAGCCTTGGGCTGGCATCAGAGCTTACAAAATTGTAGAAAAGACATCCGCAAAAGTCAAGGGGCAGGTTGAAGCGATACTTGAAAATGGTTTTAAACAGGATGTCGCGGACATGGAAGCAGCGGCGGGGAATTAAAATTTATGCAGTTGTATAATGATAAATGCGAAAACATTTAAAAATGGCAATATAATGAAAACGTTGATAATTGCAGCAGGACATAAGATAGTAAATGATAAAATTGTTATCCATGTCTATAAAGATGAGATAGAATGGGATTCCATGGAAGAAAAAAGCCTTGAAGCAAGAGTTCATGTAGATTGGCTTAAAGAAGAAATAATCGAAAAAGATGGACTAATATTTCATTCAGAGTCGGTTAAATTTTTTGATCAGGAGTAATATTGAATAACGAGATAACGGCGGGAAAAGGTTAGATGTTAGAAGCATTAGCAACATTTACGGCAAGTCCGCATCCCCTGGGCGGAGAGAATCTACTCGAATGGATATTGCCAACAATTTTACCAGACAGCTATGCGTTATTGATTTTCAGGCGGCTCAGTCGCTATGTAACCGATTCAGAGATTAACGCTTATATTGATACTACGACAACGGCAAGCGGGATGACGGTAATTGAGATTGACATTCCGACCTCGAATCAATACCACGACTTTGCCGTTACTAATGCAAATGTCTATTATTACAGCGCCATCATTCACGATATTGATTCAGACGAAATATCAGCTGTACAACAGGACACCGCAACGCCAGGCTTTAGCGCCACTCTGGACGTGGTAAACTGGAAAGAAAAGCTTTGTGATGCCATCGAAAAGATCATGCTCAATTACAGTATGACGAACCGAAAGGATTATCTTCTCCACAAAGCGTACAGTTTTGAAAAGCCGAATATCCCGATTATTGTCGTGGTGAGGCAGGGAGCGTCAGATGTGCAACGCATGTTCGGAAACATCATGCAAGACACGATAGACGAGATGAAATTTGGCAAGTTTGAGAACGAAAATTTTGTCGTGACCTGGGCGGATCACTTAGCGGACCGCCGGGACAAATTAACGCTATTGTTGAAAGCACACGAGCAAACAATCAGACGGTTTTTGGTTCAGGACGGCGCAATTGAAATCAGAATCGAAATGGGCAGTGACGACATCGATGCAAGATGGGAAGAAAGCATTTTACATACCTGTCAGATGCTTGTTAGTATCGTTCACACTCCATCAATCACCTTTGCCGATCAGGATTTGAGGTTAGGCTTTTCTGATGTTATTCATACCGTTACTGGCAGTGATCCCGAAGGCGATACCGAGTCATGGGATTACGTTGACGACATCGATGAGATCAGTGAAGAAACTATTTTTTAAGAGGAAATAATATGTTCAAAAAATTCTGGAAAGCGATTAACGGCAAAAAGACGGTTACAGGTCTCTTGCTAACCGCAGCAGGCGTGGTAATGATGAATTTTCCATTCACAGCGCCAGCAGCACCGTATCTATTAACAACCGGACTGGCAGCCCTGGGCGTGGGAGCGGGACATAAAGTTCAGAAGAAATACGTGGAATTAAAAAAAATTAAAACAGACGAGGAAAGCAATGGCAAATAGCATTGATTTGTTAAAGAGCCTCAATAAAAAAGTTGAGACTAAAACCAAAAAGGGAACTTCCAAGTTCCCACGCAGAGCATCAGACTTCGTTTTGAAGGCTGAAAAAAAGTACCCTCTCTACCCTCTTGAAAACTTCATCGGAACGGTTGAGTTTTTCGCAAAAACCGAAAACCTTGAAAAGTTTGACGATCCAATTAGTCTCGTGAAGTCAATTTACAATTACCGCGACATTTATTACTCCGATGTGATGGAGAAATCGCAAGCAAAAGAAATCGGATTGTATTTCAACATCTCCGGGAAGAAAATCAAGGAAGCAATTGGAGTCAAGATCAATAGAATACAACTGGATTTTGCAGAGCATAAAGCAAAGTCGCCAACTCCACCAGCGCAAGTTATTGACAACTCTATGCCCTATCTCGATGAACCAGTGCAAGCTAATGTCGATTGGAAAGCAAAAGATATGCAACGAGACATCGAGAGACTTTACGCTATTGCTCGTAACCTGGAAGAAAACAAGACTTACAAGCTATGTGAGTATGATTTAGAACGCTACGGACTGTAAGGAGATTTACCATGCCAAAGAAAAAAGAATCAATAGTTGATGAACTGCTAATGACTGAATCAGTCCCATTAGCCAAAAGAGAAGAACCACTCCGAACATTAGAAACTTTTCAGGTGTTAGACGGTTTTTCAAAGATTTGGTATTATCGCTTGCAGCACGAGGTCAGACCGCATATCAATAAGCGGCTGACATTAACGGAATGGCGAAAGCTGCTTGAGAAAGTCAAAAGCGAAGAAAACTAAATTGAAATAAATTTTTAATTGTAAATAAATTCCAATTTCACATAGAAAGGAATCAAAAAATGTCAGACTTTGTTTTTAACAACAGAACAGAAACAATACCTGGTGTTTACGCTACAACCAAAGTCGTCAACCAGGCAGGAGCGATCCCTCCGAGTTTTAACATCGCTCTGATTATCGGAAAGGGAGAACGAGGGCAGCCTTACGATTACACAACTGTCACGCCGCTCAAACTTCACGATAAACAGAATGAAGTCGATGAGTATTACGAGGACGGCAGCGACCTCAGTGTTGGCTTCGAGTATTTCAAAAAACATGGCGGACTGAAAACGTATTTATTGAATTCCTCAAACTCCACTAAGGGGACTGGGAATTTAATCAGCGCCGCAGCAGTTATTGAATTGACCGCAGCCAATTGGGGCGATTATAGCGCCGGGATTCGCATTGACGTTGCTAACGAAACGACATACGTTATCATCACCATCACCGATCCGGATGATACAGGGGTCAAGGTTGTTTCGGGTCAATTGTCCACATTGGATTTGTGCGTTGCCTGGATCAATGCCAATGCGTCCCAATATTTCGCAGCCGTTAAATCAGCCGGAGCAGTACTATTGCCAGGCGATTTTGCCGGCTTATTTTCAACAACCGCTTCTTATGTAGCAGGCACCAGTCCCGATGCAATTGAAGCTGATTGGACAGCGATCCTTGCCGCATTGCCAACCTGGATTGAACTGTACGACATCCGGTTAATTTGCCCGATGATCGATCTGGTGACAGCAACACAACACTCAGTCATTCAGTCCTTTAGAGACCTGGCGATTAGCCAGCGAACTGCCGGACATCCGGTTCAAATCATTTGTGGCGGCATCGTAGGTGATTACGTAGTTGATGCAGGTGATACAACTGATCCAGCGTACCGAGCCGGAATCTACAACAATCAGGATGTGATTTTGGCTGCCCCAGGCATAGACGCATTGGCAGCTTATATCACAGCAGCCCCAGCGGTTACCGGACTTCTGAACGGCAGTGCGATTGCGCATAACTTGACCAGAGATGACATTGTAGCCAGCACCCTGGAAGATTCCTACACCACAGCAGAGTTGGAAACGCTGATCGATGCCGGAGTCATTGCCATAGCAACAAATAAAAACGGATTCTATTTGGCGAAAGGTGTGAATACATTACAGGCAAACGACAATACCTGGAATGTGGCGGGGAAAACGACTTATCTGCCAATGCAACGCAGTTTAGTGGACTATGTGTTAAAATACTTTAAAGAGGATTTGGAATCGTTCGTGGGAGCTGACGGAATCAAAAAAAATACAATAGCTTCGAGATGTGCTTACAACTGGGATGTGTTAAAAAATAGCTTTGATCCCAGTCTATTTGGCGAGAATCCTGATGATGTATTCGGAAATGGATTGCCTTACAAAACAGATAAAATTGAAGCTTCCAGTGACGGTCAAGGATGGTATGTCTATTTAGCCCTGATTCCAGCCAATGAAACAAATTTTATAGGCTTGACGGTTCAGGTTTTAATTTCATATTAATCAATTAGTTAAATATGTGTCCATCTATTTCTTTTTATAATATCAAAAATAGTAGAAAAATGTACATTATACTCTTTACCTAATTTATAAACTGAATATTTGCGTGGAATGTATTTTTCTCTTATTTTCAGTACATCAGATTCAGTCAATTTTGCAAAACCGTTCTTTGAACCTTGTAGTCTTGCTTGACGATTTTTTTGATTTCTATCTTTCATATTATCGTCATTGGTGCCAAGAAATAAATGTTTTGGATTGACGCATGAAGGGTTATCGCATTTATGTAGAACATGCATTTTATTCTTTATTTCTCCATAATGAATTTCATAGCTAAATCTATGACATTTTACTGTTTTGGTATTATTTTTAAATGTTCCATAAGTTTTTGGACATTTACTACTAATCCATTCCCAGCATCCAGAAGTAGTATCTTTATTTACTTTTGACCAAAAGCGTAATAAAATATTTTCTGGGTCTGACTTAGTTGTCAAATGTTCAGGATTAACACATAATAAATTATTGCATTTATGCAAGACTGTTTCATTTTTGGGAAGATGTCCAAAGAAATTTAAAAAACTATACTGAGGGGCAAGGTAGGTTTTTTTCTTGAAGAAGAATATGCCCTTTTTGTGGTTATTCAATGCACCAATCCAATTCCAGCAGTTAGTCTCAGGATCGATTTGGACTTTTTCAAAGAAGCGTTGTTCCGGTGTTTTTTTTAACATAGGTCACCCCCTAAAATAAAGAACCCCGATACGAAGACCATCTCCCAATAGTAAGTCGTACCAGGGTTCTTTTAAAGCAACTTTTGTTCATTTAATTGGGAGATGATCAATATTTAAAAGTAAATATAGTAAATTAATTTAGAAAATCAAGTTAAATTTTCAATTAAAGATAGTTATTTTTCAACTTATTGAATTTGGAGGTTTTTACCATGCCAATGGAATTTTTGCAGAGATCGCACGCCGGTGCGGGAATACAAGTTTTGATTTACGATTCGACCGGAGCGAAGATCGTAGGACGTGCTAACCAATTCGATTTCAACGATCCAATAGAAATATTACCAGTCGATGAACTGGGAGTCAATGGTATCAATGAATTGGTACCCGCCCGAATGCCCGCAGGGAACGGAACGGTTTCATTTCCGTTCATTGCCGGAATCAATGACGCTCTCCCCTATCGTGACAACTTTTTGAACATGGGACCGTTCAGCGTTCAGATTGTAATTGCCGAAGGCTATCCGCAAGCGGGAACGATCCTGGAGCAGTTTGAGAACGTGTTTTTTACCATGGTCGGAGCCTCGTTCAGTCCGGTGGGATTGGCGGCGCATCGGGCATCGGTTGTTTATACCAAGCGGACACCGGGTGAGATGATTCAGGGAGTTGACTATCCGGCGAGTTAGGGATTAACATTATAAGGACAAAGGAAAATTATGCAAATAGTTGATTTTGAAGTTAAAAATATCGGCAAATTCAGAGCGAAATCATCACTCACGATCTTTGAGGAGTCACAACTCGAAAACCGTATCGATGATTTGATGGGCGGCAAATACTATGAAACCAAAGCCAGGGCGCAATCCCTGGCGGCGGATCACAAAGAGATAGCTGATGAAATATTCATGCTAATTTTTGTAATGCAAATTATCGCCATGTTGGAATTTGTTGTAATCGAGAAGCCCGCAGAGATCGTTTCGTTCAGAGATTTACACGATTATAAGACGCTATTCGACATTTATTCAGAGTATAAAAAAAAAGTCGAACCTCCGAAGAAAAAAAAACCGAAGTCTTAAATCTGCTGAATCTAACGGCAGAGGAACGGTTTAAATCGGATGATTGGAAACGTGAGAAGGAACGGATCGAAAACAGCGTCCTGGTCTGGTGGAAAAATTACTACAAAATCAGCCGAGCCGATGAGCGATATTTGAACGCTTCACATCTTGACATATTCGAAGATTTTCTTGAATACTTAGTCTTGAACGAAGCAGCCCTCTCCCCTACTCTCGATCAAAAGTCGGATGAATTACAGGAGTGGGAACAAGAAGTTTGGAACGATCCATCAAAGTTTGAGGACTGGGCGCAGAAGCAAGCGGAGAAAATACAGCAGGTTAATAAGCAGATATGATTAAATACTTAATTATATTCATAATAATAATTATTGTAGTTCTTTTCTATCTTCTTTTGAGAGGAGCGTCAATCTTAAATAAACAAGCGGACGAGATTGATGAAAAACAATACCGTAAAATTCAGGGGGAAACCAATGGTTCAAAAAATTAGGGAACGCCTAAACGGTACGGGAAAAATTTTAGGCATCATTACAATTTGTTTTGGTCTTGCAGGCTCCATGTTTGCATCGATCAGGACGTATGCGAAACTCGACTTCATCTCAGAGCAAAATAACCAGGCAATTGCTAAACAGGAAATAAAATTTGAAGCCGCCTGCACCAGGATCGAGCAGGCTGAAAAAGATTTGTCGATTGAAGAAATTCGGGCAAAAATGAAAGATGTTGAACTGGAAAATCTACTTACATCTTTCAAAGATGACTTGCGTGAAATAAAAGTTATGCTCAGGCAGATAACAAAATAAGGTTAGGTTTTGTTCGTTTTTGCCAACCAAATTAAACTAAAAACCGAACCAAACAAAACTGGTTGACAAACCAAACAAAACAAAAAGCAAACCAAACCAAACAAGGAAACCAAACCAAACCAAACCAGAGCTAAGTGTGCTACACGTGGGTATACTTACGAGCAAACCAAACTGTGTCGAAATGAGACATTAAAGTAATACTTTAAGGTTAACAAAAATGCCAGAATTAGGAATAGCGGTAAAAGCGACAAAACAACTAAATGCGATTTTAGATGCAGTTGGCGACCTGCAAAAATTAGAAAATCAGGCGGGGAAAGTAAAATCTTCGCTGGATGAAATGTCAAAAGATGATGCTACGAAAAAACTGACTTCTGAAATCAGAAAATTATCATCTGAAGGCTCAGAAGAATTACAAAAGATCAGAAAAGCGTATCAGGACATCGAACAGGCAGGGGGAAAGGCTTCTAAAAAACAGATTGATGATTTAAAATTGACGATGCGGGAATACAAGGCATTCGCTGCACAGGGGATCGAGTCCACGCAACTTTTTGAGATTGGCGCAGCAAAGCAGTTAGGAGCCAGAGTTGCGGTAGGTGATCTACCGCCAGAGCAAAAATTGCCGTTGCAGGAATTGCAGAGTCAAATGAAACGGGGCGCACTTTCAAGAATGCAGCGAGCCGAAGTTGACGTTATGCAAAGTCGTCTTCCAGGCATGGGAGATCAGGGCGGGTCGGGAGTAGGCGCATTGGCAGGTGCAAAAGGCGCATGGTCATCGGTAATGAAAACGGCTGGAACTTTACTGGTTGGCGCTTCGATTGTAGGACTTGTGAAACATTGGGCGGATTTAGATACACAACTCACCCAGGTCGATCAGAAATTCAAAGGAATGCGAGGAACGATTGACACGCTTGGAATCGGCATGGGAAAATTGGTTACTGAAAACGTAGCTTTTGCAAATAGCTTGGGTGAAGTAACCAACAAATTTGATCAGAGCGAAGCCTTACAATTAATGGGATATGCCAAAGCGACAGGTACAACCGATGCAGGAGCATTACAGTTACGTTTAGCAGGTCGCTACGCCAGAATTCCAGGAACGGCTCAATACTTATCAATGTTCGACAAATTTGCTGGCAGGATGGGCATGGGAGAAGGACGCCGGGAAGAATTGCAGGCGGTTACTCAGCAATTAGCACAGTCAGGAGCATCACAGCGATTGGGTCTTGGGATCGGAAATGTATTTGCTACAGAATTATTCGCAAAGTCTTTTTGGGGAAATCAGTACGAGCAACGAGGCATGGGAGAGTGGGGAGCGGACTTCATTCAACGATTGAATGCTGGTATGATGGGCGGCGGCAATGATGCAAATAGATCATTTTTGATGCGAGCTTATGGATTTGGTAAAGGAAAAACATTAAGCCAGGTTCAAAAAAGGATACAGGCTGGTATCTGGGGAGAGGGAAATCTTCAGGATATGATCAGTCAGATGTATCAGGAATCTCCAGGAATGGGCAGAGAAGAACGAATACAGGCATTGCAAGGGATTACCGGAGGTCAGTTAAAAACATTTGAAATCGAACGTATGATTGATCAGGTAGATCAAACATTATCAGGCGGTGGAGGAATTGGCGATGTTGGCTTTCTCAAAACTTTGCGACAAACCGGATTTGGCGGAGCTGCAACCAATTGGGCAAGAAAAGGAGCTGCAACAACAACGCAAGGTCAGAAATATCGTACTTTCATTGATCGAATACAAAAGGAATTGGGTGGAGTTATTAAATCTCCTATTGATTTATTCTCAAAAAGTCCAGGAGCAATAATCAAAGAAATTGGTTCTGCCAGTAAAAGAGTTTTAGAACAAATGAAATCAATGGGTATCTCTCTGGATGATATGGGAACCCCAGGCGGCGTAAGTTCTGAACAGATTTTACAGGATATTCAAAGCAGCGTAAATGAGAACTTTGTTTTAAATCAAGGCGGACAACGCAAAAATGTGAACGTTGGAGTTGGTGAATATAAATTTGGATCAACCGTTCAGGACTCTTTGAAACATGACGTTGGAATCGTTTTTAATGACTCCCTAAAAATTACCGTTGATCTTGATATGAATGAAAAATCAAAAGAAATTTTACGCAAAGTAGTGATGGATGCTTTACAGGAGCACGGCTACGAAATGCTTAAAGACGGCGAACTTTTCTTTGCAGAGCCAAGAGGCAAGTATAATAGTCCCTACAAAAAACAGTAAGCTATTCATTTTTATAACGATCATTTAGTAGCAAAGCGATAATTATTGTAAAAATAGGGTTGATTATCAAAGACAAAATAAAAAACAAACAACCCGATTGCCCTTTTTTAATTGCAATTGTGGCGGCAAAATAAGACCCGATAAAATATAGGAAGATTATTATAACAAAAACTATTGCTATTGCTTGAGTTTCATTAAACATAGAATCACCAATCAAAAAATATAATATTTTTATTATAGTCGGACAAAAAAACTCGACATTGATTTAAGGTTTTAAAAGAATTAAGGTGTAAGTCTTAAAATACACTCTCAAGATACACATTAAGTGATCAAAAAGGCAAATTAATTTTTTGTGACAATTAAGATTTCCCTTGACTTTCGTGTTACGTTGTGTTATATTGAGCCATGAACGAAAAACTAAACAATTACGTACCTGTCAAAGTCGAGGATTCTCTCTTTGCCAATTTGCAAGCCGAGATGAAGGAAAAGGGCTTTGAGAATCTCAGCCAGATGGTCAGGTACATTTTGAGGGAATATTTTAAAAACAAGGGGACGGACAATGAACGAAATTGCTTGTGATAAGGCAGTACCGGAAAAATGTACTCCGATACCAATAAGTGACATAACTTTTGGTGAAGCACTGAAAATATTAAATATAGAAGATTATTGTGATAGGATTACTAACAGTAATTCACATGGCGAATTATTTTATTTATCCGATTATATAGGTATAGCAAAATTAATAAAGGACGATTCCAGTTGGTTCCGTCCGTGGTTCGAAAAAATAGTAAAATTTGCAGATGTGACTTGGAAACGACCAGAATCTGTTTTTCAACATATATTGGTATTTTTAAAGCAATCTGCTGAATAGTTTAAAATAGTTTATCTTTAGGGACATAACGAAATACTGTAAGCCAGTATTTCAGGGACAAAGGATACACGATACTAAATGGTATTGTGCATTTGTGCTTTGTTTTCTGAAATATTGGCTTTTTTTATTTTACGGAAAAAATACAATTTTAAAAAATAATTTCTCAATTGAAAACTAACAACAGGAGTAGACATCATGAGTGATGAAGAAAAGTATGGCATCACAGAGACCAAAGAAGCGATGATTTTTGGCGTTTCGATGGCAATGGCAGTGGACGAAGCCACGCAGGACGGCTTCCAATGGACGGACGTTTTCAAGATGGTTCCGGCACTAACTAAACTTCCCGTCGCAGTCGAAGGCATTCAGGAAGTACCGACTGAATTATCAGATTTATCCGAAACGGAACGAGACGAACTGATTCAGGAAATTGAAAACCTGGAATTTGCGTCTGAATATTCCGAGCAGATAGCGGAGCAGTCGCTACGAGTTGCGCTGGAATTGGGTAAACTCATTGTACTGATTCGGGAAGCGAAAAAAGAGGAATAAACGTGCAAAATCGTTCAGTTATTCCCAAAATCAAATTTCTCAGTAACGAATCTGATGTCAGCCAGGACTTGTCAAATTCTGTGATAGCATTTCAGGTCCAGAAGAATATGAATCAATTGGCTGGTTCGTTTCAACTTGTTATGGTGCCGCGGCAAAGCCTGGAGAGTGAGAACTTTCAGGCGGATTCAAAGATGCTGTCATACATTTACCGGAACATCCACCCGATGGACTTGATCAGTATCGGCGTGGAAAGTGACGGCGGGATCATGCTGGGCATTGTTGATAATGTATTCAGGAGTCGAACTACGTACAACAACCAGGTTTCAAGCCAAATCATTGTACGAGGCAGAGATTTTGGGAAAATACTGATTGAAGATAACATTATGACCGCTCCAGCATCGGATGAAGGGTATCGTCTGAAACTTGAGGAAATGTTACTTGAAACCAATATCGTATCAGGCATGGCGGGGGAAGACGTTACCCAACATCCGTTAGTGAATTATCATACTAATAATCGAGCTCCACAGCATATTACAGCGAAAGGGGATTCAGCCGGAAGAAGTTTTATCGGAACGACTGTATCTGAAGCAGTCAAATATATCTTAAAACATCTTACTTCATTGCGATTGAAAATGGTTTTTGATGGCAGAAAAGATGTTTCGGCTCATGAATTACTCACCTATTTTGTAGATTCACGAGAAGGTGATGAAATTGCAAACGAATCATTCAATCGCTATGAGGGCAGCGTTGGAAATTTTCTCTATTCGGTAGTAGATAGAGAACTTTACGAAATTTTCGTTGAAACCTATTTAGAACAGCCAGCATTGATTGTCAGACCAAAACCGTTTGATCGTCTGGGGGATATTGTTACCGACATCGGCGGACAAAAGAAGATTTTGAATAAGTCTGATAAATTCATCTGGGATCAAACAAAGAATATTTTGAACGGAGAATATTTTCACGAAGTTACCGAGCAAGAAATCATTCAGTTGAATATGGGTGTATCAGATTATGAGTCATTTTCGGTCTATATTCATCACCCACGGTACAACATACTTGGCGCAGCTTATGATAATGTCAGAATGTTCTTCCCAATGCACGATTTTTTTTCAATCAAGCGCTATGGACTGAAAGTAAAAGAGACAGTTACTAATTTAATAAATCTTGAAAAAGATGAAGATACTTTTATCAAGGATAAACCAAAAAAAGATCATGCAATTCAAGGACATCGTGATAGAGCTTTTAACTGGTATCGATACAATCCTATTTTAGAGTCAGGTACGGTTACAGTACGAGGGCATGACTATTATAAGTTAGGCGATAAAATCAAATTAGTTGACGAGATCGCACAGAACGGACAACGAGAGATTTTGGGATATTTGACAGGATATTCCCATCAATGGCAGTATGGCGGACTATTTACAACCACACTGCAATTAACCCGGGGAGAGAACGCTAAAGCAATAGCAGATTTTGCGAATTTGACAAATGACATGGTTATTAGAACGGGGATATGATGAACGGATTTACACCACAATTTCAAATCGTTGAAAATCCGAATCCAACATCACGGATTTATGGAGTCCTTCAGGGACAATTTATTCTTGACGGAAATATCATTTTTCTTCAAACGCTTGACGGAGATCGGTTCAGCCTGGATCGAGTCGATATACTGTCAACTGCTTTCAATGACAAGGACGGCATATTGCGTTTTCCACGTCCATTCGTTTACGACAAGTTTGGCAATGTTGTTGACAAGGGCGATCTGGTAATAATTGCATTTTATAAAGGCGATGTATTCAATCCTATCGTGATAGGTTCAGTTATTCCGATTCAGAAAGATGAATTCTTTCACAACTTCACTCAGGCGGATTATCAAAAAAAGAAAACCCGATTTGAAACCGAAGGCGCAACAATTGAATATCAAGACGATGGCAACGGCGAGATTCAACTCGATATTACCGCCCAGGGCGAAGGCACCGGCAATATTACAATTAACCTTACCGGAAGTTCGGACAATGGAAATATTATTATCAACACTAATGGTAACGTTCAATTAACCGCACAAAAGGACGTTACAATTGAAAGTTCACAAGTTATCAACATCCAGGCAGCCGATCAGGTTAACATTTCAGGGGATTCAAAGGTTGTGGTCGATTCGCCAGCAATTGAACTTGGCGAAAATGCGGTTGAGTATCTTGTCAAAGGGACATCATTATTGAGTTGGCTCAATTCTCATATTCACCAAGTAGGGGCTGCCCCTGGTCCGAGTTTAGTGCCTACGGTACTGGCAACATCATCAATTTTGTCGAGTAGAAACAAAACTTTATGAGACTAAAATGTTCTGGGAAACAGTTTTTTTACTTTTTA
>Ga0307380_10008290_pt1 | contig 13338 bp, 10 predicted proteins | sample UN3MG_FD_202239 | JGI IMG/M metagenome (GOLD analysis project Ga0307380, IMG submission 202239) | Soil microbial communities from Risofladan, Vaasa, Finland - UN-3 | ecosystem: Environmental > Terrestrial > Soil > Coastal area > Acid sulfate soil | place: Finland: Risofladan, Vaasa | collected... | reverse complement strand
AGAACGGCTCCGGGTCCAGACACGCCTCTGGCGGCAACACACCTTTCTTGTCTACCTTTCCTTTCGCCAGCCAGTTCGCTGTGATTGAGGGTGGCACAGCAGTGTCCCTCGCGGACGATATACCCGTCTTCCGGTCGTTCCATGTGCGGACGAACAGCGTGCACCTCGCAGGCAGTCCGTCCTTCTTTCCGGTCACGTCCGTCCTGAGATAATCGTATTCGTCCACGACGTCCGTGGAGTGCCTCGCGCTTGAGACGGCGTCAGTGTACATCGCGGTGATGAAATCCTTAGGGGATATCTTGCCGCCGCCGACGCTGAGCTTGTTCTCGTTGCCGAAGCCGAGCTCGGCCAGCGTCTTGAATGTGGCGAAGTCGACTTCCGGGAAACCTATCCTGAAGCTCACATGCTTCGTGCCCTTGCCGATGTAGTCCGCCATCGTCGCCGGCTCCGAGTGTTTGATGTAGTACGCGACGACCTTCCCCGCGGGCTCGGGCATGATGACCGAAGTCTCCCCGGACAGCACCGGCACCTTCATCTTCTTGCCCTTATCTACAATGCCTGGCTCCTGGGTCATCTCGTCGATGACCGTCCTTATAGAATACGCCGGCATGGCCGCCTCGGTCGCCTTCTTCTTCGTCCCCCATGTGCAGTATATCGATATGTTGTCCACCGAGTCCAGCTTGTTCGCCCCCGCGGCGCCGCACACGTTCGTGATGCCGGGGGTGCTGCCTATGCCGAGGACACATGTGATCCCCGCGTCGACGGCCTTCTTGTTCAGCTTGAGCTGCTTCAGGGTTCCGTCGTAGAACCCTCCCAGGTCGGTGTAGTGTACCCCCGCCTCGATGGCGGCGGTCATGATCTTCATGTTCAGCTCGTACCATGCGGAGTTCAACACGACATCCACGCCCTTCATCGCCTTGGACATGGCCTTCGCGTCCGTGGCGTCCAACCGCATGGGCGTCACCAGGTTCGGGTTCGTCGCCTTGGCGACATCCTTCACTTTGTCAAGGTTAAGGTCCGCTGCGACCACGTCCGCCTTGTAGCGGTCCACGAGGTCCCGTACTGTCATAGCTCCAATCTGTCCAGATGCTCCCACAACCAGCGCTTTCATTTTGCACCACTCTCCTATTTCCTTCCTCCAATTTCAAGGGCTATTCTCTCATCAACCTCTCGACGATAGCGTCCCCCATCTGTGATGTGGAAGTCGTCCCGCCGATGTCCGGCGTCCTGTGCTTTCCGTCCCTGAGCACATCCTGCACGGCCTCCTCTATCCACGCTGCCGCCTCGCCGTGCCCCAGTGTGTCGAGCATCAGCGCCGACGACAGAATCGACCCGACCGGGTTCGCAAGCCCCAGGCCCGCGATGTCCGGTGCGGAGCCGTGTACTGGCTCGAACATGCTGACGCCCTCGGGGTTGATGTTGCCGGAGGGCGCGAACCCGAGCCCGCCCTGGAGGGCGGCTCCGAGGTCCGTCAGTATGTCACCGAACAGGTTCGGCGTGACGAGAAGCTTGAAACGTTTTGGGTTCTTGATCATGTGTAGCGCCACAGCGTCGACGTACTGGAACTCGCTCGCCACGCCGTGCCGCGCCGATGCTTCCACGACCTCTTCTCTCCAGAGGCCGTACATCTCAGTGAGGACGTTCGCCTTGTCGACCGAGGTGACGAGGCCTATGCCCTTTGATTTCGCGAGGGAGAACGCATAGTCCAGCACGCGCTTCGCGCCATGCCGGGTGATGACCCCTATCTGGTACGCCAGCTCATCATCTCCCTTGAGGTCCACGCCGATGTCGAACTTCGCCTCGTACGCCTTCCTCTTGAGGACGAGGTCGCTCCTGGAGACACCCCGGCTCGCCCGGCCCCCCAGGCCGACATAGAAATCCTCCGTGTTCTCCCTGACGAAGCGCATGCTTATGTCCCGGACATCGCCCGCAAGTGCGGACGGTATGCCCTCGTACAGCATGACGGGTCGGAGGTTGACGAACTGGTCGAAATGGAATCTCAGCCGCAGGAGCACGCCCTTCTCGAGCACCCCCGGCTTCACACGCGGGTCGCCCAGCGCGCCGAGGAGGATGGCGTCCTTTCCCTGCAGCCGCTCGATGGTCTCATCGGAGAGGACCTCGCCCGTCTCCAGGTAGTGGGCTGCCCCTAGAGGGAACTCCTCGAAGTCGAGCGATATGGAGTTCTTCTGCGAGATGACGTCCAGCACGCGCAAGGTCTCCCTGGTCACCTCAGGGCCTATGCCGTCCCCGGGTATCACTGCGATCTTCGGCACTGCAACAACTCCTTCGTATAGGCCATCAACCCGCCCTTCTCCACGAGCATCATGACGAATGGTGGATAGCTCTTGAACTTGGCCTGCTTCCCGCTCGTCTCGGCGACTATCCTGCCAGCTTTGAGGTCGACGGCTATGGTCTCACCCTCGGCCGCATCGACGGACGCCTCGATCACCGGCAGCCCTATGTTGATCGCATTCCGGAAGAATATGCGAGCGAAGGACTCGGCGACAACGCAGGTGACTCCCGCACCGAGCAGCGCCCTGGGGGCGTGCTCCCGGCTGGAACCGCAGCCGAAGTTCCGACCCGCGACAACGATGTCGCCCTGCATTATCTTTTCGGACATGCCTGGCCTCGTCTTCGCGAACACATGTTTCGCGAGTTCCACGCTGTCCATGGTGACGAGGTATTCAGCCGGTATTATCTGGTCGGTGTCGACGTTGTCTCCGAACCGCCATATGCGTCCCTTCAGCTGGTCATTCATCCGGTCACCTCCGACGGGTCCACTATCCTGCCGGCGACCGCGCTGGCAGCGACGACCGCCGGGCTCGCGAGATAGACTTCGGAGTCCTTGTCGCCCATGCGCCCAACGAAGTTCCTGTTCGTGCTGCTGACGCACTTCTCGCCCGGCGCGAGGATCCCCATGTAGCCGCCGAGGCAGGCGCCACATGTCGGTCCTGAGACGAACGCTCCAGCGTCCATGAATATCTTGACGAGGCCTTCTTCGATGGCCTGCTCCATGACTCTCTTGGTTGCAGGGACGACGATCATCCTCACTCCGCGATGCACCTTCCGGCCTTTCATTATCGCAGCAGCGACCCTGAAGTCCTCTATCCTGCCGTTGGTGCACGAGCCGAGGTACGCCTGGTCTATGTCGACTCCCACCTCGCTCGCCGGTGCCACATTGTCCGGCAGGTGCGGCTTCGCGACGACAGGGACGATGTCCGCGGCGTCGTACCGCCTCGAGTCCACATATTCCGCATCAGCGTCCGAGAAGATTGGAGCGTACTCTCCCCGGACTCTTCCAGCGAGGTAATCGTCGACCTTCTTGTCAGGCGGGATGATGCAAGTCTTCGCGCCGGCCTCGATGCCCATGTTAGCTATTGTGATCCTATCTGAGAGTGAGAGCGAGGAGATGGTGCCTCCATCGACCTCCATCGATCTGTATAGTGCGCCCTCGACGCCTATGTCTCCTATAATCGTCAGTATGATGTCCTTGCCCATGACGTGCTCGCCCAGCTTACCGTCGACGGTGAACCTCATGGACTCTGGCACCTTGAACCACAGCACGCCCCTTGCGAACACCGTCGCCGCCTCAGTGCTGCCTATGCCGGTGGAGAACGCTCCGAGCGCGCCGTATGAACATGTGTGCGAGTCCGCGCCGACTATCAGTCTCCCAGGAGCCGCGAACCCCTCCTCTATCATCAGCTGGTGGCAGACGCCTCCGGCCCCCACCTCAAAGTAGTTGGCCACATCGTGCTTGCGGGCGAAGTCCCGCATCTTCTTGGCCTGCTTGGCAGAGGCGACGTCCTTGTTGGGGACGTAGTGGTCCGGGATGAGGATGACCTTGTCGCGCAGCAGCGGTACGCGCAGCGACTCGAACTCGTCGAACGCGGCTGGCCCCGTCACGTCGTTGACCATGACATAGTCCACGCTCGCTTCCACTATCTCTCCAGCTTCGACTTTCTTCCCTGACTTGTCCGAGAGTATCTTCTCGGCTACCGTCTTGCCCATGTTGGCTCACCCGTCAAATCGAGGCCACGTCTCGACGACTGCTCAGTATACCTTCCTGGCGTCGCTCTTGCCGTTGGCGCTCAGCTTGCAGACCCATAGCCTGTTCAGAGCTTCAACTGTTGCGTCCACGCTCGTAGTAACGATGTCCGAGCCCACGCTCTTGCCGAGCGATATGAGACTCGGGTTCTCGCTGTCTCCGAGCTTGATCGTCACCTCACAGAGCGCGTTGGAGCCGCCCGTGATAGCCTCGAGTCTGTACTGCTTCAGTACGATGTTCTTCGAGACGGCGCTCCTCATCGCGCTCAGGCTCGCGTCGATCGGTCCGACGCCGGTCTCCGAAGCCCGACGGACCTCGCCATCGATGTTCAGAACGACTGTCGCCGTAGGCGTGAAGTTCAATCCGGTGAACGCTGTGAACTCCTCGAGCTTGATGACGGGCTCGCTCTCCTGGCCCATGATGTCGTACGCCACGGCGAAGAGCTCGGCGTCGCCCAGCTTCTTGCCCGACTCGGCGTACTTCTTGACCCTCTTCACGAGCTCCTTCATCTGCTCCTTCTCGAGGGACAGCCCGTACTCCTTGAGCCTGCTCTCCACCGCGTGATGGCCTGAATGCTTGCCCATCACGATGCTCCTCTCCTTGCCGACTATCTCCGGCCGCATTGGCTCATATGTGGAGCTCTCGCTCAGTATGCCATGGACGTGTATGCCCGCCTCGTGGGAGAACGCGTTCTCCCCGACTATCGCCTTGTTGGGCTGAACCGCTATGCCCGTGAGCTGCGACACCAGCCGCGACACGAACGCGAGCTTGCGCGTGTTGATGCCGGTCTTGATGCCGTAGAACGCCTGGAGCGCCATGACGACCTCCTCGAGGGCGGCGTTGCCCGCCCGTTCCCCGAGGCCGTTCATCGTGACATGCACTTCCTCGGCCCCGCCTCTCACCCCGCTCAGGGAGTTGGCGACCGAGAGCCCGAAGTCGTCGTGGCAGTGAACCGCCAGCGGCACCTTGGTGTTCTTCCTTATCTCGGAGACGAACTGCATCATCGCCGGTGGCGTCATGACTCCGACGGTGTCGGGAATGTCTATCCTGTGGACGCCGACATCCTCGATGGCCTTGTGTACCTCGTGCAGGAACTCGAGATCGGTCCTCGTGGCGTCCTCGCAGCTGAACTCGGTGATGAGTCCGTGGTCCTTGGCGTATTGAACTGATTTGACGGCCTTGTCCACCGCCTCCTGCTTGGTGATCTTCAGCTTCTTCTCGAGATGTACCTTGGATGTCGCGAGGAATATGTGGACCGAGTCGACACCGCAGCCTAGCGCCGCGTCGATATCGACAGTGCTTGCCCTGCAGAGCGCGCATATCTCGCTCTTGAGGCCCGCTGACGCGATCTTCTTCACGGCCTCCGCCTCGCCCTCGGAGTTTATCGGGAACCCCGCCTCGATGATGTCGACTCCGAGCTCGTCCAGCGCCTGCGCTATCTTGAGCTTGTCCTCTAACGATAGGGCGACGTTGGGCGTCTGCTCGCCGTCCCGCAGGGTCGTGTCGAGTATCTTGACCCTCTCGGGCATGCGCGTCGCCTCGAAGATCTGCTTATTGTATTCACTGACGAAGACTCCTGTATCGGGAATCTTGAACCCGCCATCACTCGGTTGTCCAGCACTCTCACTGGGAGGTTGTGTCGACATCGGAACACTCTCCAAAATTCTTCAATGCACAGCACTCAGGCTAGAATGAGCAGCCCCAAGGGCAGCAGAAGCAGCGGACCTGCGAGTTTTCTTGTCATTCCAGACTCCTCGATGCGGTGCGGTCCATCCATGCAGGATGACCCAATTGTGGACATGGCCTGTACCAATATAAATCTTTGCGGGGGAATAATCATATTCAACGGAAATCCGGTGGACACTTGTGTACACCGTCATGGTGGGCATCGGGCGTGTGCTCCAGGTTGACAAGGGTAAAATACCATGGCGGGCGTACTGCGGACGATTACATTGAGCGACGAGCGATTGGTGGCCTTCCAGGGGGAGAGAGGAGCCTACTCGGAGGACGCCTGTTTCAAGTACTTCGGCAACGAGTCGAAGACGAAACCGTACCCGGACTTCAAATCGGTTTTCGAGTCGGTCGAGCAAGATGATGTGACGCACGCGGTGGTGCCGGTCGAGAACTCCATCGAGGGCAGCGTCACCCAGGTCAACGACCTGCTTCTCGATCACGACCTCACAGTGACCGGCGAGGTCATTGTTCCAGTCAAGCATTGTCTTATGGTGCACCCAGACGCCGACATCGAGGCCATCGTCGAGGTGTCGAGCCATCCACAGGCACTCGGACAGTGCCGCAAGTTCCTTCAGAACTATCCCAAATGGCGGCAGATACCGGCGTACGACACCGCTGGCAGCGCCAGGATGGTGTCTGAATCTGGAAGGACCGATGTAGCCGCTGTCGCCAGCCGCAGGGCGGCCAGCGTGTATGGGTTGAAGATACTCAAGGAGGACATCCAGAGCGAGATTGCGAACTACACGCGCTTCTTCGTCCTCGAGAAGAATCCGTCACCGATCGAGGGCGCCAACAAGACCTCCATTGTGTTCGCAACCAAGAATGTCCCCGGGGCATTGTACAGGGCGATGGGAGAGCTCGCATCGAGGGGGATCAACCTGTCGAAGCTGGAGTCGAGGCCTCGAAAGAACAAGGCCTGGGTGTATGTGTTCTACGCAGATTTCGACGGGAACATGGATGACCCTGACCGCCACGCCGCAGTGGGCGGACTGCTGAGGTCCGGCGCTTTCGTCAAGGTGCTTGGGTCGTACCGGAAGGCTGAAGGCTGGGTGGACAGCGGCCAGTAGCCGTTCCGTCTTCTTCATCGTATCACCTGGCAAAATCTGTCGGCCGGCGGGAGCAAGCCTCCTTCCCTCGGTCGAACATGACCCTCAAGATGATGGAACTACCCCTAAAGAAATCGTCTAGAATTGCCGATTCGAAGCTGATGGGGTCGACGTGTGTTCCTGCTGGACCGTCGTGCGATTCGACAGCATTGGCGGGCAGCTTTCGAAGGGATGGAGCCGTCGCCTTGTCAAAGGGTTATTTCATCCTTTGGGGACCAAGCGGGCTTCCTCCGCTATCCGTGTTACCCATGGATGCCGCTTTCACCCGCCCCGTCCTTTGACAGTCCTGGTGGGATGAGAGAGTTCATAGAGTGGCATCTTGATGATTCTCATGCGGTCTGGGCTGAATTCAGTCCAGAGCGGAACTGGTGCAATATGTTGGGATGTGAAAGCTGCAAGAGCAAGGAAATGGGTGTGCGCAGGACAAGGCCGATGATTACAGCCGTGTTGTTGACCACTGTATTGTTCGCGGTGATGACGACGTCAGTGGCGGCCGAGGCAGACATCGAAACTGCCCCTGTGAGTGGGAAGGTGATTGACTCCGACGGTTATGGACTGGTCGGCATGACGGTCGCTTTGGAGAACGGGTCTTCGGTGGTGACTAATGCCCTTGGAGACTACGTTATCATGTGCACTCCCGGAGAGCACACATTGACGTTCAGCGGCTCCGGAATTAACACCTTGGAGATGATGATCAACGTGGGGGACTCAGGCCTGGCCATGGGTACCGTCACGACCTACGAGTCGAATGAAGGCACGAACCTGATGATGACAGCGGCAATCATCCTCGCCGGTGTGATCGTCACGGCATTGGTGGTCTTCACTCTTCTGCGAAAGAAGCGCAAGAAGTAGCCAACCCGCGAGCAAACCCTTTCCAAACCCTATCTTCGATGTCGTTCCAGCATCTCCCTCGCGGGACGCATGGCCAATCACATTCGGCGGAGTGCAGTTCGCCCCCCATCGCCCTCGGAACCTTCTTGAGCTGAGGAGGTCAATCATGATGCCTCTCGGTATGGGGACGAACGCGGGCCTTCCTTCGTCCGTGGTTCAGGGGAAAGAGCAATGAGGGTGGAGGATATCCTGTCGAGACGACGTTTGGCCTTCTTGCTGGGCGAACATGCTGTGAGAGGGCCATTCACGGGAGACCCCTCACTGGGGAACTGGACGGGCCTCGAGGGGCCCAAGAGAGGGGAAGCCGCGAACCCGTGAAACGGACGGCGATGGTGATTAAATGAGCTCTGCGATAATTGAGGTTGCCGATCTCGAACATTCGTTCGGTGATGTCAAGGCAGTAGACAAGGTCAGTTTCACGGTCGAGGAGGGCGAGATATTCTCGTTCCTTGGCCCCAACGGCGCAGGTAAGAGCACGACCATCAACGTGTTGACGACCCAGTTGCCGTGTCAGAAGGGCACAGTGCGCGTATGTGGGTTCGATGTCCGGACAGCCCGCCAAGCGGTGAAGAAATCGATAGGCGTGGTGTTCCAGGATGAGGTTCTGGACAGGGATATGACCGTCCGGGAGACCCTGGAGTTCCATGGCCGCATCTACTCGATGCCGAAGCCCGAGAGGCTCGCGAGGGAGAAGGAGCTCATAGAACTCGTCGAGCTGGGACAGAAGCTCAACGTGCGGACCAAGCATCTGAGCGGTGGGATGAAGAGACGGCTTGAGATAGCGCGGGGGCTCATGACACGGCCAAGGGTGCTGTTCCTGGACGAGCCAACGATTGGCCTGGATCCACAGACACGACTCAAGATATGGGATTACATCAAGGGCATCAACGAGGAAGGGACGACGATCTTCCTGACGACCCATTACATGGATGAGGCAGACACGCTGAGCGACAGGATAGAGATCATCGACTACGGCAAGATAATCGCCACGGGCACCTCCGAGTCACTGAAGAACACCCTGGGAGAGGACATGATATATCTTGAGACGGGGGACGATGTAAAGGCCCTCAAGCTGGCCGAAGCGATGTCCGAAGTCACAGAGGTGAAGAAGACTTCGAAAGGCCTTGAACTCATTTTGAATTCTGACGGGGGCAAGGTGATGCCGAAGATACTCCGCTCCATTGGGAAGGAGGGCGTCGACATCATCAGCGTCAGGATGAAGAAACCCTCCCTTGACGACGTCTTCGTTCACTACACCGGAAGAGAGATGCGAGCCGAATCTGCCGAGAACGCGTTCCACAGAAGAAGGAGGCATTAGCGATGGGCAGAGAATTCCTCACGGTGTACTGGCGGGAGATGATTCGATTCGTCAGGTTCAAAGGGCAGCTCTTTGCTGCGCTCGTGCAGCCCGCTCTTTGGCTGCTGTTGTTCGGCATAGCGATGACGAGCAATTTCGACAACAACTCGTTCTCAATGCCGACTGTTCCAGGTGTCATGGCCGTGGATTACCTGACGTTCATGGCAGCAGGGGTGATGGCCATGACCGCACTGTTCACTTGTCTCTTCGGAGGCATGGGCCTCCTGTTCGACAAGAACTGGGGCATCATGAAGGAGATGCTGGCAAGCCCGATGCCGTCGTACCACATACAGATCGGCGTGGGCCTCGGTGGCGTCACGAAATCGTTCATCCAGGTCGGTCTGATATTGATCTTCGGGCTCGTGCTGGGAGTGAAGTTCTTCCTGGGCTTCTCGGCTCTGGAGACGGTTGTCGCGATTGTGGGCATATTCGCTTTCATCATGGTCTTCTCAGCCGGCTTCATCTTTCTGTCCGCTGGTCTGGCCATGCGGGTCGAGAGCATGGAGAGCGTCCAGGCGATGATGACCCTGCTCACGCTTCCACTCATGTTCTCGAGCAACGCGCTGTACTCCACGAGCTCATTCCCGTTGTGGCTCCAGACGATATCTTCCGTGAACCCGTTGACATATCTTGTTAACGGTATCAGGTACTTCGCTCTTGGGAACGACTTCACTGCAATGGGCACGCATTACGAGTACACGGGCGGAGATATCGCGCTGTCGTTCGTCGTCCTGCTGATATTCGCAGGGCTGACATTCGTCTTCGCCTGGCGTGCATTCAGAACCGCCAAGGTGACATGACGCAGCCCAAGTTCTCATGCCTTTGAAGATAGCCACCCTCGGCCGTGTGGAGCGGAGCGGCCCGCATCGCGCACTCCGTCAAAAAATTCAAGTCGTCGCACAGCCTGTTGCTGTCGTCGGCCGTGACTTCGGAGGTGTATATTTGAATGAGTCCGACCCCGTCAAGTATCGGAAGTACAGAGACAGTGATATCGAAACCGCCCGCTCGCTTTGGGCACAGCTCACAGCTGCCCATCGGACGATATACGATGACCCTGGCATTGGCGGGGATGACCCTGGCTCCTTCTTCGACACGCACCTCCAGAAGGTCGGTGCCGATAACATATGGGTCGCAGACATGAATGGCCAAGTAGTCGGATTGATGGGCCTCGAGGTTGAGGGAGATGAGCTGACCATAGAGCCGCTCATCGTCGATTCCGAATGGCGTGGGAGGGGCATCGGCGAAGGATTCATGAACCTCGCAGTCCGAGAGGCAAGAGCGCGGAACGCATCATACTTGAACGTCAGCCCCGTCGCGAGGAACACAGCCGCGATCAGGTTCTTTCACATCAACGGCATGATGAACGTCGGGCATGTCGAGCTATTCATGGATATGAAAGCCAAGAGGTGGAAGGACGGACTCCGATTGCATGGGCTTGATTTCAACTACTGAATGCCTTGCTGTCCTCCATTCACAGGAGAAGCCATTATGTCGCTGCAATGGTTATGGCAAAACTCGTGGAATGCGCCATCGTGGATTGTGCGTTGATGAGGTTCTATGCCAGAACTCGAAGGAGACTTGAAATATAGACTTAGACAACTCTGCCTGAAGAAAGGAGCAGTCGTGTTCGGAGTCGCATCGGCAGCTGAAGTGGACTCGCTGCCAAGGGTCGAGATAGGGCCGATGATGAAGTGGTTGTATGACACCAAACTCGACGAGACGAGGAAGCCCACAGAGGCCATGCCCGATGCAAAGAGTGTCGTCGTCTTCGGCATACCGTCAACCGATGACTCCCATGAGCTGGCGGTGGTATCGGAAAACGGAGACCCTGATTATCCTGGATATCATCCTTTGAACTGGATACGCCGTGACACCGCGCGTCTGCTTGAGGAAGAGGGCTACAGGGTCGTCTACCCGTATGAGTCGTCCTCACCGGGCTCATACAAGCGCGTCTTGAAGATGGCGGGTATTGGAGCATTTGGCAAGAACTCGCTCATAATAACGCCGGAGCACGGGCCGTGGCTCAGGTTCAGTTACTTCCTCACCAACGCCGACCTCGAGCCCGACAATCCGTTCGAAGAAGACATGTGCAAGGATTGCTCCAACTGCATCGAGGCGTGCCCGGTTGACGCTCTGACACCCTATGTCGTAGACGCAGAGCGATGTCTCGTCGGAGTGCACCTCCGCCCGCCGGTCCCGAAGCGCCTGCAGGAAGTGCTCGACCGGTACGAGCCTCAGTTGACGCCCGCGACCCATGTCATGTGCACGAGGTGCCAGCTCGCCTGTCCCTACACTTCCGCTTCGCGGCGCAGAAATGTTATTGGCACTTGCCGACGGCCATCTACCGGCGAAGGGCCCTGGTAATGACCGGAATCTACATCGATTGGGACTGGGAGCGATGGCCTCGAGAACAAGACGCATGCCCTGTGAGAGGCGATTCCCGTCGGCTTCCTTCCGGTCGGGTGGCAGCTCTGCCTCCGACATGCAGGAGCGAATGAAAGAAAGGGGTTTGTCTGTCCGGGCGGGTTCTAGATAGACATTCTTTCTCAGCAGCGTCCTCTCTTCCTACTGAGTCCCAAGGACAACACGACCGCGGCGACAGTCACGATGATCATCATACCCGCCATGGATGACAGTTCGCCTGCTGTCGACGTTGTGGCCGATGACAGGAGCCCTTGAGTTGCAGGAGGCGGCGACGAGTCCAAGGATGCTCCTTCACCATCACCGGCCTCATCCCCGAGCAGAGACATCACATTGAACTCAAGCCAGGGAGCACCATGATACAGTAGCCCGCCTTCGCGCGCGTTCTCGAAGTCTGCTGGCCCATATATGATCAGAGTATTGTTGCCAGGGAAGTACTCATAGGAAGCGCCATCGATGTCCATGTAGCCCGGCGTCATAGCGCCGTAGTATCTTATGGCGTCGTAGTCGGAGGTGTCACCGGCCCAGACGGCGGCGATCGCGTCGAAAGGTACGGTCTCAGCGTAGTATCCCGGGACTTCACCTGTGGGGAGTTCGATTATCAGTGTGGCACAGCTCAGTAAATCCATCTCCCAAGGAGTGCACTCGTAGGCCACCATGTTGCCCAGATTGACGTCCCCGCAGTTCCAGGACTCGTAATCCAGATAGTAGTACGGAGTGTAGTCCGACGGGTGGTCGGCGAACGCTGCCACGCAGTCAAGGCCTATCGGCTCCCACGCCCATGCACACGGTGTTCCCTCGCCGATGTCCGTCGCGTTCTGCTTGACACAGTGAAGGCTCCACTGGCAGACGGCATCCATGGTCACGTCTATGTTGTTCTCGCGATAGTCAACGACCATCTCGAAGTCCTCAAACCACGGCTGGTGCACCGATATCTGCGCGGCGTTCAGCCATCTCGTCATCAGCGCCTCGTATCCCTGCGAGAAGTGGCCGATCTCCAGCGTGACCTCGTCGCTGTCGCCGTCAAGCCTCATCATGGTTCCTGGCGCCACGTAAGGCCACTCGTAGCCGCAGTAGATGTCGTACACGTCGTTGCCTTGGTGGTCTATCCACTCTTCCCAGTCGAGGATATACGCCATCTTGTTGGCCGGCCACCATGTGTTCGGGTCGGCCGTTTCGGGCATGCCTATCCACTCCTCTGCTGCGGCGCGGTTCATGACGACCCTGTAGTACGTGGCCATGAAGAATCCGTCTTGGTAATTCAACCATTCCTCTCCGTCGCTCTCCCAATCACCCGGGCTGTTCGCGGTTTCCCAAAGGGTCCCTCCTTCCCAATCGGAAGCCTCGCCCCATTCAGGTATCCAGTAATCTTCCCACCAACCGCCGGGGCCGTCATTTTGTGAGTACACGTATTGGAACTCGATCTCGACCGACGCTTCAGCACCCGTCATCGGTGTGCCGCCCAGAACCGGCATGAACACAGGCTCATGGATGTTCACGTTCGGCATATCGCTGGCGGTGACGTTCCACCTGTATGGAGCATATATCAATCCCTGGTCGTTCAGGTTACCCAGCGGGTTGTGAAGCGTGGAGTAGAGATAGGTCATCTCTCCCGCGTCCGTCGTGAGCGGGCGCTCGTAGTCCCAGGTCGGAGCCATGACACGATAGTCCCACCAGGGTCCCCAAGGCTCCTCGAACAAATCGTAGATTCTGTAGGTCACGTCGGAAGGTGTCGGCTCCTGGACGACATACAGGGGATATCTGTCGCTGTGGACCGCATCGAT
>Ga0307380_10008289_pt1 | contig 13339 bp, 10 predicted proteins | sample UN3MG_FD_202239 | JGI IMG/M metagenome (GOLD analysis project Ga0307380, IMG submission 202239) | Soil microbial communities from Risofladan, Vaasa, Finland - UN-3 | ecosystem: Environmental > Terrestrial > Soil > Coastal area > Acid sulfate soil | place: Finland: Risofladan, Vaasa | collected... | reverse complement strand
CTTCGATCTGGGGGGTAACGCTGATCGTCATCAAGGTCTTGTCGCGCACCGAATCGAGCTTCACCATCACCGCCTATATGAACATCTTCCTCAGCGTATTCTCGCTGGGGCCGGCGCTGTGGGTCTGGGTTACTCCGGCGCCCGAGATGTGGGTTTGGCTGATTGCAATCGGCATCCTCGGCACCATCGCCCAGCTTTGCCTGAGCCAGGCGCTGAAGGAAACCGACCCGACCGCCGTGATGCCGTTCGACTTCCTGAAACTAGTCTGGGCGACACTGCTGGGGCTATGGGTGTTTGGAGAATTGCCCGACCTGCTCACCTGGATCGGCGCGTTCGTCGTCTTCGCCAGCGGATTCTACCTCGCATACCGCGAACATCAGGAGAGGCGTGCGGGGGCCAAACCTTGACCGTCGCCCCCTGCTCCGGTTCACCGCCTGGCGCAAGTATAGCCGCACCCTAATTGCTGCGTGCGGCAGTCTTGAAGAACCCGCCGCACATAGCCAGCGCCGCCGCAAACGCCTGCGATCCAGAATTGCCCAGGTTGGATACATTGACGGCGCCCCGCGCCGAACTCGGCATATAGAGCGTTGTCTGCGCGGCGACGAGGTCGTCGCAATCGCCAACCGTATGAGTTGACTGGCCGTCGACCCCGTCGAAGAAGAACAACACCGGCACATCGACTACCGCGGCAACGTCCCATATTCCACTCGCACTTATGCGATCGGCTCCGGTTTCGTATTTCTCGATTTGCTTGCCAGTGACGCCAACCCGGTCGCCAAGCTCTTGCGCGGTCATTCCCAGCTTTAAACGGCGCTGACGCAACCGTTTCCCAACCAAAACATCAAGTGGATGAGCCATGCTTACTCCGCCTACACCAAGCTATTTTACACCCAACTCATCGCCGTCGAATTAGACCATTGCGGTACTGCTTACCGAACACCTCTACCATAGATAGAGTATAACTACAATTTAGTTTTGATCATATTGGTTTTCATAAGAAATCATTTCGAATTTAGACTAATAACATTTCAAATTTTCAAGAAACGCGGGAAAGGCGAATTTGGTTCCCAGTTTAATAGGACTTCGGCATCCCCAACACCTTCTCGGCGATGTGGCACAGGACCAGTTGCTGGCTCACCGGCGTCAGGCGGTTGATCCAGACCTCGCGCAGCAGCCGCTCGACATGGAATTCGCGGGCATAGCCCATGCCACCATGGGTCAGAACCGCCCGCTCGCAGGCATGGTAACCGGCTTCGGCGCCAAGGTATTTGGCGGCATTTGCCTCCGGCCCGCAGGGCTGGTCGGCGTCATACAGCGCGGCAGCGCGCAGCACCATCAGCCAAGCCGCCTCCAGCTCTGCCCAACTTTGCGCCAGCGGGTGCTGGATCGCCTGGTTCTGGCCAATTCGACGCTCGAACACTTTTCGCTCGCGGGCGTATTCGCTGGCGAGGCCCAACGCCTGGCGCCCAACCCCGATGGCCTCGGCGGCGATCAGGCAGCGCTCGGGGTTCAGGCTGTCGAGGATATAGCGAAACCCCCTGCCCTCCTCACCGATTCGGTCTCCCACTGGAACCCGCAACCCGTCATAGAACACCAAATTCGAGTTGACTGCGTGGCGGCCCATTTTCGGGATCTCGCGGATCTCGACATGGGCCGGATCCAGCTCGGCGAAGAACAGCGACAGCCCCTCGGTCGGGCGGCTGGCGTCGTATGAAGCCGTCCGCGCGAGCAACACCACCCGGTGCGCCTGTTGGGCGGTCGAGGTCCAGATCTTCCGGCCGCTGATCACATAGTCACCCCCGTCGCGCCGGGCGGCAGTCGTGATCCGGGTGGTGTCGAGGCCCGCATCCGGCTCGGTCACGCCAAAACAAGTAATCAAATCCCCGGCAATGATCGGCGGCAGCCACGCTGCCTTCTGCTCGGCGCTGCCATGCTTCACAATCGCCTGCGGCCCGAAGATATTCAGATGTACCGAGCTTGCCGCCGACATGGCGCCGTGCGAGTTCGCAACTGCCTCCATCATCACGACCGCCTCGGTGACGCCGAGGCCGGAGCCGCCGAATTCCTCCGGCATCGCGACTCCCAACCATCCGCCCGCCGCCACTGCCTGGCGAAACTCATGCGGGAAGGTGGCAGTTTCGTCGCGCTCCAGCCAATAGGCGCCATCGAAGGGCTGCATCAGCCGCTGGATCGCCTCGCGGATCGCCTGCTGGTCAGAACTTAGTTCTCCCGGGATCATGCGCGTTCCTCCCGCCAACGACCTGTCGCCAGCTCCTCGATCAGCCAAAACTGTGCCATGCCGATCAGCATTGCCGCAATGGCGACGCCAAAGCCCCAATCATAGCCGCCGGTGACCTCGTACAGCCACCCGGCGATCCATGAGCCAAAGGCGCCGCCCAGTCCCATGCCGATCATCACTGCTCCGAACACCGCCCCAACCTGCCCCGGAAACAACCGTGCCGACAGGGCTGACACGATCGGCCCGCGCGACCCCATGGCGCCGCCGAACCCGAGCATAAACAACCCCACGAGCCACGGGTTCGGGCCAGAATCCAAACCGGCCAGCGCCAATATGCCAATGATCGAACTGGTAAACGTCGCGGTCGCAATCGCGCGGCGCCCAAACCGGTCGGCCAGCCAGCCCGCCCCGACAATGCCAATCAGGGCGAAAAAACTGTTAAGGCCAAAAAGAAATGTCGCCGTGATCGGCGAATACCCCGCCTCCTCCAGATACACCACCGCCTGTACCTGGATCACATAGGTCGACACGGCGGCGCTGAAGAACACCATGAACATGCCCCAGAACGGCGCCCGGGTCAGATATTGCCGCTTGATCGCCAATGGCTGCGGCCGCGGCGACAGCCGCACCACGGCCCCGGCCCCGATCCGCTTCCACGGCAGGATCAGGATCACCGCACCCAGACACAGCATGCCGATGCCCAGCACCTGATAGGCCCAACGCCAGCCATGCGCGTCGATCATCAGCCGTGACAGCGGCGCCAGCAGCAACGCCCCCGCCGCCAGCCCGGCATAGGCGACCCCGGTCGCCAGACCGATACTGCGGTCAAACCAGCGCGCCAGCAGCCCGGTGGCCGGGGTCATGCCGGTGGCGGCGGCACCGATCCCAACCAGCAAGCCAAGACCAAGATAACCCTGCCACAGCGCCACCATCTGGCTGGCGATCAGAAACCCCAAACCATAGCAAAGCAGCCCGCCGACATAGACCAACCGGCCGCCCAAGCGGTCGAACAGCAATCCGATGCAGGGCCCGCCGATCCCGATGCCGATCATGAACACTGAATAGATCGAGGACACCTCGGTCCGGCTCCAGCCGAACTCGTCAAGGAATGACCCATAGAAAACCGCAAACGTCTCCCCACAGCCGCGCGCCAATGTGTTCAGAATGAAGCACAGCGCCACCACGCCGACCGCCGCGGTGGTAAACTCGCCGGGCTTCGATTCGGCCGCGGTCATCTACACTTCAGCCGCCGCGCATCAGGTCGGGCAGCCAGGTGACGATCTGCGGGAAGAAGACCAGAACCGCGATCGTGATCACATCGGCGACGAAGAACAGCGCGATGCCCCGGAATACGTCCTGCAGCGAGATCTGCGGCTGCACCCCGTTAACGACAAAACAGTTCAGCCCGATCGGTGGCGTGATCAGACAGACCTCGGCCATCTTGACGACAATGATACCGAACCAGACCGAAGCCTGATCCTTGGTCATCCCGAAGGGCGAATCCGCCGCCAACACATAGTCGCCGCCGTTCAGCGCCATCACCGCCGGGTAGAAAATCGGCAGCGTCACCAGCAGCATGCCGATGGCGTCCATGAACATGCCCAGCACCGTATAACCCAGCAGGATCCCCAGCAGGATCAGGTAGGGATGCGCGTCGATGCCGACGATCCAGGTGCTGAAGGCTTGCGGAACGGTCGAGAAGTTCAGGAAGGTGACGAAGATGTAGATGCCCCAGATCAGGGTGAAGATCATCACCGTCAGGCGGGCCGTCTCCATCAGCGCGTCTTTCAGTTGCTTTGTCCGCATGCCGTGGAAGAAGGCCAGGATCAGCACGACGAAAGCACCCAAAGCCCCGGCCTCGGTGATGGTTGCCCAGCCGCCATAGATCGCGGTTATGATGATCAGCGCGACCAGCATGATCGGCAGCACACCGGGCACCGAGCGGGCACGCTCGCCCCAGGTATAGCCCCCCACCGCCGGGCCGACCTCGGGCTTGTACATCGACCACAGAACGATGATCGCGCAGTAGATCAGCGCCGAGACGATGCCGGGCAGGAACCCAGCCAGCAGCAGCGCACCGACCGATTCCTCGACGACAAGGGCGTAGATCACCAGGATCGCCGAGGGTGGAATCAGCGAGGCGATCGTGCCCCCCGCAGCCACCACTCCGGCGGCAAGCCGCTTGCTGTATTTGTACTTCAGCATCTCCGGGATGGCGATCCGGCTGAACACCGCCGCCGTCGCCGTCGAGGCGCCGGATACGGCGGCGAAGCCGGTCTGCGCCATCACCGTCGCCACCGCCAGCCCACCGGGCAGCCAGCCCACCCATTTGCGCGCGGCATCGAACAGTTTAGCCGTCATCCCGGCATGGAACGCCAGGAAGCCGATCAGGATGAAGGGCGGCAGCACCGACAGACCATACAGCGAGGTCTTGGCGTAGGGGATCGAGGCCGCCGTGGTCGCCCCCGGCCAGAAGCCAATCAGCTCGACCAGCCCCAGAAAGCCGCTGAGCGCTGCCGCGAAAGCCACCCGGACCCCCAGCAGCGCCAGCACGAACAGCAGCGAAATGCAGATGATGCCGACGAGGATGGGATCCTGGTACCCGATGCCGATGATCATTTCACTTCATCTCCGCCCAGCGCTTCGCGGATTTCCTCGCGGGCTTGATCGGCTACGTCCGCCGGTTTGATCACCCCGATCAACTCACGCTTCGGGTCGATCGCCAGGCGCAGGCTGCCGAGGAACTGAATGAGCAGCCTGGCCGAGAGGATCGCCAGCGCGATTGGCACCAGCAGCTTCGACGGCCAGGTTAGGTACTCGGCGTCGACCGAGCTGTCGCCCGAGGTATAGGCATCCATGAAGAATACCCAACTGAACCGGGTCAGAAGCAGCACGATGACCAGCGCCACTACCGAGTTGAAGGTCTCAACAACCCACAGTGTCCGGCCGCGCAGCTTGTGCAACATGATGTCCATGCGGATATGCACGCCGTGGCGCTGACAATACGAGATGCCGAGTATCGCCAGGATCGGCATCGACAGTTCAATCATGTCGATATAGCCGAAGATCGGCGCGCTAAACAGCCAGCGGATCCGCATGATCACCTGCACGACGCCAAGCATCATCAGGAACAGGACTGCCGTGGCGGCGATGAAGTTCAGCGTGTCTTCGACCGGGCACAGCATCCGGTCGGCGCGACCGGTCACGCGGCCGAGCATGTCGTCGATCTCTGCCATTGGTTCTTTCCCCCAAACGGGATGCGCCAGGCGGCCCGGGGACCGTCTGGCGCTATGTGCCTCAGAGGCCCTTGGCCTTGGCTTCCTCGATCAGCGCCCACATCGTGTCGAGCACGCTCTGGGCGTCGAACTTGTCCTTGTTGTCAGCCACCCATTTGTTCCAGACCGGCTCGCCCGCGACCTTGCGGAACTCGGCCAGGGTCTCGTCGCTATACAGGATCTCGGTCATCGACGCCTTGAACATCGGCAGGTTTTTCTCGTCGGCCTCCTTGTACTTGGCGACCAACTCGGCGGTGACCTCGTCCTTCAGGCTCATGATCAGGTCCTGGTACTGCTTGGGCAGGTTGCCATATGCAGTCTTCGATATGATCATTGGGCATTCCGAGGTACCTGGCTGAAGGTTGTTGGTGTACCACTCGGCCAGCTCGTTGATCTTGTACGAGACATGAGCATAGGTGTAGGGCAACGAAACCGCATCCACCCCGCCACGCTGCATCAGCGTGTAGATCTCCGGAGCCGGCACAGTTTGGCGGGTGGCGCCGAGAATCTCCATCGCCTGGCCGACGCCGCCGCCCGCACGCACGCGCATGCCCTTCCAGTCCGCCAGGGTCAGTGGCGGCTTGCCCCTGCCGAGGAATTCGTATTGCGGCAGCAGGGTCGAGACATAGGTGAAGGCGTTCCACTGGTCCATGTCCGCGACCATGGCCGGATGCTGGTAGAGATTGTTGCGGACATAGGCCGAGACTTCCCAGTCGCCCAGCGGCACAAATGGCTGGGTGAAAACCATGAAGGCAGGGTTCTTGCCCGGATGATAGAAGTTGCAGAAGAACCCGCCCTCGAAGGCGTTGTTCTTGATGCCGTCAAGATGCTCCTTCGATTTGGCCAGCTGCCCGCCATAGAACATCTGGATCTTGAACTTTCCGTCGGTTTCTTCGGCGACGCGCGCCGCCAGCTTCTCGGCGCCGGCGGTGAAGGCGCGCGGGTTGCCCCAGACCGACCATTTCCAGAAGACGTCGGGGCCGTCGACATTCGCCGCCGGAGCGCCACTGAATGCCGCCAGCGTCAGCGCCGCCGCCATCAGTGTGGATTTTGCCAGTGTGTTCATGTTGTATCCTCCCATTCGATTTGATATTCGCGGCATTGCGCCGCCGTCCTTCGCAGACTGTTTCGCCATGGTATACCAGTTATGCGATCACTAGTACCCGGCGCACCGGGATTTTCAACAATTCTGGTCAATAACGATCATCCATCGATGCGTTTGGCAATCTCGTCCAGCATCACCTCCGTCGCCCCGCCGCCGATCGAATGTATCCGCACGTCGCGGTACAGGCGCTCGATCTCCATGCCGCGCATGTAGCCCGACCCGCCGTGCAGTTGCAGGCAGGTGTCGGCGACCCCCTGCACCATCTCGGCGCAGAAAACCTTGATCATCGAGACCTCACGCACGCTGTCGCGCCCCTGCGATACCAGCCAGGCCGTATGATGAACCAACTGGCGCGCCGCCTCGGCCTTGGTCGCGCAGTTCGCCAGCTTGTGCCGCACCGACTGCTGGCCCCACAGCGGGCCGCCGAAGGCCTTGCGGGTGCGCACATGATCGAGCGTGATCTCGATCGCCCGCTCGGCCTCGCCGATGGTCATTGCCCCCATCACCAGCCGCTCGTTCTGGAAGTTCGCCATGATCTGGTGAAACCCCCTGCCCGCCTCGCCCAGCAGCGCATCGGCAGGCAGGCGGCAATCCTCGATCCGCAATTCGGCGGTGTCGGAGCACAGCCACCCCAGCTTGTCGAGCTTGCGCGCCACCTCGAACCCCGGCGTGCCCTTCTCGACGATGAAGATCGAGATCCCGCGTGAGGGTTTCGCCTCCGGGTCAGTCCGCGCCGCGACAAAATACAAATCCGCCAGCACGCCATTGGTGATGTACAGCTTGGCCCCGTTCAGCACCCAACCGTTGTCGCTCGGCTCGGCCCGCGTCGTCAGGCCGGCGACATCGGACCCGGCACCCGGCTCGGTCACCGCAATCGCGGTCACGGTCTCGCCCGAGATCACGCCCGGCAGATAGCGCGCCTTCTGTTCCGCCGTGCCAAAGCCCGCCAGATGCGGCGAGGCCATGTCGGTATGCACCAGCACCGAGGCCGCAAACCCAGATAACCCGGCCCGCCCCAGCTCCTCGCCCAGCACGACGCTGGCGAACACATCCATCCCGGCGCCGCCATGCTCCTCGCCGTAGCGGGCGCCGAGAAACCCAAGCGCCCCCATGCGCCGGAACACTTCGCGCGGAATGGTGCCTGCGGCCTCCCAGGCATCCGAGTTGGGGCGAACTTCGTCGGCGACGAACCGGCGTAGCTGGTCGCGCAACATTTCGTGCTCGGGGCCGAAATAGATCGCACTCATATCACTCTCGCTCCCCTGGCAGGACCTTGCCGGGGTTGAGGATGTTTGCCGGATCGAAGCTCCGTTTCAACCGCCGCATCAGGCCGATCTCGACGGCAGATTTGTAGTGCAACATCTCGGCCATCCGCAGCCGCCCGACGCCGTGCTCGGCGGTAATCGAGCCGCCCAGATCAGTGACGATATCATGGACGATCCGATTGATCGGCTCGGTCTCGGCAACCCAGCGTTCAGTCTCCCAACCGGTTGGCGGGAGCGGGTTGTAATGCAGATTGCCATCGCCGACATGGCCAAAGGTAAAGGCCACATTGCCGGGATAGGCGTCCGCCAGCGCCGCATCGGCACGCGCAACCAACTCCGGCACACGCGACACCGGGACCGAGACATCATGCTTGATCCCCTTGCCCGCATGGCGCTGTACCTCGGCCTGATCTTCGCGGATTTTCCACAAAGCATCGGCCTGCGCCTCGGAGGAGGCAACGATGGCATCGGTCACCAGACCCGCCTCGAAGGCCGCAGCCAACACATCCTCCAGCGGCGCGCGCAGTGAGCCCGGCGCATCCTGCCCGGTTACGTCCAACAGCACCCGCCATAGCCCCTGCCCCGCCATCGGGTCGGCATGCCCCATGGTCGCCGTCGCCAGTGAAAAGCAGTTGCGGTGGATCAGCTCGAACGCACTGGTCGCCTCGCCCAGCGCCGCCCGTAGCCGGGCCAGCAACTCGACCGCCGCCTGCGGGCCGGTAACCTCGACCAGTGTCGTCTGGCGGTCGCTCGGCAGCGGCCATAACTTCAGCACGGCGGCGGTAATGATCCCCAATGTCCCCTCGGCGCCGATGAACAGATGTTTTAGGTCATAGCCGGCATTGTCCTTGCGCAGTGCCCGCAGCCCATCCCAGATCTCGCCATCGCCGGTAACCACCTCCAACCCCAGAACCATCGCCCGCGCATTGCCGTAGCGCACCACTCGGATGCCCCCGGCATTGGTCGACAGGTTGCCGCCGATCTGGCACGACCCCTCCGCCCCCAGCGACAGCGGGAACAGCCGGTCGACACCCTCGGCGGCGCGCTGGATATCGGCCAGCACCACCCCGGCCTCGACGGTGATGGTATCGTTCAGCGGATCGATCGCGCGGATCCGGTTCATCCGCCCGGTCGAGAGCATCACCTCATCACCGCCCTGATGCGGATGGCCACCCCCGGTCATTCCGGTGTTGCCGCCCTGGGGCACGATCGGCGTGCCGGTCTCGGCGCAGATCCGCACCAACGCCGCTACCTCCGCAGTGGACGAAGGCCGCAGCACCAGAGGAGTCTCACCGATCCAGCCATCGCGGAACGGTGTGCAATAGGGTAAAATCTCTCGCGCATCATCGATATAGCCACGCGGTCCGGCGGCTTGCTTCAGGCGGGTGATAATCTCCAGTGCGATCATATCTTGGCGAACTTCGCCAGCGCCTCGCGAAACGTCAGCCCGTTCTCCAGCTCGCGCATCGCCTGGGCATCGTCAGCTGCATAACCGGTCGCCATCGCCGCCACCTTCGCCGCCGCCTCGGCCGGAATGCAAACGATGCCGGTGCCGTCGGCGACGATGATATCGCCAGGGGCCACCCGAATTCCGGCACACGTGATGGTCTCGCCGATGGCAACGACCCGGATGCGGGTCTTGCCGGTGGTCGGGATCATGTGGCGGGCAAAGGCCGGAAACCCCAGCTCGCAAATCTCCTCGCGGTCGCGGATGCCGCCATCAACCACCAACCCGGCGATGCCCTTCAGATGGGCCGCATAGGACGCCGTCCCACCCCAGGTCGAGATTGGCGCGCCGCCGTTCGAGACCACGATCACGTCGCCCTTTCCCGCCGCATCGATCATGTCGCCAACCTTGAAATCCGAGGCGGGGAAGGCGCCGCGCGGCCCGGTCATCTCCAGCACAGTCACCGCGCGGCCGATACAGCGCAATCCGGTTCCCGCCGGCGACAACCCCTCGATGACGCCATCGATCCCAAGATCTTCCAGCGCATTCGAAAGCGTCGGCGTATTCAGCTTCCCCAACAGCGCAATCGTCTCGTCGGATACAGTCATGCTTTCCCCCCAAGTGCGGCAACAACAACAGCCGCGAACTCCGCGTCATTCCACTTCTTCGGCCCAACCGCCGGGCTCGGCGCGGCGGGCCTTGAGATCAGCCCGACCCGCCGCCCGGCAATCTTCTCGAGCCGCCGGTTGAGCCAACCGAAATAGCCCATATTCTCCGGCTCCTCTTGCGCCCAGACAATCTCGGCGGAGGCATAGGGCGCCAGCGCATCCCGGATCGCCGCATCATCCAGCGGATACAGCTGCTCGACCCGGACCAGCGCTACATCCGCAATACCACCCTCGCGCCGCGTCGTGTCCAGATAGTGGAACAGCTTGCCACTGCACAGCACGACCCGCCGCGCGCCAAGAACCGTCTCGCCAATGACGGTGCGGAACTGTGTACCCGTCGCCATGTCTTCCAACCCTGAAACACACGCCGGATTGCGCAGCAACGCCTTGGGCGTCAACACCACCAGGGGCTTGCGGAACGGCTCGACGATCTGACGCCGTAGCGCATGGAAGAAGTTCGCCGGGGTCGAGGCATTCACCACCCGGATATTGCCCCGCGCACACGCCGCCAGCAACCGCTCGGGCCGCCCGGTCACATGGTCCGGCCCGGCACCATCGAGGCCATGCGGCAACAGGATCACCAACCCGCTCTCGAACAGCCAGCGGTTTTCGCCACAGGCAATCAGCTGGTCAAAAACCGGCTGGGCGACGTTGAGAAAATCGCCGAACTGCGCCTCCCAAACCGTCAGCCGGTCCGGCGTCGCGCTGCTCAGCCCGTATTCGAACGCCAGCAGCGCATTCTCAATCAGCGGCGCGTTGTAGGCCTCGACGCCTGCCGACAGCCCATCCAGCACCATATGCCGGGCACCGCTGTGCTGGTCGAACAACGCCAGATGTCGCTGGGTAAACGCCCCGCGCACCGTGTCCTGGCCACCAAAGCGCACCCGTGTGCCGCCATCCGCCAGGCTCGCCAGCGCCAGGGCCTCGGCGGTGGCCCAGTCGATCCCCTCCCCGGCCTCGAAAGCCGCGGCCCGCGTGTCGAGAAAACGCGCCGCCTTCGGGTGTAACGCAAACCCATCAGGAGCGGTCGTCAGATGCCGCCCCAACCGGCGCAGCTCCGCCAGGTCGACGCCGGTTTCAACCGGATCGCACATCCGCGCCTCGATATCCGCCGCCAACCCGCGCGGCGCCTCCGGCCCATTGGCCACCAAATGCTTTGCGGCCTCGAACGCGGCATCCATCTCGGCGGTATATCCGGCAATATCCGCCGCCGCCCCGACCCGCCGCCCATAGCTTTCCGACAGCGCCGGCATCGCATCGATCACCCGGTAGGCGTTGGGCTGGGTAAAGCGCGGCTCGTCGATCTCGTTGTGGCCCTTGCGGCGATAGGCGACCATATCGACCACGATGTCGGCGCCGAACGCCCACCGATACTCCGCCGCCACCCGGCCAACCCGGACCAACGCGTCCGGATCGTCGCCGTTGACATGCAGCACCGGCGCCTCGATCAGCTTGGCAATATCCGAGCAACTGCGGGCTGTGCGCCCCTCGTCCAGCCCGGTGGTGAAGCCGATCTGGTTGTTCAAAATCAGATGGACCGTGCCGCCAATATTGAACGGCGCCAGCCCGGACAGCTGGAGCACCTCCATATTTATCCCCTGCCCGGCAATCGCCGCGTCGGTGTGCAGGATCATCGGCAGCACTGCCGCCGGATTGTTTGCTGCCCGCGCCCGTCCCTGCATCATCGGCCCAACCACCGACAGATGCGACGGATGTGGCGATACCCATATCGCCACCTCGTGCCCGCCAATCGCTGCCGTTCCATTGTGCCCCAGATGATAGGGCACATCCGACGAGGCCCCGACGTTGAACGGCAATTCCGGCGCGCCCTGCGCCTCGGCGATCAGCCGCGCCAGCGGCTTGCCGAAATTCAGCGCCATCTGGGTGAACCGGCCGCGATGCATGCCGCCAGCCAGAATGCTTCGGACACCGGCCTCGACTGCGGCGGTCATCACCGCGTCGGTCAACACCAGATACCCCTCGGCCCCGGTCAACCCAAAAGTCTTTACCCCCGGCATCCGGCGCCCGAACGTCGCCTCCAGATGCTCGCCCTTGGCGATCAGGGTCAATGCCGCCGAGCGTTCGGCCGGGTCCGGCTGCCAATCTGCCTCGGCCCGCCGCGCCAGCCAGTCGCGCTTGCGCTGGTCCTGGATGTGGCCGATCTCCCAGCCGATGGTCCCACAATAGGCGCGCCGCAATGGTGCTGCGTCCGCCTCGTCAAGCCCATACTGCGCGGGGTCAAGCTCGGCCACGGCCTCCGGCAAGGCCAACCCCAGCGGATCGAGCGTCGCCGCGCGCCAGCCCGAACGGCGGTATGCCTCGGCCAGCCCCAGCAGCGCGCCCGCCTCATAGCCGAACAACACTTCCAATGCGCCGGGATCGCCCGCCCCCAAAGCTTCGCTGTCGCGCATGCCGCCCTTACCCTTGCCTTCCGGTAGTCGCACCATATGATAAACGGTGTAGTTTGGTTTCACAGAAGAAAACCAGCCGGTTGGGACATCATCAGCCGGTTGATACGAAGGTCAAGCATGGACGAATTCAACCGCATGACGCTGAATGAGATCGCCGAGGCGATCCCCGACGGCGCTTTGCTTGGCGTACCAGCCGATTATTCTGGCGTGCCGATGGCCGCGACACGTGCGCTGATCGCCCGCGGCGCCCGCGATCTGCGGCTGTATTGCCTGCCGCTGACGACCATCCAGGGCGATATGCTGATCGGCGCCGGCTGCGTTGCCAGTGTCGAGGCGGCGGCGGTCACCTTGGGCGAATACGGTCTGGCTCCACGCTTCAACGAGGGCGCCATCAACGGCAGCTTCCAGATGCGCGATTCGACCTGCCCGGCGCTCCACTCGCAGCTTCAGGCGACCGAGAAGGGCGTGCCGTTCATGCCTCTGCGTGGCATCATCGGCTCCGATATCGCCGCCCACCGGCCCGATTGGCAGGTCATCAACAGCCCCTTCGGGAATGAACCCGACCCGATTTTGCTGCTTCCTGCCGTAAAGCTCGATGTGGCGTTGTTTCACGCTCCTTACGCCGACCGGTCCGGTAATGTTTTTATAGGCCGCCGCAGAGAGTTGGCGACATTGGTTCATGCGGCGACCAAGGTCTTTGTAACTGTCGAGAAAATCATCGACACCAGCCTCTACGAATCCGAGGCCTCCGCCGCCTGCGCCCTGCCGGCCTTCTATGTCGACGGCATAGCAGTTGCTGAGAGCGGCGCCTGGCCCTGCGGCTTGACTGACGTCTACCCGCCCGACGCCGAGGCAATCCGCGCCTACGCGGCAGCGGCCAGTTCCGAGGCGGGATTCACCGCCTACCTGGCCGAACTTGGTCTCGCGCC
>Ga0307380_10008287_pt1 | contig 13342 bp, 8 predicted proteins | sample UN3MG_FD_202239 | JGI IMG/M metagenome (GOLD analysis project Ga0307380, IMG submission 202239) | Soil microbial communities from Risofladan, Vaasa, Finland - UN-3 | ecosystem: Environmental > Terrestrial > Soil > Coastal area > Acid sulfate soil | place: Finland: Risofladan, Vaasa | collected... | reverse complement strand
ACCGGCGGCAAAAAACTGCTGGCCCAGGTGGTGCCCGGGTTGGACAATCTTGCGTTCGATTCCCAGGACGGACTGTTCGTCTCGCACTCTCAGGACGGCTCTATTTTCGAAGTCCTTCCCAGTGGCATAAAGCGCACGGTGAGCCGGGGCGGTATGATTGTTCCCGGCGGCGTGGCAGTGCTGCCCCGGCCTGGCGGCGAGTCAGTGTTTGTGGCCGATCTCTGGACACTGCGCGAGTTCAACGGGCTGACCGGCAAAGAAAGAAGTGTCACACGGAATAAGGTGAACTCAGGATTGCCCGGTATCACCACCCCGCAAACTGTCTCACCGGATGGCAGCCGACTGGTGCTGTCATCCTGGCTGAGCGGCGAGGTGCAGGTCTGGAACCCGGAAACCTTCGAGGTGGTCGAGGATTACCGTGACTTTGCAATGCCGCTGAACGCAATCAGATTCCAGGGCGACCTGATTGTGGCCGAGCTCGGAACTAGCAGTGTAGTCCGGGCAAGTGCCGCCGAACCAGAAGACCGTGTCACGCTCGCTGCTGGACTCGATATACCGGTGGGCCTGGCAGCGACTGATGACGGCCTGTGGGTCAGCGAATGGGGCAGCGGTACTGTGCTTCAAATCGTATCAGGCGGAAAGCGGCTCGCTGAACCTGTTCCGGTGGCAAAAAATCTTGTTTTCCCGGAAGGCCTGGCCGTGGCGCAGGATGGGAGCCTGCTGGTAGTCGAAACCGGGACCAGGCGCCTGTTGCGTATTGATACAGAGACAGGTGAAATCAGCACCGTAGCTGACAAGCTCGATCTCGGCGCTCAGGCTATCCCGGGCACGCCGCCGACATGGATATTTAACGGGGTGGCTGTAGGGCGATCAGGAGCGATCTATGTCACAGGGGATATCGCAAATGTTCTCTATCGCCTCGTACTCCGGATCTGATTACCGCATAAAGAAAGTATGGGAAACTGGACCTGGAGAAGTTTTGAAATAAATGAACTACCCCGCGGCAAGCCGCGAGGTATCATAAGGTTGGTAATGTTATTTTCACCCCCCGCCCCCCCGGGCGACCGCCGGTCGCCCCTACGGTTGGCTTAAGGGGCCATTTACCACGCAGCAAGCTGCGGGGAATTCTTTTCGATTAAGAATTCTTTATGGTATAGATTAAGAAAATGCCTTTATCCCGGAAAATTCATAAAAATTTTCCGTTCCCGTTTTTAGTAGGGGCGCACCCGCGTGTGCGCCCGATTACCATCGGAAAATTACCGAACGATGGGCGGACACATGGGTCCGCCCCTACGAGTTTTGTGGTAATTTGTGAATAATACGGATTATAATCCACTGGGCAGACACATGGGTCCGCCCCTGCAGCCGAAAAGGAACACATTCTATCTGAAAACATTAAGAGCGCACCCGAGTGTGCTCCCGATGGGCTTTTTTTGTAAATACTCCATTTAACGGGTTGCCAGATATGGCAGCGCAACAAATTATTATCCTCTAAAAGGGGGAGGAATCCGATGGACCGAGACCGTTTTTCCCTGGAGACTGTCATTTATCTGGTTGTGGGGCTGGTTTTCTTTATCATCTTCATTGCCTTTTATTCGGCTGCGTTTCCTACTGCCTCGATCCGGCTGGAGGTAACGCGAGGCCAGGCCCAGGCGATTGCCGCAGAATTTTTAAAAGTGCAGGGCTATGACCTGTCGGATTATAAGGATGCGAAAATTTTCGACGCCAACAACTCGGGGGCTGTATTTCTCCAGAAAACCCAGGGGATGGAGAAAGCCAATGAAATGATGGACGGCCAGGTGCCGATCTGGCGCTGGCAGTGTCGATGGTTCAAGTCAGGAGAAAAAGAGGAATTCCGGATCCTTGTGGACCCTTCCGGAAAGGTTATCATGTTCAATCATGAAGTCGAGGAGGACAGGGCCGGGGCCACGATATCCCAGGAAGAAGCAGAGGCGCTGGCCTCGAATTTCCTGAGCGGGGTGGCAGGACTGGATCTGTCGCTGTATGAGCGTGTAGAGGCTTCGACAAAAAAGCTGGCCAACCGGACAGACCATCACTTTGAGTGGAAGCTGAAAGAGTTCGAGATTTCATGGAAAGTGGACGACCCGGAGGCCGGAACAGGAACGATCCGGGCCTCGGTGGATGTGCAGGGCGATAAGGTGGGGTACTTCGAGCGTTATTTCAAGACTCCGGAAGCTTTCGTGCGCGATTATCAAAAAATCCAGTCGCAGGGGATGCTCCTGGGGCTGATCAGCGCCGTGCTGATGTTCCTGACCGGGATCGCCGCTCTGGTGGTATTTATTCTCAAGTACAAACAGGGCGCTATCCGCTGGCGGTTCGCACTAGGCGCCGCCCTGCTGATTATGGCGCTGCTTGTTTTGAACTCGATCAACACTTTCCCGTTGGCTAAGGCGGGCTACCAGACAAACATGGGCTATGGGATCTACATCGGGATTCTTCTGGCCGGAATGGTGCTGGTGGCCGTGATCTACGGCGCATTCATTCTGTTCACCGGAGCTTCGGGAGATGTGCTGGCCCGGGAGGTGTACCCGGGCAGCTTGGGAACCCTGGAGAAGTTGATGCAGGGCCGGGTGTTCACCCGCTCTTTCTTCTTTTCCTCTGTCCGGGGATATGCCCTGGGTTTCTTTTTCCTGGGATACGTAACCCTGTTCTATATGATCGGACGGAGATATTTAGGCGTGTTCATGCCTGCTGAGGGGCCATACTCGAACCTGCTCGGCTCGTACCTGCCGTGGCTGGCGCCTCTGTCAGTTTCCCTGCTTGCTGCGGTGTCTGAGGAGTTCATTTCCAGACTGTTCTCGATCTCTTTCCTCAAGCGGTATCTGAAGTGGACAGCGGTGGCACTGATCATTCCCGCAGCAATCTGGGCTTTCGGGCATTCCACTTACCCGGTGTTTCCGGTTTACGTGCGCGGGATCGAACTGACAATTGCAGGGGTGATTTTCGGCATATTTTTCCTGCGCTTCAACCTGATGACTTGCATCGTGGCGCACTACGTGATTGATGCAATCTTTATCGGCCTGCCGCTGCTGCGCTCAGGCAACACTTATTATGTCACCTCCGGGGTGATTGTCTGCCTGTTGGCCGCACTACCCCTGGCGCTCGGTATTCCGTGGCTGCTGCGCGGGACTATGGAGGAAAAACAAGTGAGCGGCTGAACTGGAATTCAGGGATTTTTACCTGGATTATCTTCAAATCCTCATGCCGGCTTTGCGGCTGCACGGGGAAACGGGGAAACGGAGAAACGGAGAAACGGAGAAACGGGGAAGCGGAGAAACGGGGAAGCGGAGAAACGGAGAAACGGAGAAACGGAGAAACGGGGAAACGGAGAAACGGAGAAACACCCCGAATGCTGAGCGGACACCCCTCTCAAGAGGGAATTTTAAGAAAGGGAGCTGGTCGTTTAAAAAAACGCTGAGACTCATGTACTAATTCTACAGAAATTTCAGCAGATTGCCACATTTCTATTCCATAATTTAAATTAATAGCTTAAATTATATAGTCTTAGAGAATATTAACTGTCGCATGACAAAAAAACGTGCCAGGCACAGGGAGGAGCATGCTGGATGGTGTCCACTTGGGACCTGAGACAAGAAAGATAAGCAGCAGCGGCTGGCTGGCTTTATGCCTGGTGTTTTACTCTTTCATAAACTCCGGAGCAGGGTATTCCGGTCAGGCCTGCCAGGCCAGCCGGGGAGATAATACCCGTTACCTTCCCCTGGACCATCCTCTTTACGATTATCTGGACCGTCTGCAGGAAAGGGGCAGGCTAAAGGGGCTGAACCCGTCTCTCAGGCCTTATACCCGTCTCCAGGTGCTGGAAGCCGTCAAGAGCCAGCAGACTGAAAATCTCAAAGATTTCGAGCTTGAATGGCTCGAGACTGTCCGAAAGCAGGCCGGACTGGAACCAGTGGAAGAGGCAGCCGGGGACTCGGCGAGAATGTCCGTAATTACCCGGACTGAAGCTTCATACGACTTTTCGAATGTCCGCCCGGAGAGAAACCGTACTGCGGTTGGCGCCGGTTTCGGAGGCAAATTCTCGCACTTTGTTTTCGACAGCCGCTTCGTACGGGCTCCCTATCTGACGGAGCCAGGCGACACTACATCCCACCGCGACCCGCAGACTGCAGCCCCTTTTGAAGAGGGCCTTATCCGCCCCATGGAGGGTTATCTTAAGGGCGATTTCAGGCTGTTCGGCGGGGCTTTTTCCAGTGAGATATTTTTCGGACGGCTTTCGCGCAACTGGTCTCCGGCCATGTCACAAAGCCTGATCCTGGGCGCTGATGCCATGAGTTTCGACCACCTGGCTCTGACCCTTCGCTCGCGCCACCTGACTTTTACGCACCTGGTGGCCTCTCTTGACGGGGTGAGTTACCGGGTCTCTCCGGAGAGCGAACTGGTGCTGGCCAGACGGTTTTTCACCGCCCACCGCCTGGATATACGAATCAGGGACCACTTGCGCTTCGGAATAACCGAAACCACTGTCTACGGAGGAGAAAACCGCGGGTTCGACCTGTCGCTCATGAATCCTTTCACCAGTTACCGCCTGGTAGCGATTCAGAACAAAAGAGACCATGCCAATAATACTTTTATTGCCCTGGACTGCTATTCCAATATCGGCGACCGATTGAACCTATACGGCCAGTTTCTGTTCGACGATTTTCTCCGGGACAGCTCAATCCAGGACCGCTGGGCATTCGATACAGGCGCAGTCTGGAGGGATCTGCCCTATCTCGGGCCCACTACCGTTGGACTGAGAGCGACTGTGGTCTCCAGTTTTGCCTACAACACGTTCCAGCCTTTTGAAAGGTACCTGCTTGACGGCCGTCCGCTGGGCGCGCCCCTGGGAAACGATTACTGGAGTGTCCACGCCTTCTTGAGATATTTCCTTTCATCGAGACTCGATCTCAAGGCGCAGGTGACCAGAATCGCCCGCGGCAAACAGCGTATTGCCAGCCCGGCCCAAGCGCTCCTCGGTTCCGGAGACCTGGATTTTCCCACACCGCCGGTAGAGTGCCGCACAGAAGTCGGACTGGCAGTGAGATGGCAGCCGCTGGCCTGGATCCACCTTGTAGCTGAGGGAGGCCTTCTAAAACAACGCAATATGAATAATCATCCGGGAGAGTACCACAGGCGTGGATACGCGCATTTTTTCCTGTCTCTCTACCATGATTATATTATAAGTTTCTAAGTTGAACCCTTCTCGTGATCGGGATAGTCAAGATGAAAAAAACCGCTAAACAATCCGAACCGGATAAAAGCGCTGCCGAGAGCCTGCAGCGCGAAATAAACAGCTTGCGCAACCGCTGCCGCGATCTCGAGCTCAAGTTCGAAATCAGCAAGCAGCTTTACGAAGAGACCGATTATCCCAAGCTTTTGAATTTAATTATCGACCGGATAATGGGTATCCTGCGCGCTGAACGCGGCTTTATAGTCACCGGCAACTCGGATAAATTCGAAGTCAAGGTAGCCCGGAATATCGAGGGCGAAGAGCTATCCGAAAAAGGGAGAGTGGTTTCTAGAACCATTGTGCGCAAGGTTCTCGAAACTGCCGAGCCGGCATTTATTAAAGACGCCCAAGAGGATGCAGCCCTGGATGCAAGCCGGAGTATCGTGGACCTGGGCCTTCGCTCCATACTTTGCGTGCCGCTGGTTATCGAAGAAAAACCCTATGGAGCGATTTATGTGGAAAACCGTTCTGTGGCCTCCTGCTTCATGGAAAAAGACCTCGATCTTCTTCAGGAACTGGCCGAGCTCTCTGCCAAAGCAATCCAGAACGCTTTGCATTTTCTCGATCTTTCCCGCGCCTCCTCGAGCCAGAGCTCCACAAAAATCGGGGAAATCCTGCGCGAGGAATACGACTTTTCAATGATCACCGGCAAGAGCAGGAAAATGATAGAGGTGATGGAGATGGCGGCGCGGGTCGCCCCGACTGATGCTACGGTCCTGATTACCGGGGAGAGCGGCACCGGGAAAGAACTGATCGCCAGGGCCATCTATCTCAACAGCAAAAGAAAAGACATGCCGTTCCTGACAATCAACTGCGGTGCTCTGCCAACCGGCCTTCTTGAATCTGAGCTGTTCGGCCATGTGAAAGGCTCTTTCACCGGCGCCATCTCGCACAAGATCGGGCGGTTCGAGGCTGCCGATGGCGGCACGATCTTTCTGGATGAGGTGGCTGAAATGCCGCCGGAGCTGCAGGTTAAACTCCTGCGGGTGCTCCAGTTCGGCGAATTCGAAAAGGTGGGCAGCTATAAGCTGCAAAAAGTCGATGTACGGATCATCGCTGCCACCAACAAAGATCTCAATGTTCTTTTAAAAAAGGGAACTTTCCGCGAAGACCTCTTCTATCGCCTCAAGATTATCGAGATCCACTTTCCTCCCTTGCGCATGCGCCCTGATGACACCTCTTTGCTGGTGGACCATTTTATCAAAAAATATTCGGAAAAGCTCGGCAAACGGGTCTCCGGAGTGGATCCGGAATTTATCAGGCGACTTCAACATTACCCTTTCCCAGGCAATATCAGGGAGCTCGAGGGGATCGTCCAGCGTGCGATAATCCTGACCAGCGACAATTATATCAGCACCTCGAGTCTTCCGCCGGAAGTTCTCGACTCCCCCAGGTTAACCAGTATCGAGAAGGGTGAATTGCGAAAAACGGTCCCTCTGGCACGCACGAACGAAGAGCTGAAAAAAGCTCGCGAAGAGGCTTCGCAAGCCGCTGTCGCCGAGGTGGAACGGGTCTTTCTGGAAGCGGCGCTCCATGATGCCGGGGATAATATTACACAGGCGGCGAAAAAAACCGGAATGAACCGGAGCCTTTTCCAGCGGCTGGTCAAAAAACACGACATCAAGGTAGATAAAAAGAAGTACAGGAATAGATAATTGACGTAATTTTGGTACCTTACGGGTAACACCGTCCCTGAGTTATATTAGATGCAACAGCGATAAATGAACCCCGGCATTCCAGGAAATGTATTACTTGTCTTTTACTAAATTATTTTTTTAAGCACTTATATTTATTCCGACATTCCATTCAAGATAAACTTAATTTAAACCGGGAAATCTCAGCCGAAAATTAAAGATGGCACAAAAATTGATCTCATAATTAAATATGCGTGTTTTGTCACTGAAACAAACATTTAAAAATGTACAATCAAAAAATAAAATTACCGTTTATTCTCTCTGTTATCCTTTTGCTCGTCCCATCTCCGGCAGCCGCACAAAGTTACGGAACATTGTCTGTCAGAGCCCCTCAAGAAGCATTTTTCGGCTGGGCCTTTCCAAAAGATAAGCCTTCCTTTTTAGGAGATGTGGTTTTTCTGGCACTGGTTCCAAACCAGGAAAAAAACATCTCGAGCGCTGTCTGGTTTCTGGTCACTAAAAATTACCAATTAAGTTTCACTACCCCGGAGAATTACCAGGAGCCAATACTGGCGACCTGGGCGGATGTTGACAGGGACGGCGCCCAGGATGCGATTGTGTATCTCAAGAAAAAACGGGCGATCAGGTTCATTATCGGGAATGAACAATCCCCGCAAGCGCCCCGTATTATCGAAGCCAAACTGGCAATACGCCCGCCGATCTCTCTCGGTGTCCGCGATCTTAACGGTGACGGTCTGGTTGACATTCTGGCTGCGGATTCTTCATATATCACTATCCGCTGGCAGGATAAGCCCTCAGCTCCCGAACAGTTATCTTTCAGCCAATTCACCTCCTTCTATACTCTGCTCTCTACCGAAAGGAACCCCCTGGCTTCATCCAAACTCCTTTTCGGAGATTATAACGGTGACGGCAGAGAAGACTTTGTCGTCTTTGGTTATCTCTATCTGAATCAGGGATCCGGCAAATTCAACCAGATGCAGATTCCTGTCTTGATAAATAACACATTAAATCCAGTTCGTGTCGCCGATTTCGATGGTGATGGTAAAACAGAGCTTTTATTTATCAGACTTGGAAAATACCAAAATTCCGTGGATGAGCTGGTAGTGGCAGGCTTTGACCAGCAAAAAGTTTTCAAGGAAAAATTCTCTATCTCAACCGGATTTTTCAGAATTAGTGAATACAGTTTCGGCGACTTTAACGGCGATAACTACGCCGATCTTGCATTCTTCTCCCAGCCAGACAACATTCTTACCATGCTGCGCGGCTCTGCGAAAGGCTTTTCCACCGGAAAGCCGGATACGCTTTTATGGGAATCCGGGCTGGGTGGGATGCAACTGCTGGGCCCGATGGATTGGGGCAGGGACGGGATTATTGACTGGCTCTTCCGTGACTCTCAAACAGGCTTGCTGTCTGTCAAATACAACAAAGGCCTTTACTACCTGGATAAATCCGCAGATGTCGGTCTCAATAAAACCATGTCCGGCCACGCCGCGGCTGTGGGCGATTATAACAATGACGGTTATCCTGACATTTACATTGTCAACGGCAGCGGCTCGAACTCTCTTTTCGCAGGCCGGTCCGGCGGGACATTCCGCGATCTGGCCGAACAAGCGGGAGTGGCCTTGGCCAACGACGGAATAAGCTGTGCCTGGGGGGATTATGACAGCGATGGCTTCGCAGACCTCTTTGTCGCCGGACTCTCCCTGCCTGACAAGCTCTTCCGTAACAGCGGGAATGGCACATTTGCAGACTCATCCCATATCTTGGGACTTAACCGCGGCGGCCAGCGGGCGACCTCAGTCTCCTGGGGTGATGTCAACCGCGATGGCTGGCTGGACCTTTTGATCGGCAACTACGACGGGCCCAACTGGTTGCTTATAAACCGCTCCGGCCGTTCCTTCCAGGACCGTTCAAAAGACATGGGCCTGGTGGAAGCCGATAACACCGAAAGCGCGGTATTTGTGGATGTGAACGGAGACGGCTGGCTCGATATTTTTGCCCTGAACCCCGAGAGGCCAAACCGCCTACTGATGGGTTCTCAGAAAGGCGTTTTTCTCGATTCTACAGCCGCCAGCGGCCTCAACCCTCCCGGGGAGGCCAAAAAGTTCGGCCAGACACAGACCTGGGGCGACTTTAATGGGGACGGTCTCCCGGACCTTTATATCACCCGCGCCCAGGATATCGATATGCTGTTTATTAACCAGGGCTCGTCCGCTAGCAACTCGCAAAGGTTTTCCTTGAAATTTTCCGACTATATCCAGGGCAGGTACGGAAGAATCGCCAGCGCAATTGCAGATTTCTCGGACGATGGCCGCCCGGACTTGTTGATCGCCCGCTGCTCTGCTTTCGGTATTTTTTACACCACACCAAGCGACCTGCTTTTCTATGGCGGAACTGGCGGTTATCCGGTAATTGCGGAAAATGTAATGCAGTTCTCGACAAACCTCGGCCTGAGACAAAACTACGACTCAAGCCTCCCCGTTCCAGTGGATTTCGATCTCGACCGGGACCTCGATGTTCTTTTTGTCAATTATCTGGTCGATAATTCCTCGGATTTGTTCCACGGGAGTTCACTGCCTTTGCGCTACATGCAGAACCAAACCTTCCTCTCTAGAACCATATTGGTAAAACCCAGGCGATTAAGTAAAAAAAGCCTTATCGGCACTCGCGTAATTGCAGCCTACAGCGGTAAAACCTATTTACAGACTGTTTCCGGAGGCTATGGAAGGATTCAGACCGGACAGAACCTTCTTTTCTCACTGGGGGATGCGGCTTCGGCAGACTCCCTGGTTGTTTACTGGCCTCAAGGGAGAAAACTGGTATATAACGGACCGTTTTATCCAGGCACTGTCGAGGTTGTCGAAGACGACAGAAGCCCTTCACTCAAAGCGCTGAAACTTCCCGGGGAAGCGGCCCAGCCGGTAATCGCAGGCGCCGATTCTCTGGATGCCCTGATTGAAGTGAATGACGACAGTCCTCTCAAATGGCTGAGATCAGTTCTCCTTTACCGCAAATCTTCAAAGGCTGATACTCTTTATTATCCTTTTGCAGCCTCAGGTGTTTTCAAGCTGAAAATCCCTTTGCCCGGACCTGGGGACAGCCTCTACTATTATTTCGAAGCTGAGGATATCCACGGCAATAGAACCCGTCTGCCCAGCTCCCTGTCTCAGCTTTACCTGCTGAGTACAAAGAGCGACATTTTCCTCGGGGATATAAACTATGACAGAGTAATCAATTTATTTGATATCGTGCGCCTGATTCAGATTATCAGCGGCCAAGGGAACCCGCCCACAGGAAACGAGCTGATCGCAGCGGATGTCAACCGTGACGGGCTTATAGACATGTTGGATTTCATGAATCTTTTAAACAAAATGAATACCCGATACTGATGTCCCTTCATTCCTTCCGTATACATATAATTCTGGCTTTTTTCCTGACGGGTGCTGTCGCCTGCGAACAATCCGGGCGGCATTCCTCCGAAAGACTTCTCTTTAATGTAAGAGCCGGGGAAGATCAAAAGCTGTTTGCCGATTATTCCCCAACTGCGAAAAAATATAATATTTCCACGGATGCAGGAGCTTTTTTCCCTGCGAATGAGGAAACCGTACCCGATTCTATCTTCACGCCCAAGTATCTGAATATCAGTATCAACCTGCTGGGAGAACTGATCCCTTCGCTTCTCAATCCTAACGGTTATCGAGTCCAAACGACACTCCAGCTCCAGGGCGGGACTATCATCATTGACCATACAAACGAGGCCTCTCTCGTCATAACTCCAGCCGGCGACTCCCTTTACGCAATCCGCGGCGAGGGTATTGTCTCCGGGGGAACATCTCCATTTTTCGAGAACATTACAGGATTTTTCTTTGAAGAAAGCACTTATAAAATCTTATCTCCCAGCCCAGGTGCCCCCGGCGACAGACCCCAAATAATAAATATTAATTGCAAATATGAACTGATAGTTGATTTTTAGCCGCACTTTATTATCATATTTAGCTCATAAAAAAAAACGACTCTGCCGGCTCGAATCTGTCTTTCACGATTTGAATGAATATTTAATTTGTTTTCCAGATTTCTCATGCAAACGAATCCTGCCCATATTAAAGGACACCCTAATCCTGTCCTGCTGTTGAAGGCGCTTATTATTTCGGGCCTTTTGGTTATCTCGGGCCATATCGAGCTTCAAGCGCAAAGTTTCTGGCGTAAAAGCGACCGGAATACCTTTATCCGCAACATCCAGTTCAATTTCAACATCCCGAGCGCCCGTGCTGTGGGCCTCGGCGGCGCATTCGTAGCGATTGCCGATGACGCCACTGCAGGAATGGCCAACCCGGCCGGCCTGACAATATTGACAAAACCAGAAATTTCAGTGCATTATAAGTTAAACCGCTTCAGCCACACTGAAAACGCAGGCACTGAGGATGACCACAACCTGCGCAAGCATTTCCACAATGATATTGTCAGCCAGAGCTATCTGTCTCTGGTTTACCCTTATGGAAAGTTTTCATTTTCAGTCTACCGCCAGGAACTGATCAACTTTGAAAGCTCTCATGAAGCGGCAGGCTTCGGATCGATCTTCGATTCTCCTGACCTCGATCCCGCTGATTTCGAACCCGGCAGCAAAACAGGGAGCGATATCCAGGTCAATAACTGGGGCGCTGCTTTCGCCTTCAAACACACACGGTACCTCTCGGTCGGTGTCTCAACCATGGTATCGACACTTGAGTTCAGTTTTTTCGAACATCTTTTTCAGCGCAGCTCTCAGACCAACCGGCCGGTTCGCATATTCAGCGTCACCAGTAGCAGCAAAGATACACGTTACAGTATCAATATCGGGGTAAAAAGCGAGCCGACCGATTTCCTCTCGGTCGGCGCAGTATACCGCAGCGGTCCAAAATTCAATATCTGCAACACGATTGAAGATGTGGACGACAGCGGCGGGAGAACGAACATTTATCAAGCCGATCAGGATCTGGTCTTCAAGGTGCCCGATGTTTACAGCTTCGGCGCCGCATTGAGTCTAAAAGACAATTTAACCCTTTCGCTTGATGCTGTGCGTGTTGAATACTCCGATCTGATCAAGGATCTTGACCGGAACCTCAATGCCGATGACCAGGCCACTTACTCGGCAGAGTTTCCTTTCACCCGGTTTGTGGACAGTGACGGCATCGAGGATCTGGTTTTAAAAGACCGTACTGAAATTCATTTCGGATGTGAATATTACCTCATGTTCGGTGAATGGCAATTGCCTTTGCGGGCCGGCTTCTATACTGACCCGTCGCACGTGGTCCACACGACTGTTGAAGATGAAGCGCTCAAACGCATTTTCCCGCGGGGAAAAAATGAGGTCCACGGCACTTTCGGCTTTGGCTTCGTCCTGAAAAACAAGATCCAGCTGGATGCCGCGGTTAATTTCTCCAGGAGCGTCTCCGAGGTTCTGCTTTCAGCGGTTTTTCGCTTTTAGGAAATTCCCCGATGGTTGCTGCTAAAACATTGCGCCGTCTTTCATACGGCCTGGTCTTCTGCCTGCTGGTTTCGGTCACCCCGCTCCCAGGCCAGGACACCTGGTACGCTGCATATGAACGGGCCCTGGAAAATATTTCTGTTGGCCGCTGGGAGGAGGCGGTGGCTGATCTCGAACGGGCTGTCAGCCTCAAACCCGATCCAGAGCTCAATGCGCGTACTTACGGTGTCTGGCGGAGAAACTACCTCCCTTATTACCAGCTCGGGCTGGCGCATTACAATCTCGGGAATTACGAGACTGCATCAGATTATTTTAATCGCTCGCTGGCAGCGGGGGAGATAAAAAACAGTCCTGAAACGCTCCAGTTGCTCAGAGGCTATCAGAAGGCTATTGCAGAAAAAATGGGTACCTCCCAGCGGGAACTGGAGGAGAAGATTGCCACTGAGATGGAAAAAGGGCTCGAACTCGAACGGGAGGGCAATTTCCAGGAGGCTCTGGCCAAATTTGAAGCAGTACTCACTCTGGACCCCGAGCACAAAGAGGCCGCAGAGCATCTGGAAATAATAAAAAAGGAGCAGGAAAAGCAGGATAATTTAGCCCGCCAAAAACAAGCTGTTGATATGACCCTGGCCCAGGGAATCTCCCACCTCGAGGCAGGCGATCTGGCTGAGGCGCTTGCCTGTTTTGAAGAAGTGCTGAAACTTGAACCCACCCAGCCGAAAGCTCTCACCCTGCGAAAACAGGTAAAAGACCGCCTCGATCGACTGGCCAAGGAAGAGAATCTCAAACAGCAAAGGATTAACGAGCTGCTCCGGGAGGGCATCCAGCTTTTCGAGAGCGAATTGTGGGATGAGGCCCTAATCCGGTTCGACCAGGTTTTAAGGATCGATCCAACAAACAGCGAGGCCCTGAAATACAGGAAAAACATTGCCGCATTGATCGATGAAATCCAGCGCCGGAAATAGCAGAAAA
>Ga0307380_10008286_pt1 | contig 13342 bp, 13 predicted proteins | sample UN3MG_FD_202239 | JGI IMG/M metagenome (GOLD analysis project Ga0307380, IMG submission 202239) | Soil microbial communities from Risofladan, Vaasa, Finland - UN-3 | ecosystem: Environmental > Terrestrial > Soil > Coastal area > Acid sulfate soil | place: Finland: Risofladan, Vaasa | collected... | reverse complement strand
TCGTAGGCGCGGAAGCTCGTTACAATTACGTTGACAGGAGCAACGGGTCCTTCGGCACATACGGTGGAAGACTCGGATTTAGATTTTAGTTTCTCATATTCTTCAGAAGTTCTTAGGGATTTTGTTCCTAATGAGCAAAGAGGGCATTCCGTTATGGATGCCCTCTTTTTTTATTAATTGCTAATCAATATATATATGGATAAACCAAAATATTCTCATAATCTGTCTTATTTCCTGACACCTGACATTTGTGCAGGTTCTAAAAGGTAATAGTATCAACGGATTTTGCTTGGCATCTTAATTGCACTACAATAATGTAGTTATAATACGATATTGTATCGAACGCAAGGTTATATCAAAACTTATGGTTAAGGAGAAGGGTGTATGAGAGTAGGTCTAGGATTTAGTTTTTCTGTTTGGCTTCTGATAGTTTCAATTGCCGTTGTATTTGTAGCGCCCGCTTTAAGTAGCGGCAAAGATGATAAGGCTGCCCCTAATATGGAAAGTGTAGAGGAAGGAAAGGAGCTTTTTAAGACTAAGGGCTGTGTTGCCTGTCACACCATTGGAGGCGGCAAGCTCTCAGGCCCTGATCTTCAAGGCGTTACGGAGAGAAGAGAGGAAGAATGGTTAACAAAATGGATCAAGTCCCCCGATACCATGGTTTTCTCAGACCCAATAGCTAAGGAAATGCTCGCGGAGTATATGATTCCTATGCCAAATCAGGGGCTCTCTGACGAAGAAGTAGTAGAAGTTATTTCATATTTAAAGTTTGAGGATTCAAAGAAAGAAGAGAAATAAAAGAACAATTAATAAAAGGAGGTATTTATTTATGTTTACAAGAAAAGTAATGAGGTTCAGTGGCTTACTTGTCCTGTTGATAGCAGGGCTTTTTATTGTTTCATGCCAAAACAATGATACTACTGGCGAAAAGAAAGCAGGAGATAATAAAGAAGTCAGTTCATCCGAGCAAAACGGCAATTTATCTGCCAACGCTGAGGAGATAGCAAAGGACCGTAATTTAAGCCCGAAAGACGTGGAAGCGGCGTTAAAAACATATATCCCTTCAGGTAAATACGATGATTATATAATGTTCGCATCCGGAGGGCATTCAGGGCAGGTCTTTGTAATAGGGGTACCATCTATGCGCCTCCTAAAAGTAATAGCTGCTTTCACTCCAGAGCCATGGCAGGGATTTGGATACGGCTCGGAAGAATCCGAGAGGCTTCTTGAAGACGGTAATATGGAAAGCGGAAAGGAGCTCAGATGGGCTGATACGCATCACCCGGCTCTCACCGAGACTGAGGGTGAGTATGACGGTCAGTATTTGTTCATAAATGACAAAGCCAATGCCAGAGTAGCCCTTATTGACCTTCGCGACTTTGAAACAAAGCAGATAATTAAGACTCCGAATATCATCTCAGATCATGGCTCTACCTTTGTAACCCCTAACAGCGAATACGTAATTCAGGCTTCTCAATACGCAACACCTCTCCCCTTTGAAGAATATGCCACTATGGATGAATATCAGGAGAAATTCCGTGGAGTAATTGCTTTTCACAAATTTGACCGGGAGAAGGGGCGGATCGTGGAAGAGGGTTCATTTCAGATAGAGCTTCCCCCATATTGGCAGGATCTATGTGATGCCGGAAAGAAAGTAAGTGAAGGATGGGTTTTCTGTAATTCTATTAACACAGAACTCGCAACGGGCGGTATAGGCCAGGGTCTACCACCTTTTGAAGCCGGTGTGTCTCAAAGGGATATGGATTATATGCACGTAATAGACCTAAAGAAAGCCGCGGAAGTTGCAAAACAGCCGGGAAAAACCACGGAGATCTCCGGGGTTAAGGTTATTTCTCTTGAAACGGCCATCTCCGAAGGTCTTCTTTACTTTATTCCGGAGCCCAAGAGTCCTCACGGCGTAGATGTTACTCCCGGAGGTGAATACTTAGTAGTATCCGGCAAATTGGATACGCATGCTACAATCTACAGTTTCGACAAAATACAAAAGGCGATAAAAGACAAGAATTTTGAGGGGAATGACGTTTATGGAGTGCCAATTCTCACCTATAACGACGTAGTAGCAGCTCAGCTGGAAATTGGCTTAGGCCCACTTCATACTCAGTTCGATGGCGACGGAAATGCCTATACAAGTGTTTTCATAGAAAGCACGCTTGCCAAATGGAAGCTCGGACCCCCCTACAACACTGGGGATGATGCTTGGACTCTGACAGAGAAAATTCCTGTTCAGTACAATATTGGACACACTGTTTGTGCCGAAGGCGACACGGTATCTCCTGACGGTAAATACTGTGTAGCGTTAAATAAGTGGTCTATTGATAGATTTACGCCTGTAGGCCCTCTTTTACCTCAAAACTTTCAGCTCATTGATGTGTCAGGCGATAAAATGCAGGTCCTCTACGATATGCCGATTGGTATAGGAGAGCCTCATTATGTGCAAATGATTAAAGCTGACAAACTTGAGCCATGGTCTGTTTATCCCGAGGTTGGGTTTAACCCGGGGACTATGAGCGTGGATGCTGACGCGGCCAAAGCTGGTGATGAAAAGATTGTTCGCTCAGACGGAAAGGTAGAGGTATGGATGACGGCTATAAGAAGCCACTTTAATCCTGAGCATATCTCAGTAAACGAGGGAGATGAGGTCGTCCTCCATATTACAAATGTTGAGCGGGCACGAGACGCTACCCATGGATTTGCAATTGAGGGTTATAACGTAAATCTCAGTCTTGAGCCGGGTGAGGCCAACACGGTCAAGTTCATAGCGGATCAACCGGGAGTATTTCCGTTCTACTGCTCTGAGTTCTGTTCAGCTCTCCATCTGGAAATGATGGGCTATTTGCTCGTTGAGCCTGAAAACAAATAAAGAGGCTAAAAAAATTCTCTAATCCCCCCTTAATAGTTTCTTATTAGGGGGGATGGAGAACGAAATAAGAATCTAAGTTAGGGAGGTAATAATGAGAAAGTTGAAAGTATTAATAATAACGGTATTGATTCTTGGTTTTACAGGTATTGCATTTGGGGCTCAAAATGAAGAGACGGCCAAGTCATGGCAAGAACAGGCCACGAGCACCAGAGTTGCTGTTATGAATGTATACGGTGAACTGGAAAAAACGGGTGACAAGGGCAACCCTGTTGCCACGGAGCTTATCGCGGATGCTGTCGCCCAGCTTACCGAAGGGGATAAATTTCTTAAGCAGGGTGATGATGCTATGGCTGCAAAAGAGTGGGAAAAAGCTAATTTCGGCTATAATATGGCATGGCAATACTATGTAAAAGCCGCAACCGCTGGCTTAAACGCCAAAAGTATTCTAGCCGGACAATAGGAATAAAGGTTTACAGGATAAACGGGGGGCCGCTAATAAGAATTATTATTATCGAGCCCCCTAACATAATAATTGAGGATTGCCCTGACAAAATTGGTGCTCATCTGAATGGAGGTTGTATATGACTGGACAAATAAAGGAAAATGAATTAATACTAGGGCCGCGTATACCTAAAGAACTCTGGGAAAAGGAAAAGAAGAGATTTCTGATTCCATCTATCATAATGATATTGGCCGCCTTTATACTATTTATTTCAATCTTTTTCCCTTACTGGAAATTAACTCTCTTTGCACCTCAGTATCCCGATGGTCTGCAAGCAAGTATGTATGTAAACCGTCTAGCCGGTGATATTCAAGAAATAGACGGGCTTAATCACTATATAGGCATGAAGCCCATGGGTGAGGCAGCGGTGTTGGAGCGTACGCTAAGTATCTTTATGATTGCGGGGCTTGTTTTGCTCATTGCCGGAACTATCTTTGTGCATAGTCCTTTTGCATTATTCCTTTGTATTCCGGCCATATTGTACCCACTATTCTTTTTAGGGGATCTCTATTTTTGGATGCGGACCTTCGGTATGAATTTGGATAGTAGAGCGCCGCTTAGTAATGCCATACAGCCTTTCGTTCCTCCTTTGTTAGGAGAGGGTAAGATTGCGCAGTTTCTAACAGTTGCGAGTTGGGAAATAGGCTTGTATATGTCTATTACGGCATCCATACTAATTATTATCGGGCTATACTATCACCGTAAGGCGTATAAGCCGCTGATCGTGGGTTAAGACTCCTAACTCCAAACATTAAAATAAGGAGGCGAATTGCAGCAAGGATATAATATGGCTAGCTATATCTCGGTGCTCGTTTTTTTGACTGCCATTTCGGCTTCTGTAGCCGTGTCGGCCAAAACAGTTCATATTGTCTCTCCTAAAGGGCCTTTTACCTCTATATCTCTTGCTCTATTATCGGCAAAGAGCGGCGACACGATTGAGGTAAATTCCGGCACTTATAATGAGCACATAATCGTTGATAAGACTTTAAATCTAGTAGGTGTAAATGAACCTAATATTGACGGAGGCGGGAAAGGAACTGTTGTCTTAATAAAAGCCCCGGGTGTTCTATTTAAAGGGTTTCACGTAAGTGGAAGCGGCGAGAGCTTGACTCTTGAAGATGCGGGAATAGTTCTTGATTCCGCTCAAGGCTCAATCATAGAAGATAACCGTTTGCATGACGTGCTGTTCGGAATATATTTAAAGAACTCCTCCGCAACACTCATACGAAACAATATAATAGTCGGCAAGGATCTCCCCATTCCGGTTAGGGGAGACGGAATTCGCCTCTGGTATAGCTCGGGTACCAAGATTATAGATAACACAATTACAGGTGCCAGGGATCTGGTTATGTGGTGGTCGGGCGATACGCTGATTAAGGGTAACAAAATAGAAAAGGGGAGATACGGGCTCCATTATATGTACAGTGATAACAATGTATTCGAAGACAATCTGTTCATAGATAATTATGTAGGTGGCTTTCTTATGTACAGCAGCAATATTAAATTCAATTATAATATTTTTGCACGCAATCAGGGACCTGCAACCGGGTACGGAATCGGATTTAAAGACCTTGATAACATTGTTTCAAAAGATAATCTGTTTATCGATAACCGCATAGGAATCTATATGGACAACTCTCCTCATTCAGTAGATTCTTGGAATACTTTAGAAGACAACGTAATAGCTTTCAACGACATAGGTATCTCTTTTATGCCGTCAATAGAGAGAAATATTATTGTTTCAAATAGTTTTATTGATAATGCAGAACAGGTCCAGGTTAGGGGAGGTGGGACACTAGCAGGCAATGATTGGTACAAGGAAGGAAGTGGAAACTATTGGAGTGACTACGTCGGATATGACGAAAATAATGACGGTATAGGGGAAATTCCCTATAAGGCTGAAAGCCTTTTCGAAAACCTGATTGATTCCTACCCGAATCTAAGAGTATTTGTATTTAGTCCTGTAGCTCAGGCAATAGAGCTTGCCTCTGATGCCTTCCCGGTAATGAAACCAGAGCCCAAAGTTACTGATAATTACCCGCTTATGAATTTCAAGATACCAAAGAGATACGAAGAGAAAGAACATGGGTTCTCTTCTAAGCTTTTTATTGTTTCATTGCTAATGGTTTTGATACCTGCTATATCATACGTATTCATCAAGAGAAGAATTTGATAGGAGCACTCTTTGATAAAAGTTGCTGATGTAACCAAGAAATTCGGGAACGTTCTGGCAGTCGATTCTGTGACTCAGAATATTAAAGAGGGGGAGGCGGTTGCTCTTATCGGAGCAAACGGGGCTGGGAAGAGCACGTTGATTAAATGCATTCTTGGGCTCCTTGATTACAAAGGGACAATTGAGATTCAGAACCACGACATAAAGGAAAATTCTAAGTTTTCAAAATCGCTTATCGGTTATGTGCCGCAAGATCCACTTTTCTATGATATGAAAACTGTCAACATTTTAGATTTCTTTGGCTCTATCCGCGGGGTGGATAAGAAGAGAATTAATGATCTCCTAAATGTAGTTGGTCTTGAGGATCATAAAAATAAGCTCTCTTCTGAGCTGTCGGGGGGCATGAGGCAGCGTCTTTCTTTTGCAATCGGCCTTCTTTCCGATCCTCCTGTTCTAATACTTGATGAACCAACTTCAAATCTTGATGCTAATGCCAGAGGAGATTTCCTTAATCTCGTAAAGGAGCATAAGGATCAGGGTAAAACGGTTCTCTTTTCCTCTCACAGGCTGGATGAAGTTTATTGGCTTGCCGACAGAGTGCTTTTCATGAAGTCAGGGAGGGTGATTTTAGATGAAAAACCTGAAAATCTGGCAACTTCCCTTGGAATGAAGGTAAAAATAAATCTGATAATACCCGAGGGACGTATCGGTGATGCAATTTCAATACTCAACAGGGAGGGGTTTGGGAGTGTAAGCAGAAACGGGTCCGGGGTTTATGTTGAAGTTGCAGAAGGAAAAAAGCTTGCACCTCTCGAAAAGCTTATCCAGGGTCACATCCCGATCACTGATTTTACTGTTCAGGAATCTTCAATGGAAACTGTAATTAAACATATAGAGGAAAATGGAAACTAAAAACGTTTTTTTAATCATGAGAAAAGAGGCTGGGGAATCGCTTAGAAACAGATGGTTCATTCTATACACGTTCTGTTTCTCAGCACTGGCGTTGCTTGTATTACTCTTCTCTACTATGGGTGGAGAGATAGCTGGTTATTCGGGGTTTGGTAGAACAGCCGCAAGCCTTATAAATCTTGTCCTTCTTTTTATTCCTTTGATAGCGATAATCACAGGAGGCATTAGTATTTCTCAGGAAAGGGAAAATGGAACACTGCCATATCTCCTCTCTCATCCTATTAACAAGAACGAAATATTTGTAGGGAAATTTCTCGGAATTTTGATAACAATATGGTTTTCAATACTTCTTGGTTTTGGCCTTGCCGGACTTGGAGTTGCCATAAGAGGCGGGGAGGGGGAGATCTCAGGCTATCTTCTAACGGTACTTCTTTCAGCGCTCCTTGCGGCTTGTTTTCTAAGTATAGGGTTTCTGGTTTCGGTCTACTCCGCAAAGGCCTCAAAAGCTATTGGGATTTCGGTCTTTCTCTGGCTCCTATTTATTATTCTCGGGGATTTGGGAATTATGGGTACTACAGTGGCTATGGATTTGGGAATCAAGCAGGTTTTTGTTCTCGCTCTATTAAACCCTGCCGAAGTGTTCAAAATAGCTTCAGTGTTAGTGCTTAGCCCAAGATTTGAAATTCTAGGTCCTGTTGGGGTTTATGCAGTAAGAACTTTCGGACAACAGGGAGTGTTTTATCTCTTGTTTAGTATTATGATTCTCTGGGCTCTGGTTCCATTTGGATACGCTTATTTAGTATTCACGCGTTTTAGGAAGGAAGAGAAATGAAAAGGAAACTGGCGTTTCTAATTGTCTTAGTATTAGCAATTTCCTGCAGCGATAAACCTGAGAGCGGGCCTGTAAAAATTTATTACGGAGAGGACATATGCGAGAGTTGTAAGATGATAATCAGCGAGAAGGATTTCGCCGCCCAGTACAAATTATCCACAGGTAAGACAGTGAAGTTCGATGATCTAGGCTGTATGTTTCAATATTTAGAGGGGGAGGACAAAGCTCAAATATCCGCTGTATATGTTATGGATTACGATTCCAAGCAATGGATTGACGGTGAGAGCGCATATTATGTCTGGACGGACAATATTAGTACCCCTATGGGGCATGGAGTTGTAGCACTGAGAGGAAGTCAAGAAGCCAAGGAGCTTGCTAATAAAGAAAAAGGCAAGTATTTAGGCTCTCTGAAAGGTGCGTCCGACTGGGTTATTCAAAGAAAGGATAAATAATCTGGACTAGGAGAGATATTATGGAAAGTCTTAATCTTATGGAGGGTATTAAATTTAACGATAGCCATCCCATTGCTCAGCCAATTCATGTAGATAAGAATGGAAGACTTTTGCAGCTTGCTCTAAAACCCGGGCAGGAGTTAAAAGAGCACAGCTCCCCATCTTCTCCCGTTTATCTTTTGGTTCTAAAAGGAGAGGGAGTTTTTAAAGACGAAAGTGGCTCAGAAGCAACCGCCGGACCGGGCTCAATCCTTATATATGATGTAAATGAGAAGCATTCTGTTAAAGCGGGAGATCAAGAGTTGGTTTTTGTAGCCATTCTTCACGGTTCTCCCAGAAAAGAAGACTGAATCATAGAACCAAATCCTAACTATTCTTTGCGCGAATTTCTGACAATTGACATCTGTTATCTTTGGTTTCTGTAATTATTGAAGCAAATGGTATTGGCATTCTTTTTGCAATTAATATTTAGTGGTGCTCAATTAATGATCATGGGGGTACGTTATGTTTGTAAAAGAGTATATGAGCAGTAACCCAATTGCATTGACGCCTAAAGATGATGTTAATTACGCTTTTACTTTATTGTTGGAAAAAGGGATTCGTCAGGCACCCGTTGTGGAAAACGGAGAACTGGTAGGCATAGTATCGGATCGTGATTTACGTATGGCAATAGTTCAAAACCTCAAAATGAACAATCTAACAGTAGGTTTTATTATGACTAAAAATCCTGTAACTGTTACTGAGGATTGTAAAATGACTGATGCTTGTAAGATTCTTGGTATAGGTAAATTTAACGCTATTCCGGTTGTTGAAGAAACAGGCAAATTAAAAGGGATAATTTCAACAACTGATATTCTTAAATATTTTCTGGAATTAATGGATGATGATTATTTTCCGTTAATTACAAAGTGATCGTGCCGGGCTGATTTCCAGCAGTGCTTTGATTATAGATTTAACAACATTCGAACAGATGGTTATTGCTTTATACTATGTGTTTGATGATTATGATGGTTTTCGCCGGGAAGTAGATGGAGTGTAATATTCGCTAAGCCTACAATAATTAGCAGCACTCCTGCAGCAACTGCAAGCCTCTTCGGGGCTCTCCTTAGTGTCTTTTTATATAGATAAGGGAATGCTGACAAAGCCGGCACTGTACCAAGCCAAAATATAAAAAGTATCCCTGCGCTATATAGCGGATTTTTGGTGGCAACAGCTCCTATGACGAAAATGTATACCCATCCGCAGGGAAGAAAACCGTTTACTATTCCAAGCGTGAGAGATTTAACAGGTCTACTTTGCGAGAGAGACCATTTGGCGGGCTTTGAAATTAGGAACGCAATTGTTTTGCTCGGGAGAAATTCAAGAGGCTTTCCTAAAATGAGCTTATACCCTGTATAAATAAAAAATGTTGAAATTAAGACTATGGAAATGGTTGAAATAAGAGAGACATTATTGGACAAAAAAGCCTCACCCAATAACCCGGCGAGAGTTCCAAGAATTAAATAACTTATTAGTCGTCCTATATGGTAGAGGCTCATGTATCCGCTTGAATTATTTACGGTTATAGCTATTGGCCCACACATTGTAACGCAGTGTGTACTTCCCAGAATACTTGCAATAAATACGGCAAGCGGTACTGAGAGGAAAGACCAGTGTCTTATTAGTTCCTCAAATTGACTTAGGTCCGACAAGTTTTACTTTCTCCTCAAATAGAATCTGATTGTTGTTAGTGTCGATAAAATCTAGTTTAATATTTTCTGATCCCACTGTTCCGGTAACTGATCGCGGGAACTTGATAAATATGTGAAGAGTCGAGTTCATTCCTCCTTCAAGAGTTAGTGTTTCAGTTTGTGATACCAATTGAATATTTTTTTCTTTCCATATATCCGGTATAGACATCCGGAGGTTCAAATTTTCAAAAGTCTGATTTTTTATATGTAGTTTGAAATGATTTATTATTTCCTCTCGATTTTCATTATTGTTTACAATTTGATACGGACTGTCCTTTCCTCTAAGGACAGTTATTACAACGTCCTCTCTTTTAGAAATTGAGAAGATGAGGGCAGAAATTATTGCGATAAGTAATACTGAATAAATTGCAATTCTTGGACTGAGAAATTTTGATTTGATTCCTTTTAGACTGTTTCCCGTTGCATACCTTATAAGTCCCTTGGGTTTTTCTATTCTCTCCATTACCTCATCACAAGCGTCGATGCATGCTGTGCACCCAATGCACTCTAATTGCAGACCCTCCCTTATATCTATTCCGGTTGGGCAAACTGCAACGCATTTGTAGCAGTCTATGCAGTCACCTTCTTTTTGTCCCTCAGGCACAATTCCCTTTCGTGGTTCGCCCCTAACAGGATCATAAGAAACTGTTAGAGAATCGTCATCCAGAAGCACCGACTGAAACCTTCCGTAGGGGCACACAATTATACAAAATTGTTCTCTGAACCATCCAAAATCAAATAGTATTACAGCAGTTATGAACCCCATAACGAGAAAAATTGTCCAGTTGTCTCCGGGGTTCTGTTGGGTCATCTGAACAAGATTGTCTGCACCTACAAAATAGGCTAGAAAGCTATGTGCAATTACAAGGCTAGCAACAAGAAACAATGACCATAGAAGACTTAATTTAAAGAATTTTTTTACATTCCATGGGGCTTTAGCAAGATTGCGCTGTTGTATATGGCTACCTATAATCCAGTACTCGAGCCTTCTGAAGACCCCATCAATAAACACAGTTTGAGGACAACCCCAACCGCACCAAATCCTGCCCCACACAGCGGTAATAAATGCAAGCCCGATAGTGAGAAAAGCCAGTATGAAAAAGATAAGTGGAGCATCATGAGCCCAAAATGTAAGCCCGAATATAGAAAATTGTCTGCCGCCAATATTTAACAACAGTGCCTGATGTCCGCCAATTTTAATCCACGGCAGAGTCAGAAAAAAGATTATAAGAAATATCTCTACTATAGTTCTGTTGCGTCTCCAAAAACCACTAACAGAAGCTGGGAAAATAAAAACCCTTCGTCCCTTTTCATCCATTGATGCTGGACGATCATCCGGGAGATTCCTTTGATCCAGTACTCTCACTTACGCTCGACCTTTTCTCCTTGTGGAGGTTTTGCCCCGGGTGGTTCAGTCTCATAGAGGCTGTATATATATACTGCTACAGCTTCAAGCGTTTCTTCGGGAATCACTCCTTTCCAGGCGGGCATTCCTTTGTCTGACACACCATTGTTCGCAACCTCAAGTATTGCGGGCACCGAGCCGTCCCCATGTATCCAGTACCCATCTGTCAAATTAGGTCCTATAAGCCCTTGAGCTTTATCGCCGTGGCATGCAAGGCATTTTAATGTGTATTCTGTCTTGCCTTTTTCAAGCACCTCCTGGTTACCAAGAAGTGCAATATAATATTCTTCCGACTTAACCGGAATCGTCTCCTGCGCTATTTGTTGCTCCGATTGAATAACGCTCATCTTTTGCGCAAGTTCCTCATCTGAAGTTAGTCCCCCAAAAAATGTGTAATAAGTGTAATAAGCGACGGCAAATACAATTGTTAGATAAAAGGTTATTAACCACCAGCCGGGAAGGGGGTTATTTAGTTCCTGTATCCCGTCATAATCATGTCCCTTTATCAGTAGGTCCTTTTCATTTTCACTCATTTCTCATCCTCCTTCTCCTTTATCTGATATTGCTCTTCTTCAAGTGGTAACTGCTCCATCTCTTCATATAGCTTCTTATTACTCTTACTCATAACCCTAAACACCACTATAAAAAAGGCTATCAAAAAAAGGATCAGAGCAAGATTAGTAAGCTCAATATTATCGAAATATGAAAGGGCTAATTGTTTGATTGTGTCACCCCCTCACTCGGAGTGTTTTTGCCAAGTCTCTGTAGATAGGCTATCAGCGCTATTAGCTCTGTATCCTTTATTGATTCAAGAGATTTGTCTTGGCTGAGCAATTCTTCGTAAATTCTGGCCGCCTCTTTTTCAGCTATTATGTCCGCATTGGCAACCTGATTGTCATCATAAGGAACCCCTAACATCTTCATCACGCTGAATTTCTTTCTAAGGATATGGTAATCAATCTTTTTAGCCGCTAGCCAAGGGTAAGACGGCATAATCGAATTAGGTGTGATCTCCCTTGGATTTATCATGTGGCGCACATGCCACATATCCGGATACTTGCCTCCCACTCTTGCAAGATCGGGCCCTGTTCTTTTAGAGCCCCACTGAAACGGTCGGTCATACATGGATTCTGCGATAGTTGAGCTTGGTCCGTAGCGGAGAACATCAAACGGGAGCTTCCTTATCATCTGCGAATGACAAACATAACATCCCTCTTTTATATATACATCTCGGCCTGCCAGCTCAAGCGGGGTATATGGCTCTGTTTTCTCATTTGAAGGCAGGTATTTATAAATAGAGAGAGTTGGCAGTATCTCAATCACCGAACCAACCATTACAGAGATAAAGAGAATCACTGTGAAAACAAGACTGAACGCCTCAAGTTTTCGGTGACCGGACCCTATAGCTGTAACATCTGATTTAAGAGGCGGTACTTCCACATACGAAACTGTTTCCTTTTTAGGGGCGTGTTTTATTGTTACCAAAACGTTATAAATTAGAAGTAGGAAGCCTATCAAAAACAGGGAGCCTCCTACAAATCTAACCCAGTATAGAGGTGCAATCCTCATTACTGTCTCTACAAAGTCAGGATATACAAGCTGCCCGTTTTCCCCAATTGCCTGCCACATGAGCCCCTGAGTTATCCCGCTTGCCCACATGGAGATGTAATAGAGCAGAATTCCTAGAAAACCTATCCAAAAATGCCAGTTCATCAGCCTTTCACTGTGCATTTTTGTGTTCCAGAGTTTTGGCACCATATAGTAAATAATTCCGAACGTAAGAAACCCGTTCCAACCAAGAGTGCCGCCGTGAACGTGCCCGATAATCCAGTCAGTATAATGAGCCAATGAGCTTACGGATTTTATTGAGAGAAGAGGGCCCTCGAACGTAGTCATTCCGTAGAAGGTTATAGCCACTGCCAGGAATTTAATGATAGGATCGGTACGCAGCTTATGCCATGCCCCTCTTAAAGTCAGAAGACCGTTAATCATTCCTCCCCAGCTAGGAGCCCAAAGCATAATGCTGAATACCATTCCAATAGTCTGTGCCCAATCGGGAAGAGCTGTGTTTAAGAGATGATGAGGGCCAGCCCATATATAAATAAAAACTAATGACCAAAAGTGAATTATAGAAAGCTTATAGCTGTAGATAGGTCTATTAGCTGCTTTAGGAACATAATAGTACATCAATCCTAAAAATGGAGTCGTTAGAAAAAATGCAACCGCATTATGCCCGTACCACCACTGTACCAGTGCGTCCTGAACCCCGGCATAGACAGGGTAGCTTTTAAACAAGGCAACGGGTATCTCAATTGAGTTCACTATGTGAAGCAGTGCAACAGTGACGATGGTTGCAATATAAAACCATATCGCAACGTAAAGATGTTTTACCCTTCTTACAGCAATTGTGCCGAAGAAATTTACCGCAAATACAATCCAGATGACTGCAATTGCAATA
>Ga0307380_10008285_pt1 | contig 13343 bp, 7 predicted proteins | sample UN3MG_FD_202239 | JGI IMG/M metagenome (GOLD analysis project Ga0307380, IMG submission 202239) | Soil microbial communities from Risofladan, Vaasa, Finland - UN-3 | ecosystem: Environmental > Terrestrial > Soil > Coastal area > Acid sulfate soil | place: Finland: Risofladan, Vaasa | collected... | reverse complement strand
CCCTTTAAATTTACCATCGATGGACCGCCCGTTCAGAGAGATTTTCCCTTCGTAAGCGCACCTTATATTGTATATATCAAATCTAACATCCATACTGCCGGGTAAAATCAAATCTACCGGTATATCCCATGCTTCCTCGCCAGGGAAATCCGTGTAGGCAATGAATGATCCATCTTCATTTTTTGAGACTCTAAATACAATGTTGAATTGGCCTGGTTTACTCATCCAATTACCGACGATAGAAGTATTCGATTGTGATGAGAATGCCAAATCTGAAAATATCAGGATAACAGCCAACAACAAAATGATTTTAATGCTCTTGAACCTTTCCATAATAATGCTCCTTTCAAATAGATTAACAAAAAAACAATAACTTTTACAGAAGCAATTATGCAGTCCAAATGTTACCGTTCTGTTACGATTTTGTACTTTTTTTATTATTTTTTATGACGTACTGCAAACATTCAAAATCCGAAAGGATGCGTCACTCAGGCCCGATAATACGACATTTCACGCCACAGAGCCTTATTTGTGAGAAAACTCTGTCTCAAGCTTAAGCTTGATTTTTAAATCTACGATATTTAGAATATCTCGTTTGCTCGATTTGCGTTTAGTAAAGTATGTCTCGAGCAAAACGACTGACAACTTTTGAATGATAAACGATAAGAGAATCAATGCGCAAATCGTTCAAATATTTCATCGTTGTTATCAGCGCGACAGCCATCGTTGTTGCGATAGTCTTACTATTCACGTCTCACGAACGTCCGCTCCGGGCACATGATATATTAGCACGTTATCAGGAAGATGTCGAATACGGCAGGCTGACGATTGGCTACCCGCTGGATGAAACGGTTTTTCCCCCGGAAATCGCGGCCCCCACGTTTCGCTGGAATGATAATTCCGGCTCCGACATGTGGCTTGTAAGTATCAGCTTACAGGACAACGATGGCGGCATGAATATCCTGGCGAACGAATCCAGGTGGACCCCTAAGCAGGGACAATGGCAGACTATAAAGAAGTGGTCCATGGAGAAGGATGCCAGGGTAACTATTTTGGGTTTCAATCGGCAGTCACCGGCTAAAATAGCCTCGGCGGGCCGCATCACAATCAGAACATCCAAAGACCGGGTTAGTGCGCCGTTATTCTACCGGGAAGTGAATTTGCCCTTTGTCGACGCCGTCAAGGACCCCTCGCTTATTCGATGGCGTTTAGGTGATATCTCCTCGCCACAGCAGCCTCCAATAGTCCTGGAGAATTTGCCGGTCTGCGGAAACTGTCACTCTTTTTCCGAACGCGGCGAGACCCTCGCGATGGACGTGGATTATGCAAACAGCAAGGGTTCGTACGTCATCACGCACACCGCGGAAGAAATGATCCTCGCGACGAGCGATATCATCACGTGGAACGACTATCAAAAGGAAGATGGGGAACAGACCTTCGGTTTACTCTCCCAGATCTCACCTGACGGCAGATTTGTGGTCAGCACGGTTAAAGACAAGTCCGTTTTCGTCCCGATGCCGCCTCTGGCCTTTTCTCAGCTTTTCTTCCCCGTCAAAGGCATACTTTGCACATACGACAGGCAGGCCCGTACATTTGAGTCACTACCCGGCGCCGATGACCCGCAATACGTCCAGAGCAATCCGGCGTGGAGCCCCGACGGCAAGTATATTGTGTTTGCAAGAGCCAAAGCGTATGACCTAAAGGATACCGAAGGCAAAGGCAACGTGCTTCTGACCCGCGAAGAGTGCAGGGAATTCACCGAGGACGGAAAACCATTTTTATTCGACTTGTACAGAATCCCGTTCAATGAAGGAAAGGGCGGCAAACCGGAACCGATCGAGGGAGCCTCCAACAACGGCATGAGCAACTTCTTCGCGAAATACTCGCCCGACTGCAAATGGATCGTGTTCTGCAAAGCCAAAAGCTATATGCTGCTTCAGCCCGACAGCGAGCTTTACATCATACCGGCCGAGGGAGGCAAGGCCAGAAGACTGCGCGCCAATACAAGCCGGATGAACTCATGGCACAGCTTCTCGCCCAACGGCAAGTGGCTGGTGTTTTCCTCAAAAGCCTATTCAGATTATACGCAGCTCTGCCTGACCCATATTGACCAGCAGGGAAACAGTACCCCAGGTATCCTGCTGGAACACTTTACCGCCCCGGACAGAGCCGCGAACATCCCCGAGTTCGTCGATGCCAAACCTGATGCAATTAAGAAAATCAGCGAAGAATTCCTAAACGATTATTCTTTCGTAAGAGCCGGCAACGAGTTTTTCAAAGCCGGCGATACGAATAACGCGATCCAGGAGTACAAACGCGCGCTGGAACTGAATCCCAACAACGCCGAAGCACACCTTAGACTTGGCTTTCTCATGTACAACGCCAAACAAATACATGATGAGGGCATGGCACATTATTACAAAGCTCTACAGGCCAATCCGAGCGATCCCCGTATACACCACGATTTGGGTATGGCGCTGCTGCACCAGAGGCAATTTGACGAGGCCATCAAACATCTCTCGGAGGCATTGCGGCGTATGCCTAACGGCCTTGACAAGCAGTACAATCCCGTCGGCATGCACTACAACCTTGCTCTGGCACTATCTTACGCCGGAAGGCCCAAAGAAGCGATTACTCATTTTGCCGAGGTCGTACGCCTCGATCCGAACAACGCCCCAGCCCATTACAGGCTGGCGATGATGCTGGCCGATAAGCGAGACCTCGATGGGAGTCTCAAGCATTACGCAGCGGCCGTACAACTAAAGCCGGACATTGACACATCGCCGATACTCCATTACCTGCTGGCGATGAATTATGCCGAAGCACGGCGATTCAGCGAAGCAGTCCTGTCGGCTGAAAAGGCGCTTGGTCGCGCTAATGCCGCCGGAGACGTAAAGCTCGTACAGGAAATTAACAAATTGCTTGAATTCTGTAAAAATCAAGGCTATTCCTCGAAGTAAAGCAATGAAAACCAATATAAATTCAAATAGCAGTGGATTGACCGCGAAAAAGCCCGGACTTAAGGTTAAATCCGTATTTTCTATCAACGATATCGGGAGTATATATGCGTAAGCCCGTCATGTATCTTGTTGTGAGCATCAGTGTTGTGGTTGTTGTTGCAGCGGCAGCCTTACTTGTCACTTTCTACAAAGCTGAGCCCGGAGCAGAGGATATATTAGCACTGTATCGGGATGATGCTAAATACGGCAGCCTTACGATTAGCTACCCGCTCGACGAAACGCTTTTTCCGCCGGAAATTGTGCCGCCCTTATTTCGCTGGAAGGATGACAATTCCATCTCCAGCATATGGCTCATTTCCATCAGGTTCCGGTACGATAAGCCCGGCATGAATTTTCTCACTCGTGAACCACAGTGGGCGCCCGAGCCGGAGCAGTGGGAAGCCATAAAAAAGCGGTCACTGGAAAAAGATGCCGAAGTCACCATTCTGGGTGTTAGCCGTAAAGTGACAACAAGAATCGTCTCGGCAGGAAATGTCACGATCAGAACATCCAAAGACGAGGTCGACGCACCGTTGTTCTACCGGGAGGTAAACCTGCCATTTATCGAAGCCGTCAAGGACCCATCGCACATTCGGTGGCGATTCGGCGCCATTTCTTCGCCGCAGCAGCCTCCGATTGTTCTGGATAATCTGCCGGTCTGCGGAAATTGTCACTCGTTTTCCGCAGACGGTAAAACACTCGGCCTGGATGTGGACTACGCAAACGACAAAGGCTCATACGCGATTGCCCCGGTCTCAGAACAAATGGTTCTCGCGAAGGACACGATTATAACGTGGAGCGATTACAAAAGGGACGATGAGCAGGAGACGTTCGGCCTGCTCTCGCAAGTTTCCCCGGACGGCAGGGTTGTTGTCAGCACGGTAAAGGACAAGTCAGTTTTCGTTCCAAGGCCGGACCTGGCTTTCTCCCAGCTCTTTTTTCCATTCAAGGGCATTCTGGCCGTATATGACAGGCAAAAACGTAAATTTGAGGCACTACCGGGGGCGGATGACCCGCAGTATGTCCAGAGTAACCCGGCCTGGAGCCCTGACGGCAAATATATCGTATTTGCCAGAGCCAAGGCGTACGACCTCAAACGCACTTCTTCAAACAGTAAAGTGCTTCTGAGCCCCGAAGACTGCAAGGAATTCCTCGAAGAAGGAAAACCGTTTCTTTTCGATTTATACAGGATTCCGTTCAACGATGGAAAAGGCGGCACGCCCGAGCCGATCCAGGGCGCTTCCAACGACGGCATGAGCAATTTCTTCGCGAAATACTCGCCGGACGGCAAATGGATTGTCTTCTGCAAAGCCAAAAGTTACATGCTGCTCCAGCCCGACAGCGAGCTTTACATCATACCGGCCGAAGGCGGCACAGCCAGAAAACTTCGCGCCAATACCAGCCGGATGAACTCCTGGCACAGCTTCTCGCCCAACAGCAAGTGGCTGGTGTTTTCATCAAAAGCCTATTCAGCCTACACGCAGCTTTTCCTGACCCACATCGACGACGAGGGACGCAGCACCCCTGCCGTCCTGTTGTCGCATTTTACCGCCCCGGACAGAGCGGCAAATATACCTGAGTTCGTCAATGCCGGACCTGCGGCAATAAAAAAAATCAGCGAGCAATTCGTGGACGATTATTCTCTTGTGAGAGCTGCGAACGAACTGCTCAAAGCCGACGATTTCGACCAGGCGGAACAAAAATGCAGACAGGCGCTGGAACTGAACAAAAACAACGCCCATGCCCATTACACGCTCGCATGCTGCCTCGAACCCAGGGGCATGCTCGAAGAAGCCACATCTCATTTGTCCGAGGCTGTGCGACTTGACCCGAACTATGTCGATGCGCACTACAATCTCGGACAGGCAATGTTCCGCATGTCAAAGCCCGATGAGGCAATAAAACATTTGTCGCTGGTTGTGCAGCTTGAACCGGACCACGTCAAAGCCCAAAACAGCCTGGGCGCAATCCTGCTGACAAAGGGGATGGTCGAGGAGGCTGAGCCGCATCTATCGGCGGCGGTGCGTCTTGACCCGAACAATGTCGATGCACAGTACAACCTCAGCCAGGCGATGCTCCGTCAGGGAAAGACCGACGAAGCAATCGTGCATTTGCAGGAGGTGGTGCGGCTCAAACCGGACGATGCCGATGCACACTATGCCCTTGGTGTCGGGCTGGCCGGCCGGGGAAGGCCCGATGAGGCGATCAAACATTGGTTACAGGTTGTGAACTTGAGACCTGATTTTACGGGCGCGCACTACAATCTGGGCGTCGCACTGGCCCGCCAGGGAAAACTCAATGAGGCATCCGGGCACTGGCTGAACGTGATACGTCTTGAGCCGAATAACGCCGAGGTTCACTACATGCTCGCCAATGCACTGGCCGCTCAGGGAAAGCTCGACGAGGCGATCCAGAATTACACGAAAGCCATACAAATCAAGCCGGAAATCGACACCTCGCCGAGACTGCACGATCTTCTGAGTATGAACTATGCCAAAACAGGCCAGTACCAAAAAGCTGTTTTATCCGCTCAGAAAGCAGTCGATCTGGCCCGTGCCGCGGGACAGGAAACGCTCGCACAGCAAATCGAGCAGCGAATTGAACTCTACAAACAAAATAAGCCTTGAGAAAATCCCCCAACGAGAGACAACATTGAATAAGCTTATTTCAACCGGCAGAATCTTTTCGATCGGCGCCGGAATTTAGCTTGATTTTTCTACCCATGATGTTTAGAATAAAGCAGCTATAAATTAGAAACTTCAGATGGAGCAAGGGACACTAACAAGACATGACAGCAAACTTAGACACACGCAGCGTTGAGTCGCCCGGGGCGACCGAAATATACATTTCAAGCACACCTCAGGAAAATGCTCCGTTTCAGGATCAGGCCCGGGAGATCTTTGCCGGAATCAGCGACGTTCTCCGCTCAAGAGGTGCCTCCATCCTTCAGGAGCGGATTTTTTCCACCCAGGCCGCGGCCGAGACTCTTCGCAAGGCACGTGCCCAGGCTTACGGCGACCTCGATGATGGGGTTACCCCGAGCTTTTTGGTGGCCGCAGAAGGTTCATCCGGACCGATTGCCGGCGTCCAGGTCCACGCCGTCAGCGGCGACAACAGGCCGAAAGTAGTACAACTGGACGGAAACCCCTGCGGACGAATCTTCCGCTCGCCCCGCTGCAGCTATCTGACGCTTTCGTACATATCCGATCAGCAGGATGAACAGGCTCCCGCACAAGCCCGGATCATGATGCAGAAAGGCGACGCTATACTCAGGAAGTACGGCGTCGATTTCCTCTCGGTGCCCCGGACCTGGATGTGGCTCAAGGACATTCTGTCATGGTACGACGACTTTAATCACGTCCGGACGAAGTTCTTCACCGAGTGGGGCCTGGTCGGAGCCGGGACCCGCCAATCCATGCCCGCCAGTACCGGTATAGGACTCGGCCCGGCCAACGGAGGCCACTGCGCGATGGACCTGACTGCGGTGCTCAAACCGGCCGGTTCCACACAGTACCTCCAGGCCGCGGGAAAGCAGCATTGTGCGATAGAATACGGCTCGGCCTTCTCGCGGGCTTCGAAGGCAATCACGCCGGCGGGCCATACGGTATTCGTCTCCGGAACCGCCTCGATTAATACCGACGGCCAAACCACACATATCGGCGACGCTGCGGGCCAGATCAAGACGACCATCGAGAACGTCCGCGCTGTGCTCGGGAATATGAACTGTGGTGACGAGGACGTAGTGCATGTAATCGCCTACTGCAAAACAACCGAAGTCGAAAAGGTGTTTGAAGCTTCCAGGAAAACTCTCGACTGGCCCTGGATAACGGTCATTTGCGACATCTGCCGCCCCGACCTGCTCTTCGAAATCGAAGCCACCGCTATGCTGAAAAGTTAGAATTGAGAAGCTAAAATCCCAATTCTGCCCACAGGATTCTGGCTCCTGAATTCTGTATTCTGCCCTTTGGCCTTTATACTTTTTCCCTGGCCTCTCCCGTATTTCCTCGTAATCAGAAGCGAGCTTCATACATACCATTCAATCTCATCGAAACCGGCATAGCTTAACTCAAACGGTTAGGCTGTTGTTGACAGGCTGTCTAGCCAAGCCTTGTTCCACGCGATGCGATACGGCCATACAGTCTCAATCGTAGAGCCAGAAATGTCCGGTGCCTTGATTCTGGAAATGAATTGTATCTGAACGGTGCAGATGAGGTCCAACTCAAGACCGTACAACTGGCGATGTCGCCGGTCCGTTTGGAAAACCGCAATTCGGGCGTACCCAATGGGTAAGTACTTGGCCACGTTGGACCACTTGGCATTCTTGCAGGCGAGTCTTCTTGCAACCTTGATGATTCTTCTGCGTGCCTTCTTGACAGCCTGCTGCGGGTCGTCTTCGTCCGCAATACTCACAACCACTGAACCATTAACCACTGCGCCCCAGGCATTACGGTGTATCTCTGCCTGTCGGGGGGTGATGACAATCTGATCGAGATTCTTCCGAATCTCATCGATGGCCAAAGGCATGTGTAGGCGGAAACTCATCAGAAGCGTTTCCAGTTTGCACAGGAACTTAGGCAAGGCTACATTGGGCTTATAGAAGACAAGGCCGTTCTCCAGCACGCCTTTGTAGTCTTCCATTGAACGTGGCCCATCACGCTTCCGGATATCTCTCAGTTTCTTGCCGTCAAGCGCAGCCCAACCTGGCCATGCGATGGGGGAACGAAGTGACACCATGTATCGGTCAAAGCCCGGAGCAAAATATTCCGCCAAAATACCAGAGTAGATGCACATGTATTGGACCTTAGAGTAGTCTCGTGACATTGGGCGAGCATATACTACCAGCTGGGGCTTTCCTGCCAATTCAGACACAAGACACCCTTCGATGTGCCACCACGGAGTTTCGGTGTCCGCCTGCAATTCCTCTAGCATTACCTGTCGAGGAACTTGAATCTTGCCGCCGAGGTGTTGACGGTAGAACAGTTTCAGCGCTAGAGCACAACCGTGGCACGTATCCACAAGACCATCGACCATCTCAACGACGGCCGTATCCCTAAACGTTCGGCTCTTGCCATTCTTGTCGAAATACACAACCTCCTTCTGCCTGTATGTGATACGACCGTGGGCGATGCTGTTGCGCACAGTACTGTCACAATAAGCCACTAGAGACGAACAGACAGCCCGTGTCAGCTCATCTACGCAGGCGGATAGCTTCCAGAGGTCATTGGTCGACTTCCCTCTTTCGCGGCGTAGGCAGATGGCAATTGGGCTGATGAATCTGTGAAGCACGCCCTCGGCGAGTTTAAGGTAGGCGGGATGGAGGCGGCGATCGCACAGACGCATAAAGGCATATTCCTCACGCTCGACAGCCGTGTCGTGCCAGTCCTCGCGTCCGATCTCGTTGAGGGTAAGCATAGCCCTATCAATGTCATCAGAACTCTTATTGAGGACCTCAATGAGCCGTGACGGATTCATGGCTAACTCCTTCTCCATGATTTCTGTATATGCTCGTAGCGCTTCCCGTGAGTAGAAACGCTCTGGTGTGCCACCGAGATACTTGGCCAGTGCTAAGTAGCCATCATGTCCACACGAAGAGAGGACGGGAAAGGCATGCAGCACCCGCGTGCGAACTTGTTCATTGACTTCGCCAGTCAGAGGGGTTCGCCACACTTCTCGTATCTTCGTGAGGTCAGATTCCATCGTGATATGGTCTTCCTGCTAACGGCGAGCTTAACCGCACGCCGCGTTTTTCGCGGCGTCCGTGTTAAAGCCCTGGTTAGGGTTCTATTTGTTTCTGCTTGGCTGCACCATGACCCTGATGATCTGTTAAGAGTTCCTTGACTTCTTTTATGACTCTTCCTGTTTCCATATCTTTGATAATTTCCAAGTAGAGATTATTCTCACGGTCAATTGTCCGTTCTAAGTGCCGCCATTCTTTATCTTTGACGTAGTAATCTGCACCAACTCGCGCATCAAGAAATGGCTTTCCTTTTCCACTATGTTTTCCTTTCATACGCATATGGTCATAAACCGCGATGCCATCTGTAAGGGTTTCTTCATGGTTTCTTCCCATTTCCCCGCATACGGGACATGGTGTTCTTTCTTCGTTTTTTGGCTCGGATAATACGGCACCACATTTCTTGCATTTGGATACCTGAAAATCAATATTCATCGGAGATTCCTTTATGCCCTAACGGCCACAATGAGCCGCGCGGCCCCGCCTCGGCTCCATTGTGGGATTAGGCCTAGTCATCTTGTTGTGGTTATACTATATACTAGGGACAGTCACCCTTTTCTGTCACCGTAAATAGGTGGCTTACCTAGTTTCTTCCAAGCGACATTTTCTTGCCAATTCTTCTGGTGAAATAATACAGAAATCATATTCACTTTCTAACCATTTAAGATTTTCATCACTGAAAATAGATTTGTCACCAGCTTTTCTTGCAGAATCTCTAGTACAGAAATAATCGCCCCCCACAGCTATATGGCAAGCTACCGAGTCACCATCAGCCCATTCTGCAATTGCTTTAGCAATATCACCTTCTTCATGTGTAGGAGCATGTGCAATTCCAGTTACCCAATGAGTATCATATTTTTCACCAAGCTCTCTAATGTGAAACATCCCTGCTTTTTTAGATTCAATAGCTCTGCCTACCTCAAATACCTTATTATGATATGCGCTTAAATCTTTATGTTTATAAAAGTATTCTTCGATATCTGAATTAACTATTCCTGCCACTCTAGGAAGTTTTATTATTTGAAAGCCAATAGAAATCGCATCTTTTAGATGGGATTCTAAAAAACTGTTATTCCCTGGATGTGCTGTTATATCAGACCTAATAGAAAATGATAATTTGATTTCACCATTTTCGCCCTCTTCAACTAACCTGTTTGTATTCGGTTTGTAGTCTGAGAAAAATTCTTTACGGTCTTTCCGTTTTATTGCCTCAAGCGTAAATACGGTTTCACACAAAAATGGAATTATTTTCTTTTCATCAATAGCTTTCCTAATAGCTTTAAAATCTTCGATTGATACCTCTTTTGGGAATTTATCTGGTGATGATATTATTCGCCAGACGTTTGAATCAAACGTAATTTTCATTCTTCCTTCAGTCCATTTCTTTATACAAATAACTACTGATTATCTGGTTTCCGTATAACATCCTGAACTTCCCGTCATTAATAGGAACTCCATGCCGCTGGCGTATCCTTACAAAATACTAAGAGACTTTGATCTGTCAAGAGATAAAATAACGGCAGTCTGTCAAGGTGGGGCATATTCCACCATAATCAAGTCGATGGTATATCAGCGTAACATTCTGACGGGCCGGTCTGCTGTTCGAAATCGAAGCAGCCGCGATGCCAAGAAAAGAGCGTAAGAGCACAAGACAATCAGCCTGTTTGTCATTCTGAATGAAGCGCAGCGCAGTGAAAAATCTCAATAATCGATAATCATTCTTCTGCTCCGTGCTTGCGCAACAGTTCAATGACCTGCTGACAGTCTCTGTTCATTGCCAACGACAAAGGGGGGCGTCCATAATCATCTTTAGCGTTCACATCGGCGCCCTTGGCAATAAGAAGCTCAGCCACATCCCTGTAGCCTTCCGTTGCCGCCATGTGCAGAGGTGTGTAGCCGTTCTTGCTCTTAGCATTGACATCGGCGCCTTTGGCAATCAACAGTTCCGCCACACCTTTCTGCCCGTGCCTGCACGCACCGTGCAGGGCTGTCATGCTTTCGTCCCACAAGGTGGCTCCCGACTTGGCATTGACGTCGGCGCCTTTTTCGATAAGCAGTTCTGCGATCTCTTTGTGACCTTCCCCGGCTGCCGCGTGGAGGGCACGCAAACCCATCTCGCCTTTCACATTGACATCAGTTCCTTTGGCAAGCAGTTCCTCTACTGCCTGCCTGTTCCCCGACACGACAGTGGCATGGAACGGAGCCCATTTAGCCGCTCTTGTGTCTCCCGCCTTGGTGACAAGAGCTTCCGCCATCGCTCGGTTGCCTTTCAGGACGGAATCAAATAGCGGAGAATACGGAAACTTCTGCGTCTTGCGATGGATGTCGCCGCCATGCGATACGAGCAGCAGAGCAGTGTCAACGTCCCGCCACCAAACGGCCCAGTGGAGGGGTGTCCCCCAGTAGTCACCTCCATCGGCGTTCGGATTGGCCCCCCTTGCGAGAAGCCACTCAATCATGTCCTTGTGCTGTTTGCGTATGGCCCAGTGCAGGGGAGTCTGTTTCCCAGGTTCGGCATTGACGTCGGCACCTTTGGCAAGCAGTAGTTCCGCCACTTCCCGATGGTTGCCGGCTGCTGCGTGGTGCAGCGCAGTGTATCCCTCTTGCGTTTTCAAGCGAACGTCTAAGCCATTTGTCAGGAGTAAATCCACAATCGCTGTTTGCCCTCCTATGGCTGCAGCATGCAACAAAGTCAGGCCCTGCTCAAACCTCTCTTGTGCCTTGCCATTTTCGATTAGGCTCTGCACCCTCGACAGGTTACCCTTATAGGCAAACATCAAATCAGTCGAAACGGTTGCCCCATTGCCAACCATCAGATCGAAAGTATCGGCATTGCCCGACTCGAAGGCGATTATAGCTGGTGTCCTCCCCTTTTTGTCAGCGGCATTAACGTCAGAACCACCAGAGACCAGCAGCTCGACGCGTGATATCTTACCGCCGGCCACGGCGTGCAATGGAATCTGGCCATTGGGCCCCCTTGTATTTGGGTTAGCGCCGGCTTCCAGAAGCAGTGCGATCATCAAGTCATTTTTACTATCTGGCACGCGTGTAGCGACATACAACGGTGTGCACCCAATCGATTGGATATCCCCAACCAGCCAAATCGCATCCTTGTTCTTGCCCTCCAGGTCCGCACCCTGGTTGATGGCTAACCTCATTTTCTCGACATTCTTGTCTCTGATGGCCCGGAAGAGTGCAGCAGTGGCTGCGGCCTTGTCTTTTGCTGTCGGCGCAGGAGGCGGGGCGGCTGTGATTTTATCTTGTGCCTCGGCGGTCAATACAAGCGCAGTCGGTACAGTCAACAAAGCCAATAGCAGTACGACTGACACAGCTATTAAACTTGGTCGTTCGTAGAATTTTTTTCCTGGTCTTAACATGGTCTTTATCCTTTCCTCGATATTTTTCACCGGCCCGGCTATTGCCAACGACGGAACCGGCCGGACCAGATCTTGCTCAGAAATCAATATGTTCACAATTGCGGTGCTGTAATCTTTGGCTTTTGCGCCTAAATGAGCAATGGCCATCTCATCACAGCATTTCTCACGCTCGGAACGAATTCTTTTGTTGGCCCACCAGATAAAAGGATGGAACCAAAAACCAGCCTGGGCGATTATTTGCAAAATGTTGACCGCGGCATCGAAACGCAGGATGTGGCTTAGCTCGTGGCCTAAGACCACTCTGCGATGCTCAGCATTGTCAACCTTTAAGAAATTGGCCGGCAGATAGATGCTCCCGCGCAGCAAACCCCATACAAACGGCTGACCTATGCCTTCAACCAGCCAGACCTTCGGAAAACTCTTCAGGCCGAGGCCGGAGAACAAACTTTCGATATCACCTTGCACTTCGTCCGAGAGTGGCTTTTGCTGTCGCTTCAGCCAAAGGTTGGTCCGCAACGCCTTTATTGCGGCAAACAGCAGAAATACAGCGACCCCCGTCACCCAGGCCAAGCCGAGCCATTGGCGCAGAGTAAACATTGTGACTCTCTCCGGCGCCGCCGCAACCTCGCCCGAGGATCGCGGAAACACAGGAGCCTTGGCCACAGGCACATCCGCCTCGTCGAACACCATTGCCGGTATTGGAGTTAGCGATGCGGGAATCGCCTCAGATAGTTTATCCTGCGGCAAAACCGCCAAGGGTATCGTAAACAAAGGCGGCGTCAGACATTTAGCTAAGACAATCAGCCAGAGCAGGTAGCGGACGTGCGCACTTCTGTTTTTCAGCGCTAAATTTACCGCAGCTATTACCATCACCAGGACGGCAATCTGCCAGCTATGCGTCAGCAGATAATTTGTGATTTGGGTTAAGTAGGTTTCCATTTTTATCTCTCCACAGAAATATTTTGGCTACTTTTTATCTGTCAATCGTTTGAGCTTTTCGACATCGTCGGCGTTGATCTTGCCGTGCTCGGCTAAATACTGCATCAGGGGAATCGGGTCGCCGCCGAAGAGCCGGTCCAGGAAATCACCCACCGACCTTTTGACAACGTGCTCCTTCTTGACCGCGGCGAAAAAAAGATGGGCCTTGCCTCGAACATCGTGTTTCAGATAACCCTTGTTTTCGAGGCGACGCAGCAGTGTTTGGACCGTTGCGTAAGCGATCTTTCGCCTGGC
>Ga0307380_10008284_pt1 | contig 13343 bp, 28 predicted proteins | sample UN3MG_FD_202239 | JGI IMG/M metagenome (GOLD analysis project Ga0307380, IMG submission 202239) | Soil microbial communities from Risofladan, Vaasa, Finland - UN-3 | ecosystem: Environmental > Terrestrial > Soil > Coastal area > Acid sulfate soil | place: Finland: Risofladan, Vaasa | collected... | reverse complement strand
GTGAGGTGGGTGGCGAGCTGCGCTTGCTCGGTCGCCCGTACTTCTGGAGTGGATCGACCAATCCCCAGTTCCGGCCACAGTGGCCTCAGTCGACAGAGCCGATGCACACGATCATCGCGTCATCGCATGCACAGTGGAGGATCGAAGTGGCCGAGATGACCGTGGCAGATGAGGCGGCGCTGGCTGTGACCGAGCGACCGGACAAGCCGCCCTACAAGGTGCCGACGATGGACGAGGTGCGCGCCGTCCCGTGGAACGGTCTGACCGTGGCCTCGACCTTCTCGGGCGCTGGCGGATCGTGCACCGGCTACCGGATGGCCGGCTACCGGGTGGTCTGGGCGAACGAGTTCCAGGCCGACGCAGCCGAGTCCTACAAGGCCAACGCCTCGGAGCACTGCTACCTGAACACCGACTCGATCCGCCAGGTCGACCCGGCCGACGTCCTCCGGGAGTCCGGTCTCGAGCGCGGGGAGCTCGACCTGTTCGACGGATCGCCGCCGTGTCAGAGCTTCTCGACCGCCGGCAAGCGCCACAAGGGCTGGGGCGAGATCGAGGCGCATGCTGATGGCACCACGCAGCGCTCGGACGACCTGTTCTTCGACTACGCCCGGCTCGTCGAGGGGGTCCAGCCGAAGGTGTTCGTCGCCGAGAACGTGACCGGCATGGTCAAGGGCGCGGCCAAGGGCTACTTCAAGATCATCCTCCAGGCCCTCAAGGACTGCGGCTATGAGGTTGTCGCTCGGGTGATCGACGGTTCATGGGTCGGCGTGCCGCAGGCCCGGCAGCGACTGATCTTCATCGGCGTCCGCAATGACCTGGTGGCCAAGGGCTTCCGCCCGGTGCACCCAGCACCGTGGCCGTTCCAGTACACGATCGCCGACGCCTGCCCCTGGCTAGCCTCGAGGCCCAACACCCCGGCCGCCGTACTGGCCACCGGCACCGAGTCCTCCAACTCCGGCAACACCTTCCCCGCCGAGCACAGGCCAGCTCCGACGGTGAGCGCTACCGGGCAGTCGGTCGGCGGTGCCTACGACCACGGGGTCTACGGCGGAGGCCTGCCCTCGGACCCGGGCGCGGACGAGATCGACTCTGTGATCCAGCCGCACGACCCGGAGAACGCCTTCTCACGGCGCTGGGACCCGATCCTCGCTGCGAAGTACAAGGGCGGCGTGCACCCGGCTGACCTCACCGAGTACGAGAGGGCCTACCTCTGCGCCCCGCCGGCCGACGTCGTCGAGGGCATCGATCCGGTGGACGCCGAGATCCGCACGAGCTCGGAGTCGCTGCGCCGGAAGTGGGAGACCCTCGTGCCAGGTGAGGGCCACGAGAAGGCGTTCAACCTGCGACGCTCCTCGCCCGACGAGCCCAGCGGCACGATCCTCGCCATGTGGGGCAACGGCTCGGTGCACCAGGTCATGCCGCCGTTCACCTCTCGGCGGTTCACGATCCTCGAGGTGAAGCGCCTGTGCTCCTTCCCCGACGACTTCATCCTCACCGGCTCCTTCTCCGCCCGCTGGGCCAGGCTCGGCAACGCGGTGCCGCCCCTGATGATGAAGGCCGTGAGCGAGACCATCCGTGATGAGATCCTCCTGCCCATCCGAGAGCTGGAGTCCTGATGCACCCGTGCCCGGTCTGCCATGACAAGGAGGGCCAGACCCACCCGACCGGCCCGACCTCTCCGTGCCCGGACTGCTCGGTCGCCGGTTGGGCACTGGTCAATGCTGGCCCCGCTGCCTTCGACACCTGGGATGGCTCAGATGAGCAGCGCCGATGGGGCGAGAACGTCGGCTGCCTGCCCATGCTGGTCTGGGTCGTCGCCTTCTGGGCAGGGTTCACCATGCTCGCGTTGAGGTTGATCCGATGACCGTGGCTCAAGGCCCATGGTCCGGGCCGGCGGTAGTCCAGACCGCCGAGCAGCCCAGGGGCCGATGGTGGAAGCGGGTGGATGGCGTGCTCTGGGTCTGGTGCGGCGACGGCCGCCTGCGCCGAGCTCCGGTAGAACCGGTCGAGCTCAAGTGGCCGCTGCCCGATCGCCCGCCGAACGTCGACCGGATCACCTGCGCGCTCGACCTCAGGATGATGGATGGCCCCGAGGTGGACGAGGCGCTCGGCGTGGCTGACGCTCTCGACACCGTGGTGGATGCCTGGGAAGCAGGCGAGGCCGTGCCAACCCAGGACGAGATCCGACGCCTGGCCAGGCTCACCGGAATGCTGCCAGCCTGGTTCTACAACGGCTCACTGCCCAAGGCAGACCAGGCCTTCGTGTGCAGGATGGGGGGATGACCATGACCGAGGAAGCAGTCCGGCCCGGCCGACCACCGAAGCTCTCGCCCACGCTGACCCAGGCCATCGTGAACAACGTCCGGATGGGCGCTCCGCTGCACCTCGCTGCCCGAGCCGCCGGCATCGGATACAGCACCTTCAAGCGCTGGATGGCAGAGGGCGCAGACCCCGAGGGGCGAGACGAGTACAAGGCCTTTCGGGCCACAATCGAGGAAGCCCGCGCCCAGACCGCCGTGAGAATGGTCGGCCTCGTGTCCCGAGCAGCAGCCAACTCGGTGCGTGAGTGGCGAGCAGCGATGACCTGGCTGGAGCGCGCCTACCCCGAGGACTTCGGCCCCAAGCAGACCCACGAGATCACCGGCGCTGGTGGTGGGCCAGTCGCCGTGATGTCCCACACCGACGTCGTGCGGCTACGTGAGGCGCTTCTGGAGCGGGCTGAGGTGGTCGAGACGACTGCCCGCGAGCTGCCGGCCGGCGCCCAGGACGATGACGGATAGGCCAGCCATCCAGGTCATCCCTGACGATCTGCTCGCCCTGGCTGATCCCGAGGAGGTGGCTGCCTACCGGAGCTACCTCGCCCAGGAGGCAGGCCAAGGGGACATGGGATACGAGGCCTGGCTGATCGGGATGTTCCCAGCCTTCGCCTCGTCGCCGCTGGCCGAGCACCACCGGGCGCTCTGGGCATGGTTCTGGGAGCTGACGCCGGGCCACCGCCCGCACCCAATGGTCGGGATCCTCGGCCGAGGCGGTGCGAAGTCCACGACCGCTGAGCTCGGGGCGATCGCGGCCGGGTTCCGAAGGGCGAGGAAGTATGCGCTCTACGTCTCAGAGACCCAGGAGCAGGCCGACGACCATGTGGCCAACATCGCCGGCGCGCTCGAGTCCCCGGAGTTGGAGCGAGCAGCGCCCGACCTGTGCGAGCGGATGGTCTCGAAGTACGGCAACTCGAAGGGCTGGCGCCGCAACCGCCTGCGCACGGCAAGCGGGTTCACCGTCGACGCCATCGGGCTCGACACCGCGGCGCGCGGCATCAAGATCGAGGAGGCGCGGCCGGACCTGATGATCCTCGACGACATCGACGGCGAGCACGACACGTCGAACACCGTGGAGAAGAAGATCCGCACGCTCACCCGGAAGATCCTCCCGGCCGGCTCCACGGACTGCGCCGTGATCGCCATCCAGAACCTCGTGCACGATCAGTCGATCTTCGCTCGGCTGGCCGGCACCGCTGATGAGCCGGCCGACTTCCTGTACGGGCGCACGGTCATCGGACCGATCCCGGCGGTGGAGGACCTCGAGATCACGATGGGAGCAGAGGGCCCGGTCATCATGGGCGGCGAGGCGACCTGGGAGGGGTTCGATCTCGTCGCCTGCCAAGGCCTGCTCGAGGAGATCGGCGAGACCGCCTTCCTGGCCGAGTGCCAGCACGAGACGACCGAGCGCCCCGGCGGGATGTTCTCCCACCTCGACTGGCCCTCGATCCGGATCACCGAGGCCGAGCTCCCCGAGCTCACGAGGACCACGGTCTGGGTGGACCCGGCGGTGACCTCGACCGACAGCTCGGACTCCATGGGGATCCAGTGCGACGGGCTCGGAGCTGATGGCCTGTTCTACCGGCTGTGGTCGTGGGAGGCCGTGACAACCCCGCTCGACGCGATCACCCGAGCGATCCGTAAGGCGGCCGAGTGGAACGCCGACACGGTGGGCGTCGAGACCGACCAAGGCGGCGACACCTGGGAGGTCGTCTTCCGGCAGGCGCTGACCGAGCTCACCGCCGCCGGCCTCGAGTTCGACGGGCCGCCGCCACGGTTCAAGCAGGAGAAGGCAGGTGCAGGCCACGGCCCGAAGGCAGCGCGCGCTGCACTGATGCTCGTCGACTACGAACGCCGACGGTTCCGCCACCTCGAGGGCACGCACCCGACGCTTGAGGGCGCGCTGTTCCGCTTCCCCAAGACCAAGCCCTACGACCTCACCGATGCCTGCTACTGGGGATGGCGCGACCTGGGCGGCGGCAAGAAGCCGAGGAGCAAGGCGAAGGCGAGCTCGGCGGCCAAGCGCTCGATCGGCAACGTCCAGACCCGCTGAGCCCGGCCGGCGTCCGAGGCCCGGTAGGCCGAGCGCGCCGAGCGCGAGCGGCCGCTGCTGTCGGGCTGATGAAGGGCAAGGCACCCAAGGCATCCGGGCCGCCTGTCTAGTGAAACTTGACGCGGTGTCGCAGGTCGTGTCTATAATTACTGTATGAACGACACGCAGAACACCGACACCCCGAAGACCAAGGCCGAGTGGCTCGCCGCATGCGGCGCCCGCAAGCTGGACCGCAGCGAGGTCGTGGCCATCGCCAACGGCTCCACCGCCCGCAAGATCGCAGGCAAGTGATGAACCTCTCCACGACGATCGACGCCGAGACCGGCGAGCACACCATCACGGCGATGTTCGCCGGTGAGACCTACACCGTGACCAGCGACCGGACGCTCCAGTCTTGGCACTGGACCTCCCTCGGCGAGACCGGCACGGTTGCGTGCTGGCCCGCACCGCTCAAGGCCCACTGGGCCGCGCAGGACGTCATCAGCGCGGTTCGCCGCTCGGCCTGACGTCCCACCCCCGACGTACCATCAACCCAGAGCACGACGAACAGGAGCACGACGACATGGAGCACACGAACACCATGGAGCTGAACCCCGAGCCCGGGATCACGATCACGATCGAGAGGCGCGAGCGGCCCTACTACGTCTACCCCAAGAACGGGCGCGCGTACCTCTCGCACTCATGGCGCGAGCACACCCGCAAGACGCGGGTCCACGTCTGGCCGAAGAACGAGTCGGTCCTCGAGAACCTCGTCGTCCGCCACTCTCGCCCGGTGCGTGAGTGGGGCAAGGTCGTTCGGGAGCGGGTGTTCCCCGTGCTCGGCATGACCGGCGAGAAGATGAGCTGGAGCCAGAAGGCGGGGTGCTCCTGCGGGTGCTCGCCGGCCTTCGTCCTCGACGGCTACCTGTTCGCCGATGGCGTCAAGCACGGCGGCGGCGGCGGTCTTGACGGCGTCCACGACATCACCGTCACGATCGACTTCGCCCTGCTCGAGATCCCGACGGCCGTGGCCGACACGAACTCCCTCGGCCGGGCTGCCCAGCTCGCCGCCGATGATCTCATGGCGAAGCTCATGAAGGCGGCTGTCTGATGTCCTCCACCCAGATCACCATCGTCCTGCCGCGTTGGGTCGACTTCGACACCGAGCCCGTCTGGCAGTTCTGCATCTACGACAGCAACGAGCGCTCCATCCACCGGGGCGAGATCAACCACGACGGGATCACCGCCCTGCTCACGAGCACGGACCGGCGCTCGGCTGTGTTCGTGGCCGACGTCGACTTCGATCCTCGGCACGGCGGCATCCGCTGGCCGGCTCGGCTCGCCGATCTGATCCCGGACCAGCCCGAGTCCTGGATCGATGACGGCCTGCACGTCGACGACGTCACCGCCGACTACAAGGCGGGTTCGTGATGAGCGCGCCGGAGACCGACGTTCCGGACATGGTCTGGGCGGTCTGGGTGGGTGGCGAGGAGTTCCACTTCGTCGCCGAGCTCGACGAGGAAGCCGAGAAGATGAACGGCCGGGCGGTCTACGCGACCGAGCAGTGCGGCGCCTGCGGTGGCCATCGGCTCACCGTAGAGATCGCGACCGGCTTCCCTCCCGGCCTGGTCGTCCCCGCCGTCTTCTGCGACGACTGGGAGGACGTCATGGCTGGGACCACGGTCGCCGGCTGCGGCATCCGCTACCAGGCGGTCGTGAAGGCTCAGCAGGCGGTGGTGTTCTGATGGCCAAGAAGCGGAAGCCCGGCAATCCGAGGAACCGCACTGGCGGGCGCGTCACGGTGGCACCGCCGACGAAGGCCGAGCGCGAGGCCGAGGCCAGGCGCCGCGAGCTCGCTGCCCAGCGTCGGGCCGCGGCCATCGCTGCCCTCGACCCCGAGGCTCGGCGCGCCCTGTACGTCGAGCTCGGCGGCAACCTCGAGGATCTGGCATGAGCGCGCTGCCCTGGGTCTTCGACGACGGCGGGCGGGCAGGAGCAGGCTTCGCCACGGCCAACGACGCCGGCGACTGCGTGTGCCGGGCCATCGCCATCGCGACCGACCTGCCCTACTCCAGGATCTACAACCTCCTCGCTGACCAGGCCGCTGCCCATGGAGGCCGGCGCTCGGCGCGCGATGGCGTCAAGCGGAAGGTCTACGACGCCGTGCTGAGCGAGCTCGGGTGGGAGTGGATGCCGACGATGGCCATCGGCTCGGGGTGCACGGTGCACCTGGCCGAGGGCGAGCTCCCCGCCGGGCGGCTCATCTGCCGGCTCTCCAAGCACATCGTCGCCGTGGTCAATGGCATCGTGCACGACACCGATGACCCGGGCCGCGAGGGCACGCGCTGCGTGTACGGGTACTGGAGGCCGGGCTCGTGAGGCGCGCCGACGTCCTGTTCGCTGCCTGGTGCCTGCTCCTTCTCGTGGCTGTCGGCACCTCGGTGCCCGGTCTCCTGAAGGTGTCCGCCCTGGTGTGCACAATTGCATCAATGTTCCACGCGGCCGACGTCTGGTGGGAAGCCACCGAGCTCGGCGAGCACGACACGGAAGGAGCCCTCTGATGGGCCAGTATCACGAGATCTTCGCCGCCATGCCCGACGGCACGGTCGAGACGATCGATCATTACGCTTTCGGTGCCGGCGCCAAGCTCGGCGAGCAGTGCTACCGGGACAGCCCCTACATCGCCGCCGTCGGCCTGCTCGCTGCCGATCGCTGGCGCGAGGCCAAGCTGATCGTTGTGGGCGACTACGCCGCAGACCAGCCCGCTCCCGAGGGGATGCCTGACGACTGCCCCACGTGGTACGGCGCCTCGCTCTCCCACGGCGGTGACGGCCTCACGGCCCTCGAGGTGGTCGACGTCACCGAGTTCGCCGTTGGCCTGGTGGGTGAAGCCGCCGGCTGGTCGTTCAACGACAACAACGGCCTCGGCTGGAAGGACATTGGCCCCAACCCCCGCTTCGAGGAGTTCAAGGCTGGCTGGCTGGACATGCCCGGCGAGGACGTGCTCGTGGCGATCGACCGCGGCGAGTTCATTCGGCCCGAGAAGCTCGACAGTTCGAGGGCCGGTCTGGTCATGCCGCTCGCCGGTGCTGCCTGGGCCGCGGCCGTAGGGATGCTGGCCATCTCCGATGGTCATGGTGGTGGTGACCTGTGCATGGAGCCGGCTGGCCGCTGGGCCGGGAGCCGCCTGCAGGCGATGCCTATCGCCCAGGTCGCGCTCACCGGTGCCACGGACGTGACCGACTGGGTGCTCGGTGCAGACCGCATCGGGTGGATCATGGGGCGCGACTGATGGGCGATCGTTCCGCAGCCAGCGTGGTCATCCTGACCGAGGACCCCGAGAAGTGGGAGGCCGCCCACGCGATCGTGCTCGACCACGGCTTCGACCAGAAGTACGTCGACGAGCCGCCGAGCCCGGGCGTCGAGCTGTTCAACGAGGAGGTCGGGATCGGGATCGCTGGAGATATGGCCCCCGAGCTCGCGGCCGTCGGCGTCGCCTTCCGGATCTGCCAGGACGGCAAGTACGAATACGACGCCGAGGTCGCCTATGGTCAGCCCGGTCAGGGATGGCAGACGGCTACCGGCGACCAGGCGGGCACCGGCGAGGTGTTGGTCCCCGGTAGGGAACTGGATGGCCTCGTGGCCGATCTGAGGCGGATCGTGCAGGAGGGCGAGGACGAGGGTGTGCCGATGAACGATGTGGCCGCCGTGGCCGACGCGATCGACAGGCTCACGCTTGCCGACCTGCGCCGGGCCTTCGACGAGGTCGAGGTGATCTCGTGAGCGCCTTCATGGTGCCCCACTCGTCGTGCTACTGGTCGGGCTGCGGGAAGCCGGCCACCTACAAGGTCGCTCGATCGGGGACCGACGTGATCGGCCACTACTGCAAGAGTCACGCCACCAAGAAGGTGAAGGAGCTGAACGATGGGTGAGCTCCCCGAGCCGGCGAGGCCCGAGCCGCTCACGGCCGCCGAGCTCCACGAGTACGCCGAGATGATGAGCGCCGACGGATGGGCCGACGACCTTGTGGCTCGGACGCACGCGACCGCTGACCACCTCGCCGAGTACCTGGCCGTCGAGCGAGCTCGAGTCGCCGAGCTCGTCGCTGCCGAGGTGCGCGCCGGCGGATGTGGTCGAGGGTTGCTCGTCGCCATCCTCGGGGAGGACTCAGGCGACGTGGGCTCGCTGGCGTCGGACCGGATCGTCGAGGGCATCCAGCGCGACGCCCACGAGAAGGGTCGCGCCGAGGAGCGCGCTCGGTGGCTCGCCTCCCTTGAGCACTCGGCCGACGCCCATGGCCAGCGGGCGTGGTGGCATCACGACCACGTCACGGTGATGTGCGGCTCGAAGGCGAGCGGCGCGATCCACGAATCGTGGGAGCCGCTGCTGCGTCTCGTTCCGAGCGCCGAGTGCGCTCCGGTCCGGAGATGAAGATCGAGACCCGCTTCATGCTCTCGGCTACCGGCGCGACGCTCGCGCTGAGCAGTACCGGCGCTCTCGACGGTCGGAGCTTCGCCCAGTCGATGCTCGCCGTGGGCGGCTCGGTCCTGGCCGTCGCCGCCTTCTTCGAGCCCTGGGGCAATGAGGGCCCGAGCCCCGAGGGCAAGGGCCGCTTGGCCTCCGAGCCGTTGTCTAAGGATACTTGACGCGAGGGTGGGAGTCGTGTCTATAATTACTGCATGAACAACACCGCAAAGACCAACACCCCCAAGAGCGCCACCTTCCTGGTGGATGCCGACACCCTCGAGCTCCGCCCGGTGGCCGCCAAGGTCTGGGACGCAGAGACCCGCACGATGGACGTTGTCCTCGCCGACGGCGAGACGGTCCGCACGAGCGACGGCTACGAGGACCGCTTCGAGACCAAGGGCCTCGGCTGCACCGGTAACCTCCGCCACTGCGAGGCACTCGCCACTCGGGAGGCCGCAGTCCGGTCCCTCACTCCCGCTGAGCGGGATGCACGGGATGCCTTCTACACCAGCGAGAAGGCTGCCTACGACGCACTCGGTGCCCTCAAGGGCGACTGAGCAACCCGACCACCACAACCAAGGAGCACGACGATGATCTGGAATGTGACCGACCAGAACGGCGACACGATCGCCACCGCTGCCACCCAGCAGGGGGCCGAGGACCTCGCCTACGAGATGGAGTGCGATCAGCACCTCCACCTCGTCGAGCACCGGTTGCTCGCCGACGGAGTCCACTTCCTCTACGAGTGCGGGTCAACCCTCACCGTCGAGGGGGTGCGGTGATGTTCACCGACGATCCGCCCCTGATCTCCGATGCCGACATCGAGACCGCCGAGTGGCACGAGGCCGGGCGGGCCATCGACAACGAGGTCTGTCCGATCTGCGACGAGGCCCTCCGGCCGCTCGACCCGAAGTGGGCATCGAGCTACACGAACCCTCGCTACACCGCCGAGGCCGCGGCTCGCTGCGTCGGTCCGGTGAGCGAGGCTCATCCCCAGTACCACGAGTGGTGCATCAACCCGGAGGATGAGGACGACTGGAGCGACCAGAGCTGACGACATAGAGGTCATCCCCACGGAGGGGTCATTCCTGCCCGGGCGGGGGCTGAGGACTTCGGACCTTCACAGTCCACGATCCACCGAGAGGAGGTGACCATGGACGACGCCCGCCTTGCGGCGGCGCGCGAGCTTCTCCTCGAGGAGCGTCCCGATCTTCGGGACGACTTCGAGGCGGGGCACATCGCGCTCCTCGACGGCGACTTCGGCTCTGTGCGTGTAGTGCGCATCGAGACCGAGATCGTCGACCCGACGCTCAACTGAGCGCTGGGCAACGGCCGGCCTGCTCGGATCACCGGGCGGGGGAGTCGCGCACCCTGGCAACAGAACAAGCGCCACCAACCGCCGAAGTCCCAGCCCAGTGTCCGACCCTCTGGTCATCATGGCCGCATGGCTTCCATCACTGATCCACCCTTCCAGGTCTGGGTTGTCTCCCACTCCTACAAGCGGGGCAGCACGTCTGGCTCCGATCGAGCGCTGTTCGCAAGCGGCAACGCGGCGCGCCGCCATATTCACAACCTCTGGGGCCGCCACTTCGCCTACGTCACCCAGAGCGGCGACTCTCCTGCTGGGATGATGCCGGCCGAGATCGCCAAGCCCAGCGCGTGGCGCCTGGTCACCGAGCCCACCGAGCACCCCGAAGGCGAGACTCATGACGACTGCGCAGGGCACTTCGCCGGCGAGTGGGTGCCTGTCGAGGTGATCTGGCCCGAGATGCCCGGCACCAGGGAGGCTGGCTGATGCCTCGCCCCGTCACCCCGCTGCACCGGTACGCGCCGCTGGAGGCCGACCATCCGCTCACCGGCGATGCCTGCTCGATCTGCGGCCAGCTCCTCGAGGTCGGGCAGCGCCCGAGCCTGATGGCAGGCGGGCCAGCCGATGAGACCGAGGCCGAGCGCCTGCGCGAGGGCCGGCCCTACACGATGACCGCCGCGCCGGCCCATGAGACCTGCGCCTGGGCCGGCTGGGCCGAGCTCGCCGATGCCCTCGACTCTGGGCGTGATGATGCGGTGCTGGGCTGGGGCGGCTCGGCGCGGTTGGTCCCGATGCTCACGGCCCTGTGGGACCCGGGCGAGGAGAACGGCGGGTGAGGCCCGCACCGTGGCGCGCTGTCTGCGGCTGCGGCTGGGACCGAGGCTGGGCGCTCGTCGATCTCGAGCAACTTGCCGCTGAGGCCGAGCACATCTGGCGCTGCCCTGACTGCCGCCGGCAACACACCGTCCCGAGGGCGATGCTCGATCGGGCGGCCGCGGCTATCCCGTCGCCGGTGCTCGACAGCGGCGATCATGGTGGCCATGAGCCAGGGGCAGATCCCGAGGGGGCTGTGGGGTAGGCGGGCCAAGTGCGGCCATGTCGTCGACTTCCGCGTGAACGCCAACGGCCGCGAGCCGGCTGACCCTGGGCCATGGGAGCTGCTCCATCCGGTTGAGGCGGACCGCGAGCTCGACTCCACGGTCGAGGTGCATGGGGTCAAGGCCGGCCAACTCCGGGAGGAGTGCCCTGCCCGCTGAGCCCGGCTGCTGCTGGTGGTGCGAGCGGCCACTGGGCCGAGCGCCCACGGTCGAGGTGATGACTGCTGGCGGGTCCAAGGCGGTTCACGAGGACAGGTGCCTGGCCGCCTGCGAGCTCGATGACCACCGCCGCCGCCGGGCAGCCGCGGCCATGGAACCACCAAGCCGATTGCGGGTCTGACGTCCGGCCCGGTAGGTACGGTGCGGCCATGTCGATGCTCATCGCCGACGCCAAGCAGATCCCCCTTGCCGATGGCTCCGTGGACTGCATCGTCTCGAGCCCGCCCTACTGGGGCTTGCGCGCCTACGGCGACTCGGACGCCGAGCTCGGCCGAGGCGACTCGCTGACCTCCTTCGTGGCCGGCCTGGTCAACGCCGCCCGGGAGTGCCGGCGCGTGCTGCGCCCGGACGGGACCATGTGGTGGAACCTCGGTGACACGGCCTCGGGCTCGGGAGGCTCGGGCGGCGACTACAACACCGGCGGTTCCAAGGATGGCCGGCGGAAGTGGAAGCAAGGCGAGTCGGGCCTTGCGCGCGGGACCTGGTGCGGGGTGCCGAACCTCGTGGCCGATGCCCTGCGCGCTGACGGCTGGCTGGTCCGGTGCGAGATCGTCTGGGACAAGGGCCAGGAGCGGCGCGAGTCGCTCGCCCACGTTCGGCGCCCGAGGCCGTCTCACGAGATGGTGTTCATGCTTGCTCTAGCGATGGGCTACCGCTTCTGGCCCGAGCGCCTGGAGGAGACCGGATCGGTCTGGCACTTCCCGCCCTCGAGCGGCTCGGGCAAGGGCGATGCACCATTCCCTGACGAGCTCCCGACCCGGTGCATCGCGCCGGCCACCGAGCCCGGCGACCTCGTGCTTGATCCCTTCGCCGGCTCGGGGACCACGCTGCGCGCGGCCGAGTCGATCGGCCGGCGGGCCATCGGGCTCGATCTGTACGCCAGCCCATGACGCTCGGGCCTCTCGAGTGCGCGGCCATCGTGGCCGAGGCCGAGGTCCACGCTCAGACGACGGCCTCCGTCGAGTGCCGCGGCTGGCGCGTGCCCGCTCGATCCGTAGCGGCGGCCGTGCTCGGCGAGCTCGGGCTACCGGCCGGCGATGCGCAGGTGGTGAGGTACGGCGAGGGCGGCGGCTACGCCTGGCACACCGACGGAGCGGCGCGCGCCGAGACCGTGGTGATCCAGCTCTCGGACCCGGCCCGGTACGACGGCGGCGACGTCGAGGTTCAGCTCGCCGACGGGGCCACGCTCACCGCTGATCGAGCACAGGGCGCGCTCACGAGGTTCCCGGCCGACGCGCCGCACCGAGCCGCGTCGGTGACAAGGGGCGAGCGCTGGGTCCTGGTGGCCTGGACTCCTCGGTGACCTACCGCTCGGGATAGGTGGCGTTCTCAGGGAGTTCGGCGTTCAGCCTCGGCCGAGCAAGCGTGGTGTCATGGGCCCAGACGAGGAGGGCTTCCGCGCGCCGAGCGGGCTCGCACGGCCAGGGTGTATGACACGCCTCGCAGAAGCTCGAAGCGATCTCGCCATCATCATCGAAGGTGCATCCCTCGGTGTGGTAGCGCCAGATCACGGTCGAGTCGTAGGTGGCGCGAAGGCGATCCGGAACGAGTAATGCCCCGTCCTTCAGCCGAGCCACCTCGGCCTTCAGCCGGGCGATCTCATCGTTGCGGGCGTCCAGCAGGGCGACCCACTTCTCGGTCTCATCCATCGTCGTGCTCTCTCTCTCGTTGGTGGGTGGTCAGCGCCGGTGCGCTTCGGGCAGGTCTTCGACGGGGACGACGAGGCCGAGCCCGAGGAAGCCGTAGTGCTCGACATCGCCGATCCAAGCGGCAACCTCGGGGAGGAGGTGTTCGTACTGGTCGGGGTCGTCGAGGAACAGCACGGCGCAGGGGTGGGCGCGGCCGATGGTCTCGCCATCGAACAGCCCGACCGTGAGCTCGAGGCCGTGGAGGGTGTAGCGGTC
>Ga0307380_10008283_pt1 | contig 13343 bp, 13 predicted proteins | sample UN3MG_FD_202239 | JGI IMG/M metagenome (GOLD analysis project Ga0307380, IMG submission 202239) | Soil microbial communities from Risofladan, Vaasa, Finland - UN-3 | ecosystem: Environmental > Terrestrial > Soil > Coastal area > Acid sulfate soil | place: Finland: Risofladan, Vaasa | collected... | reverse complement strand
ACTGAATGGGGATTTCGTTTACCAATGGCATCGGCAATTTTAACTGTATTATATCCTGAAGAATTCACAGTGTATGATAGACTTGTATTTAATATAATAAATGATTTTTTTAATTTAGATAATATTATTAATTTTCCTAAACTTTGGGCTTGTTATTTATTATATAAAAGAAAAATGATAGATTCCTCACCAAAAGAGCTATCATTAAGAGATAAAGATAGATATCTTTGGGGGAAATCATTTTGCGATCAATTAAATAAAAATATAGTAGATATTTTTTTGAAAGACAATCAAAACGAAGACTAATAGCACCTAAAAGCGGCAGTGCGTTTGCGCTTCCAGGTTTCGCTACATTTTTGCCTTGCGTTGATATGGTAAAAACGTCATTTACGCGCGAAACGCTATATGAGACATGCTTTTCTTTTTACGGCTAACGCCTTTCGCTTTTCTATTATAAACAAATTTTATTTAAATTTTTTTATAAGGGGGGTATATGGTATTTTATCCACAATGCTTCATTAAAAATATTTTGGAGTAACGGATAATTTATAACTTATGATTAAACCGAAAATTACAAGAACATATGGACCAATTCATTTTGATGACCTAGATCCTCATCGTTTTGAAGATCTTATTCGTCAATTGATTTATGACTATAAAGATTGGCAAAGTATCGAAGCAACTGGCAGAAGTGGGAGTGATGATGGTTTTGATGTTCGTGCATATGAAAGGGTAGCAGTTGTTACACCTTTAGAAAATGAAAACAATGAAGAAGTTGAAGAGGTCCATCCTATGGAAGGAAATTTATGGATGATTCAAGGAAAAAGAGAAAAAGAAATTGGACCCAAGAAAATAAAAACCATCCTTTTGGATATTGATCCTAAAAATCCGCCGTATGGATATATTTTAGCTGTATCGACAAATTTTTCTAAAAAATCCTATGATGTATTTCGTGAAGAACTGCGAAAAAAAGAAGTAATGGAATTTTATCTATGGGGAAAAGCAGAGCTTGAAGACATGCTTCATCTACCAAAGAATGATCGAATATTATTCACTTTTTTTGGTATTTCTTTAGTAAGCAAAAGAAGGACAAGAACAACAGAATTACGATCAGCAATAAGCGTAAAAAACAAACTATTCAGAACGATAGGAAAAGGTTATCAATTTTCTCAATCATCAATTTTAGCAAGAGATTTAAAAGACACAAATTATCCATACAAGAGTAAATATAGCGATTTTAAAACAAACCCACGATGGAAAGAATATGTCGCTTACGGCCATCATCCACTTGGCTTATGGTGTCATAGTTATGAATATTTTGCATATATAGACACAGAGAAAAAAGAGTGGGATTTTACCAGGGAAGTAAATTTAGTTCATCGCCAGCGAGAAAATAAAGATGAACGTCAAAAAGCTTTTGAAAAAAAGATTCTCGTCAAGGATGTTTGGGATTTTTTTCCAAGAAAAAATCAAGGGTATTTTGTTATTGATTGTCTAATTAAATATTCTGACATTGAAATAATAGATGATAAAGGCGATGTCAATTATAATTTTCCTCATATTTACGTCGATTTTGTTGGCCATATGGGACCTTTTGCTGTGTGTATAAATATCTTAAAGGTTAATAATAAAGAGATAGATCTCACAAAAGACTATAAACGAATCAATGTGTTCCCTAAAAAATTTAAGAAAGAAAAATTTGGAAAAATCTATAAGGAAAAAAAGATTCTTTTGAATGCTGAAAGCCAAAAGGAGTTTCAAGAGTATCGATTAGATGCGATTTATGAAATTGACGAAAAATATGATTTTCTAAATACAAGAGATGTGATTCAAATATTAAATAAAGGAACCGAAACAGAAGAGGAATTTATTCAAATTACTCACAAATTTAAAGCAAACACCAAAATTCATATAGAACAATCCCTAGAGCCTTTTAGAACAAAAAGGAATATCGAATTACAACTAGGTCGAACATCTACCGATAATGAAGAAATAAATATTTACGAGTTTAAGAGAATTAGTAAATGGGAGCTAGAAAAAAATAAGGAGTCTTGACTTCTAGGCATTTACCACTAATCCCTCTATCCCTATGCCAAGGCAAAAATAGAATTTTTTCTCATTAAATAAGGTTAGTTAAATTAAATAAAAGATTTAAATTATAAGCTTATTTTATCTCTAATGCAATTCTTTTTGTCCATCTTTCCTTTAAATAATAATATAATACATGGTTAGAATAAGAGTAGGAATATAATTATTGATAAATAAGGGATAATAAGCAATTAAATTGGATTTATAACACTAACAGGAAGATTAATTAACTCTTTTAGTTTATAGGTATTTTGTAATTCTTCTATAATTTCACCCCAACAAAAAGTTCCAAACCTTTCCAATAGGGGGAGTCTAATATTGTCTTTTGCCCTTTTGAAGCCTTTCCCCTCTTTTCTATTGCTTGAATTGAATCCTGAAGCATCTTTTGCATATCTTTCATATCAATTGATTCTTTTTCTTTTATCGCTAAACCAGCAGCTCTCATTGCCGAAAAAATAAGAATACCTATGGTGGAACCAGTCATTTCATTAAATCTAATCCCTCCTTTAATTAAAATATCAGAGATCTTTAGATCAGGATATTCTTCTAAATATTGGGCGATAGCACTAGCTCCCCGGGACATAGTTAACCCATGATCCCCATCACCTATTTTACTATCTAACTCATTTAAAAAATCTTTTTCCTTTTTAAAAACATCATCTAGTTTTACTATAATATTTTTGATGTCTTCTTGGTGTAAGATGATATTCATCTGCTAACCCTCTTTCACAAAAGGTGTCCAAACAGGTTGATCTAAATATTTTTTAAATTTATCACTTAGTTTAAATAATGTTATTGAAAAGCCAGCCATTTCCAGAGAAGTGGCATAACGCCCTACATAAGGTTTATATATTTTTATTCTCTTATCCTCGAAAATATTTGCAATCTTTCTATAAATAATAAACAATTCTTCCAAAGGAGTGGCACCCAAGCTGTTAACTAGCACACTAACTTCTTCGTCTTGTTTAACCGGCAAATCTTCAAGCAATAGGTCTATCATATCTTCTGTCACTTCATCTGCCGATTTTCTTTTTTCTCTTCTGATTCCGGCTTCTCCGTGAATACCCATCCCAATTTCCATCTCATCCTTACCCAAGGAAAAGGAAGGTTTACCTGCACCTGGAACCGTACAGGATGAAATTGCTACCCCCAGTGAACGAATTCTTTGTAAGGCATCATTGGTCGTATTATATACTTCTTCTAAAGATACTCCTTCATCAGCACAAGCACCAGCAATTTTATAGGCGTAAAATAACCCCGCAACTCCCCTTCTTGCTTGTTCATTTCCTTTTTCACTTGAAGCAATATCGTCGGCAACTAATATTGTTTTTACTTTTATGCCTTCATCTTCAGCCATTTCCGCTGCCATATCAAAGTTCATAATGTCACCACTGTAATTACCATATAGATACAATACCCCTTTACCACCATGAACTGCTTTGGTTAAGCTTAATATCTGATTCATGCTCGGAGAAGCAAATACGTTACCAATAGCTGCTCCATCTAATAATCCTTTCCCTACATAACCCAGAAAAACCGGTAAATGACCTGATCCTCCGCCAGTGACTATACTGACTTTTCCTTTGACCGGTGAATCAGCTCTGGCAATTGTTCTAGTTTCTCCATTGGCTTTTTTCAGCAAATTTGGGTAAGCATTTAAGATACCCTCTAACATTTCATCAACGTAATTTTCGTCATTGTTATAAAATGTTTTCATAATAACCTATCTCCTTTATTAATCTAATTGTACTAATTTCTAGTAATGTAAATCATGACTGGATTGCATAATCCTCCCAAATTACTCGCAACTTCTTTAAGACTATTCCATGTTATTCCATCATTTTCATTAACCATAACTCCTTTTAAAGAAAGTAGGGCACATTGTATTGCCTAACCAGCAGAAAGAGCAAGTTTAATAGCACGCCTTCCTTTGAATTAAAAAACGGCCTAATACTAAAGATATTTTTTAATTCGCGAGTATAGCTTGGATTTTTGATTCTCGGTCAGATCAATAAGCGGTTTTCTCATGTGCCCACCCCGGATTCCTCTGAAATCAAGAGTTGTTTTAAACAGTGCCATATCTGCTCCGGATTTTAATATCTCGCATATCTCGCTTGCAATTTTCTGTTCTTTTCTTGCCTTTTTTTCGTCATTTGCTTTATATGAATTATATACTTCTACAAAATGTTCGGGCATCGGATCTGATACTCCGGATACTGTACCGTCGCAGCCCATACACAGCGCGGGATAAAACAGTCTGTCGGTGCCCACGACTACCGAGAAATCGCCGTTATTAATATTCAGGTAGTCTTTTACTCTTAACATATCTGCAAAACTGTATTTAATACCTACAACATTTTTACATCTGTTTGCAATTTTCTGGGCCACCTCGGGCATTATATCATTAGCCGCACACTGAGGTATTGCATACAGATACACCGGGAAATCTGCGGGTACGCTGTTTGCCACCTCAACATAATACTCTTCCATTGCCTTGTCGTTTACTGTGAAGTAGCTGGGAGTTACCACACCGATGCCGTCCGCGCCTATCTTTTTTGCTTGCTGCGCGAGTCTTATGGTTTCCGTGATGGTCATAGCGCCTACATGGATAAATACCGTTACCCTTCCCGCGGCCTTTTTGACCACGGTCTCTGCTACAAGCTCCCTCTCCTCCGGTGACATGAGATACATCTCCCCTGTTGTACCTGTAGGGTACAGACAGTGTACGCCTTTAGAGATTAAAAACTCCGCCAGGTCATTGATTGCCGTAACATCAACCTTGTTATTTTCATCAAAAGGAGTTGTCATGGCGGTGATTATGCCGTAAAGTTTTTTCAAAATAATTCCTTCCTCCCTCCCGTTAAACGTTTACTAAATAATTGAGTTGCATAATACTGTAATAGATATTTTGCATCTGAATACGGTAAAAAAACAGTAAAATTCATGTAAGTATTTAATGTTGTTCAGTAAGAGTTTAATAATAGGTTTATCCATATATTAAAAAAGTCAAGTCTCCCCTGTGCGTTGTCTGTGTCAACTCTTTGGGGGTAGTTTTCTTTGGTGAAAAAAATTATTCTGGCTTTGGGTAGACCTACCCCTTGTTTTATTGTAGCTTATTATTTGTATGAATAAGCATAATTATCCTTATTTTATTTAGGTTGTGATAACACATCGGCATCAACTTTCTTATACTTTTTCACAGCGTATACAAAAATGGTTGCTGTTCTTTGACAAAATACTCTTAAAACGCTTATATTAATTAGTGTTGTAGAATAGACTTTATTGTATTAGCGTGTTCAACACGCTAAGGAAGATCCGTTATGTAAAAAACGTTATATTTTCTGTAGTAATCTCCAATACCAAAAGTTGCAGAATTAGGTCTAAAATGATTAAATTTTTTATAAAAGAACTGGTTGTGGATAGTGACGTAATGTAGATAGCTCCTTCAGAATTACCCACATTGCTTGGATAACCTTTCAGATTGCCCACACTCTCCACAATACTGCTATTATTTATCAGCTCCTAAAAGAATTAAGTGTTAATAAAGAACTAAGTAGCAACCAAAATTGTATACGCTGCCTACTTTTTTGATTAATTAATTATAATATCCTGCCTCAGATAGTTTACGCAAAACACCTACCCAGGGTTTACCCTGATCTGGTCCTCTTAAAGCAGGTATGGTTACCTCTACAATAGGAGAAGACTCTGTTTCTTTCTTAAAATAGGAAGCAGATAGAGGTGGTTTGGAGTGAACCCCTCAAGCTAGACACTTTAAGTCTTAACACACCATGCATTCCCGAGAGCTATTCTTTGCCAATAACCTCTAGTATTCCTCTGGAGGCCGATAGCCAAAGATGAATGCAACCTTTTCTTATTATACACATTTTCAATAAAATAGGGAATCCTTTCTATTACATCAAAAAAGGTTACGTACTGCCATAGATCACCTCCTCCTGTTTTAGGGTTTTAAAGAATGATTCGGCAAAGGCGTTATCATAAGGATTGCCTTTTCCGGACATACTTATTCTGATACCATTATCTTTAAGTATTTTGATGTAATCTTTGCAGGTATACTGGATACCCTGATCTGAATGATGAATCAGGTTATCAGTTTTTATGGTAGCTATAGCCATATTTAAAGCAGCAATAGCGAAGTTTAGGAGATAAGGTTTTACCTATAACGTAACCTACTATTTTTCGTGAATAGATATCTATGATGGCGGCAAGGTAGACAAAACCGTTAAGTATCCTGATATAGGTGATATCTGCACACCAGACTTGATTAATACCGGTAAGTTCTTTATCCTTGATCAAATTAGAGTATATTTTATTATGGTGTTTGCTATTGGTAGTAATAATATGTTTGCGTTTTATTCTACCTTGTATACCCATCTCTTGCATTATTTTTAATACCTTCTTATGATTTATTATTAGCTTATCCCTTCTTAATTGAGCGGTTATTCTTCTGTAACCGTAATAGGGATGTTCCCGGGAGATATCCTCTACCTTTTTTCTAATCCTTAGCTCTTTTTGCTTTTTATTTATATTCTTTTTTGGCTGGTAGTAAAGGACAGATCTTTTTATACCCATTAATCTACAGGCTTCTTTGATGGAGGAAAATAGGGACCGGTAATGATAGATGAACCCTCTTTTTTCCTCTGTAGTATGCATTCTTTCTCTTTTTTTAAAATATAGTTCTCCATGGTAAGCTTACCGATCATCTGCTCAAGTTTGGCTACTTGTGTCTCTAATTTTTTTACTTCCTGACTGGTATTGTTACTTAATTCTCCATCTAAATATTGCCTCTTCCAGCGGTTGATAAGTCCGGGGGGAATGTTATTCTCTTTTCCTAATGCCAGGATCTTTTCACCACTTAGTGCTCTTTGTACAATTTCTTCTTTTTGTTCTTTAGAATATTTTCTTTTTTTAATACCCATTAACATACCCCTCCTTTGTTCCTCTTGCTTGTTATCTTATTATATAACAAGTCTTATTTTTCTCTAAATGTGTCTAGTCGGAGGGGTGCAGTCCACTTTCCTCTATTGCTCATAGTATTCACCAAGAAAGAAAGTTATTATTATGACTATTTTGTTTTTTCTCTAATCTTCTTCTAACTACCCCACTAAAGTTTACACTAACCTGTGCGTTGTTAGTTAAATTTCAAAAGTGCACTATTTAAGAATCAAAACTGTACTAAATTAAGGTCAAAATATTTAACTTTTTGTAGTGCTTACCAGGCCTAAGATTTTGATTATGAATGAACCTACCAGAGGGATAGATGTCGGAGCTAAATTAGAAATTTATAAAATTGTTAATACTCTGGCTCAAAGAGGGATAGGAATAATCTTTATCTCTTCCGAGTTTTCGGAAATATTAGGAATTGCTCATCGAGTTTTAGTAATGAGCGAAGGAAGAATTACTACAGAATTAGATCCGGAGAATTCAACAGAAGAAGATATTTTAAAATTTGCTACTAGGAAAAAGGTGTCTTAATATGAAAAATTTACAGTTTAAAGACATGATTCGGCGATATGGAATATTAATCGGTTTAATCGGGCTAATTACTGGATTTTCTGTTTTATCCGAGCGATTTTTCACTATATCCAATATGCTTATTGTAATGAGGCAGACTTCTATTGTTGCTTTCCTGGCTGTGGGTATGTCCTTTGTAATTCTTGGGGCTGGTATAGATCTCTCTGTAGGTTCTGTTTTAGCTTTCTCCGGAGCAGTAGGAGCGGGAGTAATACAAAATGGAGGAGTGTTTTTAGGTGTTCTCGCTGGCCTGGCTCTGGGAACTGCTTTAGGGTTTTTTAATGGTATAGTAATTACTAAATTAAAGATACCTGCCTTTATCGCAACTCTGGCCATGATGGCTATAGCTCGGGGAGGAACCCTGGTCTATACCGATGGACGCCCGATTACTGGTTTACCATCTTCTTTTGCTTTTTTAGGAAGAGGATATATAGGAAACGTTCCTTTCCCAATAGTTTTGATGTTAATTATATTTATATTAGCATATATTGTTTTAAAACTAACCCGTTTTGGTCGCTATATCTACGCCACCGGAGGTAATATTAATGCTGCCCGAGCATCTGGAATAAAAGTAGATAATGTTATTATTTCTACCTTTGCTATTAGCGGTTTTCTTTCCGGATTAACTGGCATGGTTCTGGCTTCCCGGCTTAATTCTGCCCAACCAACAGCTGGTATGGGCTATGAGTTAGACGCTATTGCAGCTGTAGTCTTGGGTGGAACTAGTCTTTTTGGCGGAGAAGGAGAGCTATGGGGTACTCTGGTTGGAGCTTTTATTATGGGCATCTTAAATAATGGATTAAATATGCTTAACGTTTCATCCTTTTACCAGCAGGTGGTAAAAGGCATAGTCATATTGATAGCTGTAACAGTAGCTCAAAGTGGCAAAAAATGAGAAATCGCCAAAAAAAGGGGGTGAAAGAATAAAAAAAAGAATCTTTATTAATTAACGTTACTGTATCTTTAAAAAATAAGGAGGTTTTTTAAATGAAAAAGTTATTACTTGCACTTTGTTTGGTGGTAATTTTAGGAGTTTCTGCTTTTGCGAGTAGTATGACTATTGGATTATCAGTCTCTACTCTGAATAATCCTTTCTTTGTAATCTTAAGGGATGGTGCCATAGAACAAGCAAAAGTCCTTGATGTGGATTTAGTAGTGATGGATGCTCAGAATGACCCGGCCAAACAGCTATCTGATATCGAAGACTTAATACAGAAAAAAGTTGATGTCATTCTCTTGAATCCTACTGATGCCGATGCTTTGGTTCCCGCAGTTGAACAGGCTAATAAAGCTGGTATTCCTCTCTTAACTATTGACCGTAGTGTCAGCGGTGGAGATGTTGCCTTGCATATTGCTTCCGATAATGTCAAAGGCGGAGGGATGGCTGCAGCCTATCTGGTAGAACAATTAGGAGAAAAGGGTATCGTAGTAGAATTAGAAGGAATTACCGGTTCATCTGCTGCCCGAGAGAGAGGCCAGGGTTTTGACACTTATATTACCAAATTCTCTGGTATCATATTAGCTGCAAAACAGACTGCTGATTTTGACAGAGCTAAGGGAATGAGTGTCATGGAAAATATCCTACAAGCTCAACCAAAAATTGATGCGGTATTTGCTCATAATGATGAGATGGCTCTGGGTGCTATTCAAGCTATTAAAGCTGCTAAAAGGCAGGATGAGATGTTTGTGGTAGGGTTTGATGCTGTACCTGACGCTCTTGATGCTGTCAAAGCAGGAGATATGAAAGCTACGGTTGCTCAGCAACCCTGGATGATGGGAGTTCTGGGAGTAATGAATGGTTATCTAGTAGTAAATGGTGTAGAATTAGGTGTAGAATTTATCCCTGTTCCCTTAAAAGTCATTACCGAATAAAGTAAATCAGTGAATCAGGGGACGGTTCTTTGAATCATTTTTGAAATAAAGAATCGTCCCCAAAAAATATTCCGAAAAAAATCAAAAGATTTTCTTTGTTTCAATTTAATTCAATCTGAAAATCATAATTTCCCTCCAAGTTTTGATAATCCTTATTAGACTATGTAATACGAATTAACCGCTTTCTTTATCTTTTCTTTAGTCCGTAATTTATTAGAGAAGGGAAAATATTTTTTCTTTATTTTTTATTCTTACAATTAAAAAATAACACAATTTAATAATCTGCTATATTTTCATTTTTATAAAAAAGAGGATTTTTAAAAATTATGTGGTATAAATATATAGTATACTTCTAAAGGGAAAGAGTTATTTATATTATTATAATAATAGAGAATTAATTTAATTTAAAAATAATAGCAGGAAATTCATTCATCACTACCATATAAGAGGAAAATAAAAATATGAGTAAAAATAAAAGCAATTATCAGCGAAATTACCAGGTAACCTGGGAACAATTTCATCGGGATAGCCGGGTTTTAGCCTGTAAACTACTGGAAACGAAAAAGAAATGGGATAGAATTATCGCTGTAGCCCGCGGAGGGTTAATTCCTGCTGCTATAATTGCCCGGGAATTAGAAATCCATTATGTTGATACGGTCTGTATTTCCAGCTATACTTTAAAGCATCAAGGAGAACTTTCCATCTTGAAAAGAGTTACTGAATTTAAGGACAAGGGAGATAAATATTTAATTATCGATGATTTGGTAGATACCGGCAAAACAGGGAAAGCTGTGCGGGACATGATCCCGGAAGCTTATTTCGCCACGGTATATGCTAAACCCGATGGAAAACCGATGGTGGACACTTTTGTTACCGAGATTAGCCAGGATACCTGGGTACTTTTCCCCTGGGACAGCGAGATTACTTCTAATTTTGTAAATCCTATAATCAACCAGAATGATTAAATGGAAGGGTAGAGAGGGGCTCAAATTTGTTGTTTAAATTTCAAAGAAAAGAGACGGATTAATGAGGAGAAAAAGAAAAGACAGTAGTTATTTAAATAAATTTTTAAATAAATTTAGGCGGTTAAAAATAAAATCGGAAAGTCCTAATAATAGATATAGTAAAACAGATTTAAGAGCAATACCTATTTTTAATGATATACCCAAATTTAAAAAGAACGAACAAGCACTTCAACGAAATAGGCAGGAGTTTATCGGTCTATTTAAAAATTCGCCGGAAGCGTTAGCCTATACCGACATGGACGGAATCATTCTGGAGGTAAATAAACAATTTGAAGAACTTTTTGGTTATGAACTTGGGGAGATGAGAGGAAAACATATAGAAAGTATATTGACTAATTGGCATACTAAAATTTTGGGCAGCGGCCGTGTTTTTACTAATTTGGAATTAATAGCAAAGAAGAAGAATGATAAGTTAATTCATGTTTCTGTTTCTGTTACCCTAAACCAGTTGAACGGGCAAATTACCGGAAAAATATTTTTACTCACTGATATTACTAATCGTAAGGCAAACGAAGCAGTAAACAACATACTATATAACATTTCCCGGGCAGCTAACTCCGATATTTCCTTAACGCAACTCTATCCTGTTATTCGCGAAGAGCTCAGCACTATTATCGATACAACCAATTTTTACATCGCTTTATTCGATGAAGAAAAAAATAAACTTTATTTTTCTTATTATGCTGATGAAACAGGAGAAAAAGATAAGGATTTTTTAGCTTCAAAATACAGTAATTCTGATAGTATTTTTAATTATATTTTTAAAACCGGGGAGTCATTATTGTTGAATTATAATAAATATAAAAAGATGATTGCCCGGGGAGATTTTGTTTCTCACGATGTTATAACTAATAAACAGGTTTGGTTAGGTGTTCCTTTAAGGGTAGAAAATAAGATTATCGGTTCTATGGTTTTACAAAGCTACACTGATCCAGACCTTTATTCCTCAAAAGATATAAAGCTTATGGAATTTGTTTCTCAACAGGTCGCTACTGCAATTGAGAGAAAACAGATAGAGGAAAAATTAAAATTTCTTAGCCTGTATGACCCCCTAACAAAATTACCTAATAGAGTTTTATTTTATGATAGGATGAGACAGGAAATAGCTTATGCTAAAAGAGAACGGAAGAAATTTGCTCTGATGTTTTTGGATTTGAATAATTTTAAAGAAGTTAATGATAGATTTGGACATAATATTGGAGATCAGGTGCTGCAAGGAGTAGCAAAAAAATTCAATACACTCCTGCGGGAAGCCGATACCATTTGTCGTTTAGGAGGAGACGAATTCATTATTTTATTGCCCCGACTTGCCCAGCCCAGAGAAAATTCTGTTGATGTTGCTCGAAAAATACTTCATTCTCTTGGTGAGCCTTTCTTGATTAAGGATAATCAAATATTTGTAAACACAAGCATTGGAATAGCTTTATATCCTGATGATGGGGAGGAGGAAGAGATTTTGATAAAAAATGCAGATAAAGCCATGTACACCGCGAAAAAAGAAAGGTCTAACAGTTATCATTGGGCAGGATCTCAATAAACCTGCCAGAGGACCGTCCCCTGTCAGGTTTCTGGTCTGTTTTTCTTTATTAGCATCTTCTGATACCCCGGAATCCATTCTCTCTAAATATTTAGAAGGGCCATTCTAATCTAAATAAAAAATAGAAGAACGGTTATGTATTAATAAAAAATAAAGAAAGGAGAACTAAAATGAATAAGACAATAAAGGGGCAAAATATTAATTCAACGTATAAAGTTAAAATAATTAATTGCTTTTTGTTAGTTGGTCTCATCCTGGTTTTACTGGTAGGCAGTGCTTATTGTGTGGTCTTGAGTATTTCCCCGACTATCTCTCTTGAGGAAGGGGAGTTAAAGTTGGATAGGCTTAAAATAGCAGTTGCCGGTGAATTTTTTGGAGTAGATACTAAGTTAATGTTAGATTATCGTCAGAGAGGATTCCATCCTGAAGATATTGTTACTGCTTTATTTTTCTCGGGGGATAGTCAGAGACCTCTTTCCTTAATTTTTGTCCTTCGGAAGGGAGAAGAGGATTGGAGCAGGGTTGCTGGCATATTAAGATTACCACCTAATGCTCATGGTATGCAGATGGCCTTAACCCACGGGAAAGGTAAAAAAGTAGGATTAAAAAGGAAATTTGCTTCAGAAGGATATATCTTTCTCAGTTTTATAAGCGATTATTATAAGATCGAGATGGATAGATTATGGTTTTATATCGAAAAAGAATTTACATTAAATGATATTCTCCTAGCGGTGAATTTAGGCGCACATCAGAGGATTAGTTTTGAATTATTATTACGAGATAGGGAGAGAGGATTAGACTGGTCTATGATTTTAAAACAAAGAAATATCCAGGAAGAAAAATTATTTTTACCCCATAAATCTGAAATAAAATATAAGAATAAACCAGCAATCAAATAATAAAAAACCTGCCAGAGAACCGTCCCCTGGTAGGTTTTTTGGCACATTTTACCACAAGCTTAAACTCATCTTTTTTAATTCACTTCTTAAAAACAAAGCGGTGAGAATTACCGACAAAATATCGGCAGCAGGATAGGCAATCCAGATACCCAAAAGTCCAAGGCCAAAAACCCGTGGCAGTATTATAACTAAAGGGATAAACAATAGAACCTGTCTAAGTAAAGATAATATTAACGAAGGCACTGCTTTCCCCAGGGATTGAAATAGGGCAGCCCCTACTATCTGTATACCGATTACCGGAATCATAGAGAGGACTATCCTTATTATGGTGGAACCTTTTTCTATTACTTCTGCGTCACGGGTGAATATACTTATAATTGCAAAAGGGAA
>Ga0307380_10008282_pt1 | contig 13346 bp, 8 predicted proteins | sample UN3MG_FD_202239 | JGI IMG/M metagenome (GOLD analysis project Ga0307380, IMG submission 202239) | Soil microbial communities from Risofladan, Vaasa, Finland - UN-3 | ecosystem: Environmental > Terrestrial > Soil > Coastal area > Acid sulfate soil | place: Finland: Risofladan, Vaasa | collected... | reverse complement strand
CCTCTGCGCTTCGGTGCGCGCTAACTTCAACGCCAACAACTGGCGAATCTGCTGCCGCTTCATGGGTGCGCGCTTTGCACGATTCCACAACGCTTCGTAGGAGAAGTTCAGGCTCTGGCGCTCTTTACCGCTAAGGGCTCGATGGAACTGGCGCCGCGGAGAAACCGCCTTGAGATCCTCTATGTCAACGCGAGTAGCCTTGACCCACTCCGCTGCGGCCCGTTGGATTTTGCGTTCCATCAAGCGACCGTAGGGGCCTCTGTGGTTGGCGAGGGTGTCTCCTACCGTGTTGAAGATCTCATGCTTCAGTTTCTGGATGTCTCGCACCTTCACGCGACGATTGTTGGCAAGCAAAATTGTCATCTCGCCTGGATCAAGGAGGTCGGGCATGGTGGTGATGAAGTCGAGAGGCAACTGCACTTCAACACCGTCAGTCGCCCTGAGAACCGTGAACTGGTTGAGAAGTTTCTGCTCTGCTTCCCTCTGGGTTTTGCTCATGCCCTTAAAAGCAGCCTGCGCTTCTGCTGCCGTGCTGGATTGTGGCATTGGCCTGGCCGGTGCGTTGGATTCGTTGATGCGCCGTTGCCATTCAGACAGTTCAGCCGCCGCGCTGCGTTTCGGTCGGGGCTTTCCTGCTGAACCGCCCTTGCCGACGGGACGCAGGAAGCCCTTCCGACCGAACGCTGGGAGCATGGCGGCGACAGCGGCCACGCCAGCCACTTCGTCGTTATCCGTGAGCGCAAAGCCAGCGGCTGTCCCTAGAGCCAAGGCCGTGATGCCCAACGTTCCCTTGCCCCCCAAATCGTCCACCAAACCCAGCGGCTTCTTCGATTGCCGCGCGTCGATGTCAGCCTGGATCTCTGGATCGGCAGACTGCACATCCTTCGCCTTCGCCTTCGCCTTCGCCTTCACCTTCGTCTTCTTCGCCGCCTCGCGCTTCCAGATTGCCACGCCCTTAAGGGTTTTCCCCCTTGTTTCACCGAGGTTCAATGCCATAAGGCGACCGTTTCTGTCCACTACGGCGTCAGAACGCAGGAGGGTGCGCGTTCTGTCAAGGTCACTGCCCGGTCTACCTAAGTAGTCGGCATGTTTCTTCGCCCACTCTTTCATAAAACGGTACTGGACAACTGGGTCGTTGGCTGCGTTGTGCGTCAGTAGTTCGTCCGCCGTCAGTTTCTTCCCTTTTTCTGTCAAAAAGAATTCAACGCCGACAAGATCCGACTCAACCGTTGCCACCTCGCTCATCTTTAGGCGCTGACCCTTAAACCCAAAGCGTCCAGAGGTATACCCTGCGTCGGCTTTGATAGTCCTCGGTTGGCTAAGGTCCATCGCTGTTTGTCCGTATGGATAGACCCCAGTCTCTTTCAACCTCTCGAAGTGTGCAACGCTGCCCTCCCAGCGGGAACCCATGCGTTGCCCATTCTCCCAAACATCGCCAGCCTCGTCGTACACCTTCACCCGATGCACCTCGCCGTCCTTGACGAAGTACTCCCAATTATCTCGGAAGAGCATGTGACCTTTGCTCTTCTTGGTATTCGCTGCGGATGGTTGCGGCGCAGGCTCGGCCTTGGCTTCCGCCTTGGCTTCCGTCTTCTTGCGCTTCGCAACCGTAGGCTTCTTCGCCTTCTTTTTTTTCTTGTAACCAGTGCCAGGAGTTTCTCCGGCAAGCAACTTCTTCCTTGCGCTTGCTACTGCCTCTGCCTTCTTGAATCCAGCGACATTCTTTGTGTGGTCTTGTATCCCAAAGCCGAACTCTTGATCGTGATACCACCAGCCGGTGTCAGGGTCTCGGAATACTCGCGCCGTCTTTCCGTTAACCGTAACGTCCCAACCAACAACGCTTCCGCTTCCTGGTTCCTTTGCCATCTTTACGGTTGCTACTGTTGACTCCTTGGCTGCCTTCTCCTTCCTGGCCTTCTTCTTGAACCCTTCACTTGTTGCTTTATCGGCTGCCCGCTTGGCCTCGAAGGTCTTCTGTTCGTCGGGCGTCAGCTCCAGCGGGTTGCGCTCCCGTTTCGCCAACTTTGCAAGTGCCCCAGCTTTTTTGCGGAGCAGTGCAATCTCATGCTTCTCCTTGAACACCCCGTCTACGTCGCCAGCCTCGCGCAACGCATTCAGTCGAATTTGCCGCGCAGTAATCTCGCCTGCAATGCTCGCGGGAGTTGCGTCGCCAGCGATCTCCGCCAACGCTTCAGTAGTGGGCTGTGGTCCAGCTTCCTTCTTCTGGCGAGCTGTGACGGTTGGTTCCTTGGAGACACCTCCCCCCTTCTTCTGTGCCCGCTTGCCGAGCAGGTCCGGGTAACGCTTGCGGAGGTTAAGTGCCTTGTTCTCCAAAGACACCTTGAGGTCTGCATCCGTGGCCTCCTTGATCGCCGCCTGGACCTCTCCATATAGGGCCTCTGCCGTCGAGCGCGACGTGCGCCTCGTCAGAAGCTCTTGCGGGCCTTCACTGGCTGCCTTTTTTGCCTTTTTTGCCTTTTTCGGAGAACGCTTGCCGCGACGAGCGACGTTGAACGCTGTCTCCGCATCTGTCAGGGCCAGGGTGGCGGCGCTCAGGCGCTTCTTCGCCCCGTCGAGCAATAGACGCGACTCCGGGTTCGGTCTGGCCGCGAACTCAGCCTCTGCCGCTTTCACGGCCTTTTGGGCCACGCTTACCTTTTCGCGCAACGGCGAGAGAGGGCTGGGTACCTCTGGAGCTACAGGTGTTTCACGTGAAACACTTTGCTTAGTCTCTTTTGCGACAGCGGGTTGCGCTACTTTTTTTGCTTTCTTTGTTACGCTTGGAGCCTTTTTGGGCTTAGACTTCACCGGAGCCGAAATGGGCTCTGCCGTGCCAGGGATTTCACCTCCAGGTTGTACGGTTGCCAGCTTGCCAGCAGGTACCGCTTCTCTGTCCCCTGACACGGCAGGCTCCTGTGCGGGAGCTTCGTCGAGGCGCCTGGCCATTACGGCTTCTGTTACTTTTCCATCGCCCTCAAGGAAGTCCAGGGCTGCCGCGTAAGATTCCGGGTCCAAACTCTTTGTGCGCTGGACCACTTCTTCTGTGACGAACAGCTCATCCAGGGACCCCTCCCCAATCTGGTCGCGGCGGCGCTCCCAAAGTTTGCGCTGGACCTTGGACTCCTCCATGCCGCCAAGCCGGTACAGAGTCTCGAAGCTGTGCTCCTCAGAGAGCTGTGCGGCGACTGTCAGGCGCATTTGCTGGCTCTTGAACTCCCAGATCTCCTTGGGGTCTATCGGCTCCCTCATGGCCTCCTGGGCGTCTTCCAGCGACACGTCAGCGTCGCGCGCTAGCTGCTCCGCAGAGACCTCCACCCTCTTCCCGCGTCCCTCGTATGGCACCGACAGGCTTTCAAACCTCCGGCGCGCAGCATGCTGGTGCTTCTCCGGCATTGCTGTGCTCTCAGAGCCCGTGCGGGGCCTGCTGGAGCCGATGTCTCCCTCCTCGACCACCTTTGCCGCTATTTCCAGGCCCTTGAGGTGAGAGCGCCTGGAGAGAGCCACAAGGCGTCCTGGGAACAACCAGGCGGCAACACTGCCCAGGACAAAGCCAGTGAACTCCTGCCCGTAGGCCGAAGCCGGAGATACGTCCTCTCCAGAGAGCACACGCTGGGCGGCGAAGGGGAAGGATGCGCCGACTTCGTTGGCAAGCTCGGCCATCGCGTCGGTCAGGGGCTTTTTGAGGATTTTCTGTGACAGCCTGGAAATGAGGACCTTTGAGGCTATTCCGGCAGGGATTGAGGCCGCCAGTGGCCCCGCCATGCTCAACAGGTTCGAGCCCCAGTCGGTCTCACTGAGAGAGACACCCTGCTCGTCGGCCTGAGCCTTCATAAGCCCCAGGGTGGCGGCAGCTCCGCCAGTCGCTTCTGCAAGCGCGCGCGGGAGCATTTTCAGCGCGGAACGACCAATCCCAGTCAGCAGGCCGGAGCCTCTGGTAGCCCCGATGATGGCAGCGGTCTGGCCAATGTACCGCGCTGCCCTGTCCATTTCGGTCGCCTGGAGGAGATAGCCACCCTCCTGCAAAATGTCCATGATCGGCGCACGCTTCTTGATCTTGCCCATTGTGGCAAAACTCACCAGGCCGGTCCCCATGTCGGCAAGCTCTTGAGCCGCCGCAGACGTGCCCTGCAAGAGCGCCTGGAACCCGTCGAGCGTCAGTAGCTTCTGGATGTTGTTGCCTTCAAGCAACGCCTTGGCTTCCTGTTTCTGGCGCGTCGTCTCTGGCTTGTCTTCTGGGATCTGGTCAATGAAGTCATAGACGGTTTGCGCCTGCGACGGATCTTCGCCGGTGATCTCTTCGAGCGATAGTTGAGTCATTCCTTTTCGTTGCGGAGATCCCTGCGGGCCACGCTGTTGCGCGGTTTCTACCAGAGAGGCTGGATCTTCCTGGAGGATCTCCTGCATCGTCATCAGGCGGGTTGCCATTACTTACCACCACGCTTCGATGCCTTGTCCAGATCTTCCCACAACTTGTCAGGTCCAGCGATCTTTCGCACCATGTCTCTGATGGCCTTGACTTCTTCCTCTTTGATAGCACGCTGAGTAACTTTCTCCACGGCTGCTTTCATAGAGTCCTCTGCGGCCTGCTGCATCTTGAGTTTCTTGCGCTTCGCGTCGATTGCGTTCTGTTTGGCCGGAAGGTCTTGCAACTTCTGTATCCGCTCTTTGTCGCGCTCTCCGAGAGCCTCCCATGCTCTCTTTAGGACAATATGCGGCGGAGTCGGAGCTTCCCTGTTTTCAAAATACTGCTGAGATGCTGACCATGAGGGACGCGGCTTGGAAGCCTTGGCCGCTCGCGCTGCTTGCTTCTTCGTCATCTGCTCCTCAAAGTTCCTGGTCCCCTTGGCGTACCCCTTCTCGATGCCCTTCTGCACACCCCCAGAGACATTGCTAAGGATCTTCTCCAGGCCAGCCCTTACGCTTGATCTTTCAGTGTCTGCGCTTGGCGCAAAGTCCATAAGGTTTGCCTTCTGCAACGATTCCTTCTGCTTGTCGCGCTTCGATACGGTGGGACCACTGGCTCTCGGTGGAGCGCCGGTCGTTGTGCCGGGCGTTGTGCCGGGCGTTGTGCCGGGCGTCGTGCCGGGCGTCGTGCCGGGCGTCGTGCCGGGCGTCGTGCCGGGCGGTTCGTCTGCAACAATGTCTCCATACGCATCGTCCAGGTAGTCGAGCATCTTCTGCTTGTTCTCTGCCGTGTACTGTCCCTGCTTGATGAGTTGGAGGCGGACATTGTTTGCGACCTCTACCTTCCCCATCTGCTCACTGAGCATGTAGACGCTATCCCTGATGGGATCTGTTGGTGGATAGGAAGTGCTTGCGACTCCTCCAGAAGAATCCCACGCCTGGTCCGGTCCACGCTGCTGCAAACCTGCAAGCGTTGAGTTGGCATTGCCAACCATTTCCGCCCTACTGGACGGTGCCGGGGCTGCACTACCACCACTACCACCCAACCCAGATGCCCCGGCACGCCCAGATCCCCGCGTGCTGCTACTCGGATACTGTTGCTGCTGTTGCGGCTGTCCACCCTGATATTGCTGTTGCGGCTGTCCACCAGAGCCCATGCCTCCCGGCTGTGCTCGTCGCGCAGAGATTGGCGGACCCGCAGAGAGCAGCTTCCTGATCTTGTCAGCCGTTGGTTTCTCAATCTTCTCCATGCCGAGCCAGCGCTCCAAGTAATTGTCAACAAATTCCCGCATTTCCAGAGAGTTGTATGAGGACCCACTCTTGTCGCGGGCAAATTCGTAGATGGCGGTCTCAATAGCTTGCTGCCACTTCTCATTCTTCTTGGTGAGGGACTGTCCCCTCTTGTCCAACGGGTCTATGATGTTTCCCCACGTGGTTCCTATGGCCGAATACACGCGCGCCGTTACATCATCCTTTATTTCGCCAAAGGTCATAGGCTTGTCGAGGGCCGTATCTTTGACGACAGGATTGCGTAGCTTGGCGAAGCGTTCTGCGTTTTTGTTGGCCTCTTCCACTGAAATGCGGAAACTTTCACCGCCGCCAGTTCGCTCGGCTATTCTCCCAATTATCTGATCCACTTGTTCCGGTGGCATCATGGAGGCAATCAGTATGTCGCTGTATTCGTCGATGCTTGCAGTATCTGCGGTTTGGCTACGCTCAGAAGCCTCCTGCGCCAAAGTCCGTGCATTCTCTAGGGCCAGAGCCATCTCTTCCTTGCGAAGCAACTGCTTCGTTTGCAAGTCGCGCGCTTGGCCCCAAAACTCCATCCCGTACTGGAAAGCCTTTGGACTTGCATACAAGCCGTGCATTGCCTTGGAACGCTGCTCTTGCGTTGACTCTATGTCTCCCATGATAAGGAGACTGTCCATCTCTTCAGGAGAAGGCGTATAGTTGCGCTGAGACAGCTCCGCCTGCAACGATTCCATCTGCTTGTTGCGCAACTCCTGTACTGACTGACGCTCCTCTTCCTGGAGACCAGATTCAAACCCTCTGGCAAACAGGTCTACAAGCTGTCCCATCTGTCACCCCCTCCCCCTATGCGAACGCTCTTTCGTCGCCCTGAAGAATCCTGCCCTCTTGGTCGTTGACTCCCTGATTTGCTTTTCCGAACTGGCGACCAATCTTATGTCCGCCGATCATAGTGAGAATTCCGCCAGTGTCACCAAGCGCACCACCAATAGCACTTGCGTATCCTGGAGAAGATTCCGCCTCTGCGATCTGCATTTGACCAGCGGCCAACCTCTCGGCCATGCGGTCCCTTCGCTCTGCTGCCGCAACCAGGTGAGGAGCAATCTGACCCTGTACCTCTGCTGCTCCAAAACTTGAGTCAAGAACACCTCGCTGCCCCAGATTTGTTGCAGTCAGGTCGCGCGTGGCGCGTATCGTTGCCTCTTCTGTCGTCGAGAGACCAGCCTGTGCCGTTTGATAGCGGGATTCTGCTATGCGCATTGCTTCACGCATCTTCTCTGCCATCTGCTTCCGTCTATGCTTTTCTCCGCTCGTTGCGATCAATGACCCCAACAAGTTCATGCCAATGCCGATGCCTAGACCGGCAGGACCGCCAGCGGCCCCAGAAGACAACAGCCCAGTTAGAAAACTCGGCAACATCAGAACTCACCCCTTTGCTCTGTTTCGACAAAGAAGTCAAAAAACTCTGGCCTCTTGTCGTTTCCCGTGGACAAAAAAGATCCACTGATAGTCAGCTCAAGAAAACGCCCCTTGAAGTGTGGGGGCAAAGTTGTGTCGATAGCATCACGCTTGTCCGTGTTGATCGTGAAACTTGCGCTCAGGTCATTATCTTGATCCACGGTGACAGTGACAAGGAGGTCAAAGCCTCTTGTGTTTACGTCCAGCCGCAAGCGAAAAAAGTGAGCTTCCAAGCCGCGCGCCCCACTGATCCAGCGCCAACGCATCGTCATGTCGATAGCCCTCTGACCCGCTGTCACTACTCCTGGCGAGACCTCTACCGCTACGGCATCTCCAACGGTTTCGTCTATGTAGTAGGCAAAACCGTCAGCATCCACAGCGAAAAGTCGTGACTCGCGTCCAAGCCAGTTCAGGTGACGGTACGCACTCTGCGTGTCAATGGACCACTTCAAGCTCTCGCCTACCTCCCGCGCCGTGGCCAGGTCAAAGTTATCTGGGTCCACGTCGGGAATCTCCGGCTTTGGAGTCCCACCAGGATTCGCCGTCGTCGGATAGTTCAGATAGTACGTTCCTTGACCATATGCGGAAGAAATAGACCTTGGGTAGCGTCCGTCGTAACTCTGGTAGTACCCACGATAGTCCGCCTTGCGGAAAAGAGGTCGAATCTCGTTGGACACTTCTTCGACGGTTGCACCGTTGAACAGACGAGGGATACCGTCAGACCCCATGAAACGGATTCCTTGCTCTGTTTCCTGGATGGAGTCTCTTGCTGCGCACCCTACCTTTGAATGAACGCGGCGCATGGCCCTGTCGCTAACGTCCCACACGTATACGGCTTGGTTTGTAAAAACCACAACGTCACTGCCAGCTTGTGCCAACCCAACGCCTATCTCGCTACCGCGACCAATGCGCACCCAGTGCTGCAATGACGACAGCAGGCCAGCCTCTCCAAAAAAGAAGAAAGACGAGTCCACCTGGATCTCCTTAACGGCGGTCACGTAGTCGGGAAGAAGGACGCTTTGGATGTCTCCATGCCTTGGCACCTGTCCTCCGCCATAAGACAGCCCACCGCCAGACCTGTCTTGTTGCGACAAGGTTACTTCGCGGTGAACAATGTCTGGCATGGCAATGCCATAAAAAGTGTCGTTGACCATGATTCCATCGGCCAGCCTTGGCGGATGTCCATTTGAGGGCTCCCAGTATGGAGCCTGTTGACTCATTCTGTTTAGGGAAAGAGTGTAAGAGATTCCTCCTGTATCAACTCCAAGAACGTTATCCCAGGGTACCGAAGCAATCAGTCTGTAGGCTGACGGCGTTTCCTCTGCAAACACTCCGGCAGCGAACGACTGATAGATGTTAACCTTTGGATCATCTACTTCTTGTTCCCAGCTTCCGATCATGTGGTTCCAGTAGATGTAGAACACCTCGACACCAGTTTTGCCGTTGTAGGAAGGCGACGGTGGCACATATAGCTGAATTGGAAGAGATGGACTCGAAAAGTTCCCCCACTTGTCAACGAGGCAAATCCGGAACCTGTAGGTGCCGGTTAAAAACTGTGGGAAGGCAGCGTCACTGACATACCCAGGGCGAACGTTCGGACGTGGAGTCGTGGCCACTGGCCACTTAATCCCCATTTTTCCCCACTGGTATTCCGTGCGCTTCAGAAAGTTCTGCTCGCGTAGAGGCTTGCGACGTAAAATCCTTGGCACCGAGGATTCATCCACCACAATCACGTTTGTGCCATTGACCAGGAACTTCGCCTGCGTGCGATCATCCTCAAGGACGTTCTCAGAATGCGGCGCACTCACTGCCTCGTCGTTCTTCTTGTTGAAGTGGATCGTGCCCGCTTCTTTCCACAGAACGTTGAGGCGTTGCGGAATGCGCTCGACAGCCGGAGACTCTTCGTCAACCGGGAAAATCGACACGGTTGTAAGATGGATGTCCACCGGGAAAAACTGGATGTCTATAGCGTAGAAGTAAAACTTTATGGAGGTTGGCGCAGCTCCCGTCGTGAACTCCACCTGCCAAGAGCCAGAGGTAGAATTCATGGGAACATTCGCTATGGGACCAGTGCTCAACAGCGTTAATGTCGGCGGAATATCTACCTCATTTGAAACAACGTGCACCGCGTAACGGAGTAGATATTTTGTGTTCGGCAATAACGGGGACGCCATGTCGGCCAGCACCTGCTCGGCAGTCCCCGTTCCATCCCGCGCAGGAATCCAGGGGCCAGGGCCAACGTCCGGTGCAATATAAAACCTGAGATACCCTTCCACTGGGTGTTGCGTCATCGTAGCGTCGGAAGTCTGAGACAAGGCCCAGGCATCTTCCTGGTTCTCGTTGGTGAAGTTACCATCTGCCAATATCTCGCTCTGCGTTGTGGTGATGCGCTGGTCGTACATCGCCCCCATTCCGCGCGAGGCTCCAGGCTTTAATCCCTGGATGTGCTCTTCATAGTCGGAAGCAGTCCCGTACCCTTCGTATGGAAAATCCAGGTTAACAAGCGAACGGCCAGGACGTGTGATGACCGAACCCGCCTCTTCAAAGCGCACGCCGTCCGCAACAAGCAGATGGTTTGTCTTTGTAGGGTTGGTCCCAAGGTCCAATCCGTTAAGGCCGGTGTCTTTGCTGTCCTGGATTGTCATACCGCCGCGCCTCCGTCCATCTGTCCGTTCGCATAGCCTGCATCGACGAAGATAGTTGGCTCTATCCACCCAGCCGGGAACGATGTCACGTCCGTAACGTATCCCTTCACGTAATTCAGCCAACAGTAATTGCCGGAGTGCGCCGCGCCTGCCCCCGCTACCTTGATTCCCCACTCTGGGAGCGCCAGGTTGCTCGAAGCAATGATCTTGTTGCGGGTGATGAAGGAGTCCTTCATCCCAGAGGCAGCATCGTTGCCTTCATAGTGGATGGACCCTTCCGCAACCGGAGTTGTATGAGAATTTATGAGAAGGTTGTCTGTGATGCTCCACCTGTCCTGCGTGGCCCCCGTAGAGATGATGTATATGCCTCCCTCTACGGAGTTTGCCACCTTGTTCCCAGAGATTCTCATTTCGTGCATGTCTTTGGTTGTTGATATGTGAATGCCGTGTACGTAGTCTCCGGTTGACGCGTTGTTGATTTCGTTCCCTGCAATTACATGGTCAAAGGTAGCGGTGACCCCGTTGTTCTGGCGGATGGTTCCCTTGAACAGCCGGTTGTTCTCAATCGTCGTGTTGCTTACTTCGCCAACCTCGATGTTCCCTTTGCTAAGGCTGTTGTCATAGACAACAAAGTCACCGTCAGCAACCGCACCAGACATCACAATGTCGGTCTTCACCGTGGCAGTGGAATAGTTACTGAGAATTTTGATTGTCCTTGTCGCCGCAGCCGCCCCAGAGGAGGAAACGGTCAGCGTGGAGGCCTTCGCTCCAGAGCCGAGAGCATTTTTCTGAACAGCGACATTTGTCCAGCCGCTGATCCTCCACGGTCCTTCAAGGTTGCAACTGTCAACCAATAGCCTTGTGCATGTAGTGGCGCCCGTATTGCCGAAGTTCGGACCTTTGTTTATTGTGCCACAGCGCAGGAGCGTGACGCTCTGATGTGACCCTGTTGAAATACCAAAGTCTATCTCTGCGCCGGTCAGGATTAACCCTGGAGTGTTCCTGAACGTAACGTCGGACACAACCACGCTTTCTCCAGTACCGGCTACGTGAAACAGTGGGGCAACTCCGTCGTCCGCGTGCACCTGGAACTCAGTGCCCTTTGCCGCCCCTACAACCGCTAGCGGACCACTGTTCCACGGGAGGATGTAGCTTGCGTATAGACCGGCTCCAGCGATGAGTTGCGCAAATTGATATATGGCTCCCTCGAAAAAAATCACGGCTCCAGTAGCCCCTGCTTCGGCCTCAATGCTTTGCCACACAAGCGTGTTTGCTCGCGCCTGGGCAATCGTGAGGCCCAGACCTGATCGCCCACCACGACCCTCAAAGTTGAACCCTGCATAGGCTGTTTTGCGCAGCTCCGTTATCGCTACATCAACGTTCTTTGCCGTTAAATAGTCGAACGGTGCGCGCGAATTGGTGTTTGCCGGATCTCCGAGTGGGTTCAATAGTGGCAGGTGTTCGGCGTGGATACGCGGAACAGATATGCCGACTCCCAGAGAATTGTTGCGCGCCAGGTTGCTTGCTGTCTTTCCGTCCTCTACGTCCCAGGCCAAATCTGGTTGGCCAAGAAGCTCCTTGACTATGTTTACTGTCATTTCAACTCCAATAGCCCTTGCGTGGCCAGCCAATGGACTGTCCGCTGCCCGTTTCAGGGGCGAACGGTAAGAATGATCTCGAACTCGACCTGCCGACGCGCTGTCCCAGTTTGAATACCAGGAAGGGCAGAGGACTCGATACGCGATCCTGCGCGTTGCTCACGGTTGCGTTGAACCGATCCTTGTAGACGCCAGCCAAAACACGGTTGTGTTGCTCTCCGTCGCCCTCGTATAGCTGCCAAAGACAGTATGCAAGTGGAGCCTTCCACCAGATTGTCTTGAGAGGAACTTCGTCGGCGTCCCCCTCCATTGTGGCTGCCTTTACTACGCCCCACACCGTGAGACCTGCCACCTCTGTTTGTGAAATGGTGGTGATTGCTCCATATTCGCTATTGAACTGCGGCTCTCCAACGATCTGCGTGATGCCGCCGTACTCACTGGAGAACGTTGCGTAGGCCCCATCGTTCCAGCTTGTTATCGCACCGTATTCGCCACTCTGCGAGATGCCAGCAGTAGAAGTTATCGTTGGCGTTGGATATACGCGGAACTGGTTGTGCGGGAGTCCCTGCGTTGTCCAGTCCAGAGGGTTTGGCCCTGTTCTTGTCTCCCACTTTGCGTCTATGCCAACGATGTCCTGCACCGTCCGTGGGCGCATCGTGTAATCTTTGAACGCAATGCGCTGCGCGCGCACGTTTATGTCTGGGAAGGTATAGGTGTGTTGACCGGCGACAAGGGGGATGTCCTGGCGGTACCATTCGTCTTCCACGCTGCGACGAAATTGCCGACAGCCTTCATTGAGTAAATCAACAACTCGTTCACGCAAGAAGAACTTGGGATTGCTTCGGACATCCCCAAGGATGTAATACACCCTGGTCAACAAGTCGCCCAAATTCACGGCCCCTCACATCCCTACGGGTTTACCAGCTCGTAATGAGACAGGTCGTTCCACTGCTTTTCGCGCACATCAAAGTCGCGGTCCCAGTCGCCACCCCAGCGAACGGCATGTGTTATCAGTCTCGCCACAAGCAATCTGTCGGCTGTGCCCAGGATCACTCCCGCCAGGAAGAACATCGACGACTCATGCTTCCAGTCAACGTGCGGAACGTTGACGAAGTATGGCATCGCGTGCCACGCCATGCTCGGCATGTAGTTGTGCAGGCTTTCCCCCGGAGGCTTCTTCGACAAACCGCGCTCGAAGTACTCCTGCTGCAACGAGTTGTTCCTGTGTCCCTCAAGCACCGTACAGTCAAAGGAACGAACAACCTCCGACATGATGACCTGCGCGTCTTTGTGGCAGGTCGCCAGATGCTTGAGAGACACAGATCCAAAACTTGGCACGCTACTTCTCCAGTTTCGTTTCGATACGCTCAAGACGGCGAAGCACTTCCCGCTCGTATGCCTCCGTCGCTACCAGGCGCTCCTTGATAGACGCCAGATCTTCTAGGTGCTTCTTCTCGATTCCATTCACCAGATGGTTGTTTGTGGATACGCGGGCTTCTATGCTGCCGTACATATAGGCGCCGAAGCTCAACAATGCCGCAAACACCACAGCCGTAATCTTCCAGGCATTGGCATTCCTTACCGTTGTCTCACTCATTCGTCCCCCACGCACGGTTCTTTAACCACGTTCCTTCAGGCCCTGGTCACGGAGAAACATCAGTCCTATAGCGTAGAGGGTGTTTAACGGATCACCCACGAACCTTATGGCAGAGTCGATGATGTCCGGCACGTATGGAGTCAGCTTTTCTCCACCAATCGCGCTGGCCGCTGCCGTCACAAGCATGGTGATGGCAAACTTTCCCGTCTTCGATCCAGACTGGCGGCGAAAAAAGCTGCCAATGCCCTTCAGTAATCCCCACATAGTTACCCTCCGTTGCTACAGTTCCAACTCGTCCTTCAAGAATTGTGCGCGGATGCGCATAGCCTCTTCCAGAGCTTCTTCGTTTTCTTTCTGTGCCAGCGCGATCTCTCGATTGATGATCTCTTGTCCAGC
>Ga0307380_10008281_pt1 | contig 13348 bp, 12 predicted proteins | sample UN3MG_FD_202239 | JGI IMG/M metagenome (GOLD analysis project Ga0307380, IMG submission 202239) | Soil microbial communities from Risofladan, Vaasa, Finland - UN-3 | ecosystem: Environmental > Terrestrial > Soil > Coastal area > Acid sulfate soil | place: Finland: Risofladan, Vaasa | collected... | reverse complement strand
CAGAAGCGTGACGTGCAATGATCTTTTCCATGAATCACCTCATCCTTTTGTGAACGCCGGCGAGTCAGGGACTACCCATCCGGCCCCGCAGCCTGATGCCTTGGAACGCCGGAAATGTACCAGCCTCAACCGTAGGCCGTCAACGACCACTCCTAAAAAAAAACGCCTTTCTCGGGCCGAAGACCCGCCGGCCCGGGCCCGAGCCGCTCCCATCCAATCGTCGCCGGAGGACTTACGGCACCAACTGGACGTAGTCGCCCAGATTCACGCCGCAGGATTCCTCGAACGCTCGCAGGCGGCGGATTCGATCGAGGTCGTCGGTGATCCGGTGGGCGAGCTTGAAGATGTACGGCCCGCCATCGAGCCGGGCCTTCAGGTCGGCTTCCATTTCGTCCCAACTGCCCTCGTAGAGCTCTGCCTTCAGCACGACCAGCATCCGCTCCTCGCGAGCCATGTTCTTGACGAATCGCCGGACCTTCCTTCGTACGTCTGGCGCCGCGCCGGTCACGTCTGCACCTCGTGCCTGCCGGGACCTCGACCGCGCGGGAACACCCGTCCCTCGCGCGGAGGCCACTGTACGGGGGGCCGGGGCGACATGCAACCGGATATTGTCCGGTCAGCGCTGCTCGCCGGTTCGGCCGGCCAGGATCCGCGCCAGGCCAAGAAGCCCCCGGGCCAGCAGCGAGACCGCCAACAGCAGCAGCAGATTCCCCCATACGTAGGTCAGGAGGGGACGGACCGCCCGGAGGATCTGATCGAACCGGGTGGTCAGGGCCCCGATGAGGACGATCAGGACGGCCAGGAGCGCCGCGGCCGCCAGCGTCGCCCGAAGGTCCCGGCGGACCGGGGCCAGCCGAACCGACAGGCACATCGCCAAGTAGACGAACAACGCCGCCCGCCAGTTGAGCCAGTCCACGCGGGCGAAGGTCTCGCACATCCGCCGCAGGAGCTGGAGCTGGTTCTCCAAGCGGGCCCACATCGCGGGCCAGCTGGTCAGGGCGGCAGGCTGGTCGGCGGGGTCGGCGAGGGTGCGGACGAAGTCGAATTGGCGCATGACCGGCTCGCCGAGCAGCCAGTCGGCCAGGCCGATCGCCGCGCCACAGGCGAGGATGGCCGCCAGCGCCGCCACGATCGGGCCCAGCACCCGCCAGCGGGGCGCCGCCTCGGTCGTGGGCTCGTCGGGGCCCCGCTTGTCCGAGCTGGTCAGGAGCTTCGCGCGGCGGATCTCCCCGCCGGTGATCAGGCAGCCGAAGATGTACGCCATCTCCGAGACGATCGTCGCCGGGAGCAGGGCCCAGCTCAGCCACGTCCGGGGAACCATCTGCGCCCACAGGCGGTAGACCCCGATGCCGCAGAAGACGATCAGCAACAGCCAGAGGACCAGCTCGACGTAGACCACCAGCTCACCTTCGCGCAGGAACCAGCCGAAGACCTCGTGCCCTACCGGTGTATCGTCCAGATGCCCCGAAAAGCTGGAGGCGCGTTGGCTCGCGGCCCCGCCGGTGCCGAAAATGCGTCGAAAAGCCCTTGCATGCTCCCGAGGGGCTGCTACAATACCCGGTTCGCAAGGTGGACAGGAAATGCCATCGTCCCCCGCCGGCAAGGCGCCGCGGGGGCTTGTCCGAGTGGAGAGCGACTTCGTGGCAGTCATGTTACGACTGAAAAGGATGGGGCGGCGACACCGAAGCTTCTTCCGCCTCAATGCCATCGACCGCAGGAGCCCGCGGGACGGACGGACCATCGAGCAGTTGGGCTGGTACGATCCGAACGCCAAGGAGCCCGAGAAACAGGTCTCCCTGAACCGCGAGCGGATCGAATACTGGCTCGGCGTCGGCGCCCAGCCGTCCGACACGGTGCGGGAGATTCTGATCCGGCAGGGCATCGCCGTTCGGAGCTGACCGGCAACCCGTCGGGCGGAATCCGGCAAGAGGCGTGTGCCGTCATGGGACTTCGCGTCGACATTCTCACGCTGTTTTGCGAGATGTTCGATGCCTTCCGCGGGACGAGCATCGTCGGCCGGGCCGTCTTACGCGAGCTGGTCGCGATCCACCTGACGAATATCCGGGACTTTGCCCGGGACCGCTACGGCACGGTGGATGACGCCCCGTTCGGCGGCGGGCCCGGCATGGTGCTGATGTGCCAGCCGATCTTCGACGCGGTCGAGCACGTCCGTGCCGACGGCGGCGAGCCGGGAAAAGTCGTGCTGATGAGCCCACAGGGTCGGCCCCTGGACCAGCCGCTGGTCGAGCGGCTTGCCCGCGAGCCGCGGCTGATCGTCCTCGCCGGCCACTACGAAGGCTTCGACGAGCGGATCCGCCTGCACCTGGCCGACATGGAGGTCAGCCTGGGCGACTTCGTCCTGTCCGGCGGAGAGATCGCGGCGATGGCGATGATCGACGCGATCGTGCGGCTGCTGCCCGGCGCGCTGGGCAAGGACGAATCGGTCCAAGAGGAGTCGTTCTCCTCGGGCCTGCTGGAGTACCCGCAGTATACGCGTCCCCGAGAGTTTCGTGGGATGACGGTGCCGGACGTGCTGCTCAACGGCGACCATGCACGGATCGCCGCCTGGCGGGCCGAGCAGGCCCGGGCCAGGACCCGTCGGCGCCGCCCGGACCTCTGGGACGAGTACGAGAAGAAACACGAACAGGAGACTTGAGCGTCGGCGGCCCGCCGGAGTGTCTGCGGGCGGGCCGGCAGCCGATCGGGAGAGGCATCGTGAGTCAGGAACTGCTGAAGAAGGCCGCCGAGGCCAGCATGAAGACGGACGTCCCCGAGTTTCAGATCGGAGACACGGTCGGGGTGCACGTCCGGATCGTCGAGGGCGAGAAGGAACGCGTCCAGATCTTCACGGGGACGGTGATCGGGCGAAGGGGCTCGGGCATCTCCGAGACGTTCACCGTTCGGCGGATCGTCAACAACGAGGGCGTCGAGCGCACCTTCCCCCTCCACAGCCCCCGAATCGCCGACGTCGAGGTGGTCCGCCACGGCAAGGTCCGCCGGGCCAAGCTGTACTTCCTCCGCAGCCGCGTCGGGAAGGCCACCCGCCTCCCAGAGGTCAAGCGCCGCTCGAAGAGGGCCGCCGCGCCGGCCGAATCGACCCTCGACCCGGCATCCGAGGCCCCCAACGACGAGAGCTGACGCCGTGGCCTGGCCCTTCGGAAAGTCCAAGCCCTTGGGCCAACGCGGCGAGGCCCTCGCCGGCCGGTTCCTCAAGAAGGGCGGGATGAAGATCCTCGCCCGCAACTACCGCTGCCCGGCCGGCGAAATCGACCTGATCGCCCTGGATCCCTCCACGCGCAAGGGCCTCGGGGAAGAGACCCTCGTCTTCGTCGAGGTCAAGACCCGATCGGCGCCGCTCGGCACCCGCCCCGAGGCCGCCGTCGACGCCGACAAGGAGGCTCGCATCGAGAGCGCCGCGGCCTACTACCTGTCCCACTACCCCACCGCCGGCTACCGCAGACGCTACGACGTGGTCGCCGTCATCCTGCCCGCGGGCGGCAAGCCGCAGGTGACCCACACGCCCAACGCGTTCTGAGCCGCGGGCGGCGGCCTCACTCGCCGCCGGCCGGGCCCTGCCACCGCACGAAGGCCTCGATGCCCTCGTACTCGGCCAGCCCGAGCTGGTCGTAGAGCTCGGCCGTCGCGCGGTTGCGCTGGACGGCACGCTGCCAGAACTCGCGCCGGTCGCTGCCCGGGAAGAGCGCCTTGTCCTTCTGAGACTCGTGCTTGAAGATCGCGTCGCGCTTGCGGCGGAGCTCCTGCGGGCTCAGCGGGACGGCCAGGTCGATCTGCTCCGGGTCCCACTCCTGCCAGGCGCCGCGATAGAGCCGGACCTCGCACTCGGCGTACCACGGCTGGCCCTTCACGCGTTCGAGGGCCCGGAGGATCGCCGTCAGGCACGTCCGGTGCGTGCCGTGCGGGTCGGACAGGTCGCCCGCGGCGTAGACCTGGTGCGGGCGAATCTGCTCCAGCAGGTCCACGACGAGCTGGACGTCGCCCTCCCCGAGGGGCCTCTTGCGAATCGTGCCGGTCTCGTAGAAGGGCATGTTGAGGAAGTGCAGGTTTTCCAGGCGGGCCCCGCAGTGCCTCGCCGCCGCCCGCGCCTCGCCGAATCGGATCAGCGCCTTGATCTTCCGGACGTCGGGGCTGTCGATCTGCCCGGGCTTCTTGCCCCGCAGGGAGCGCGCCATGAGCCGCTCGATGTCCTCGGTGCGCCGCGGCTCGGTGTCGAAGATGCGGCTGAAGCCGGCGGCGAAGTCCGCGAACCGGATCGCGTCGTCGTCGAACACCGCGATGTTGCCCGACGTCTGGTAGGCCACGTGCACGTCGTGGCCCTGCTGAACCAGGCGGATGAGCGTCCCGCCCATGGCGATCACGTCGTCGTCGGGATGAGGGCTGAAGATCAGCACGCGCTTGGGGAAGATCGAATCGGTCGGGCGGTCGACGTCGCCGGGCCTCTTGGCCGACGGCGGCTTGCCGCCCGGCCAGCCCGTCACGGACGCCTGGAGCCGGCGGAATACCTTCAGGTTGATGTCGTACGCCGGCCCGTGCTCCGCCAGAAGGTCCTGGAGGTGGTTGGCGTTGTAGTCCTCGTCGGTGAGCTTGAGAAGGGCCTTCTCCGTCCGCCGGGCCAGCCAGATGACCGCCTTGCGGATCGTCTTCTCGGACCAGTCCACCTCCCCGAGCACCCAGGGGCTGCGGAACCGCGTCAGCTCCGCCGCGGCCGCGGCGTTCAGCAGGACCTCGGCGTTGGGGTGTTTCTGGAGGAAGCTGGCGGCCACCGCGTGGGAGAGCTTGCCCTCCACCGCCCGGGCGATGATCCGCGCCTTGCCCTCGCCGAAGGCCATCAGGAGCACCCGGCGGGCCGAGAGGATCGTGCCGACCCCCATCGTGATCGCCCGGCGCGGGACGTTGGCCTCCCCGAAGAAGTCGCTCGCCGCGTCGATCCGCGTGATCCGGTCCAGCCAGATCCGTCGCGTGCGGCTGTCCGGCGCCGAGCCGGGCTCGTTGGCGCCGATGTGCCCGGTCCGGCCGATGCCCAGGAGCTGCAAGTCGATCCCGCCGGCCTCCACGACGGCCCGATCGTAGGCGGCGCAGAACTCGCCCACCTCCTCGGGCGCGATCGTGCCGTCGGGCACGTGCACGTTGGCCGGGTCGATGTCCACCAGGTCGAAGAGGTTCTCGTCCATGTACCGCCGATGACTCTGAAGCTCGTCCGGCCGCATCGGGTGGTACTCGTCCAGGTTGAACGTCACGACGTTCTCGAAGCTCAGATGCTCCTGGCGATGCAGGCGGACCAGCTCGGCGTAGACGCCCGTGGGGGTCGAGCCGGAGGGCAGCCCCAGCACGCAGGTCTCGCCGCGGTCGGCCTTGTCGCGAATGAGCCGGGCGATCTCGCGGGCCGCCGCGGCGGCGGCGTCCGTGGAGCGAGCAAACACGCGGGTCGGGATCTTCTCCAGCCGTCTGAGGCTCTCTTCGTCCGGCGAACTCATCTCACCGCTCCTGTGCCGCGGGGTCCTTGCGCGCCGCCTCGACGCGACGCGCTGCGGCGGCCACAGCCTACACCACGCCCTCGCCGATTTCGAGGCCCCGGCCCCTCGCGTCGACCCCACAAGCAGCCCAGATGGAGTCAAGTCTTCCTTTTACGCTTTCCGCGGGCCGTTCCTCCGAGGGGCCGAGTCCGGGCCGAGCTGTGCCTGCCGGTCCGCGCGCACGGCAAGCTCCGCCGGATCAGTCGCACCCTCGCCGAGCGTAAAGGCGCCGACAGCGGACGGACCCGAAGGCCCGCCGACTACGGCCGGGCGGGCGGCGCGACCGGCTCGCGACCCGGACTGACGATCCCGCGGAACTCCAGCAGCGAGCCCTCGAGTCGGCGGAGCTCGACCAGGGCCTTCAGGTAGCTGACCAGGGCCTCCACCTCGCCGATCTGGCTCTGGAGCAGGTCTCGCTGCACCTGTGCGACCAGGAGGGAGGTGGACTTTCCGATGGCGAGCTTTTCGCTCTCGACGCGGAGCTTGACTTCCTGGAGCTTCCGGGTGGCGGCGGTGGCGCGGGTCTGCTCGCGGGCCCGAAGCAGCTCGATGTGCGCGCCGCGCACGTCCATCTCGACGAGCTGGGCCAGGTTCGCCAGCGACTGCTTCGCCTGCCGTCGAGTCCAGTTCGCGCGCCGGTGACGGGCTCGCGCGTCGCGATTGAGCGGCGAGAACTCCGCGCTCAGGCCCGCCAGCACCTCGTACCCCGGGCCGTCCAGTTCGCGGACGGACCGCCCGAAGGAGTTCGCGTACCCGCTCTTGCCCAGCGTGATGAACAGGTCCAGCCTGGGCAGCAGCCCGTTGCGCGTCTTGACCAACTCCAACTCGTCGCGCTGGATCAGGAGGCGGGCCTCGTTCAGCTCGGGGCGCATTCGCATGGCCAACTGGACGTGGAGCCCGGCCTCGTCGATCCGCTGGTCGCCGGGTTGCGGCAGCGACTCCAGCCCCAGCGGCGTCTCGAACGCCTTCGCCCCGGGCGGGTTGACCAGGCGGATCAGCCGAAGGCGGGCCGACGATAGGGCGCTGTGGGCGTTGATCATCGCCTCCTGCCGGAGGGCGACCTCGGCCTCGGCGGCCGCCACTTCCGTCTCGGCCAGCTTGCCGATCCGGACGCGCTCCTTCGTGTCGTCGTACTGCTTCCGCGCCAGGTCCAGGGAGCTTTGGTAGATCTCGATCTGCCGCCGCGCGAGGACGTGGTCCCAGTAGGCCTCCTCGGTGTCGGCGGCGAGGGACTCGGCGAATCCTCGAAGCTGGTACTTGGAGCTGAGGGTGTCCAGCCGGGCCTGCTTGAGGCTGGCCAGGTTCACCTCGAGCCCCGCGCCGCGGAGCAGGGCCTGGGTGGCCGTCAGAGCGATCCGCGAGCCGTAGAGGTCTTTGCCCCCGGCGGCGGCGTCCTGGGCGGTCGCGTCGGCGCTCAGGCCGACCGTCGTGCCGGTGGGGAGGACCTGGTCCACGGCGACCTGGCCGGTGGTGCTTTCCGACAGGGCGGTGGCCCTGCCGGCGCCCAGGGGCTGCCGGGTCTTGGCACGCTGGCGCTGGAGCTGCGCCGACAGCACGGGGTCGAAGACCGCCCGCTCCTGCTCCTCGAACGTGCGGCGGATGACGGGGTTCATCCGCTCCACGCGGAGGGCGGCGTTGTTCTCCAGGGCCATCACGACGGCCTCGGAGACGGTCAGTCGCAGCGGCCAGGCCGGCCGCGTGGCGGGCGCGCCGGCGGCCCGGGTGGTCGCCACCGGGCCGGCCGGGCGCGACGTGGGGCCGTCGGCGGCGCCGCGGGGCGCCTGGCGCCGGGCCCAGGTAGTCCTCGATCCATGCCGGTTCCTCCGGCGCGCAGGACGTCAGCCCGCTCAGAGAAGCGGCCAGCAGGGCGGCCAGGGCCGCCGAGGTGTGCGGTTTGGCGTGCATGAGGGGTTCCTTACTCGTAGCGAAGCGCGTCCACGGGGGCAAGGGCGGCCGCTCGCCTGGCCGGGTAGTAGCCGAAGAATACCCCCACCGCCGCGGAGAAGGAAAGCGCCAACACGATACTGAACGGGTCCACCGACGTCGAGAACGGCGAGAACATCGGGATGAGCTGGGCCGCCCCGACCCCCACCGCCATGCCGATCAGGCCGCCGAGCCCGCTGAGGATCAGCGTCTCCAGCAGGAACTGCGTCAGGATGCTTCGCTCCCTGGCGCCGATGGCCTTGCGGATGCCGATCTCCCGCGTCCGCTCGGTGACCGTCACGAGCATGATGTTCATGATGCCGATCCCCCCGACCAGCAGGGAGATGCTCGCGACCCCGCCGAGCAGGAAGGTGAACGTCGAGGTGACCTCCGAGGCCATCTGGATGAAGTCCGCCTGGTTGCGGACGTTGAAGTCGTTCTCCACGCCCGGCTGAATGCGGTGCGCCTTCCGCAGCAGCGCGGTGATCCGCTCCTGGACGGCCGACAGGTCCGCGTAGTCGTACGCCTGCACGTCGATCTCGTTGAGGTAGTCCAGCCCCAGCATCTGCTTCATCGCCGTGGTGTAGGGGATCACCGCCTGGTCGTCGGGGTTGAACCACCCCTGGTCGCCCTTGGCCCGGGTCACGCCGATGACGGTGAAGTTCACGCCCTTGATCTTGATGACCTGGTCGAGGGGGTCGCTGACTCCGAAGAGGTTCTCCGCCGTCACGGGCCCGATCACCGCCACCCGGGCCATTCGGTCCACCTCGGCCTCGGTGAAGGCCCGGCCCTTGTCGATCTGGAAGTCGCGGATGGGCAGGTACGTGGTGGAGGTGCCCATGACGCGGATGGGCTGGTTGCGGTTGGCGTACTTGGCCTGGGCCCGCCCGTTGACCACCGGCGCGACCCGGCGGACGCCCTCCAGCTTCAGCAGCGCCATCGCCTCGGAGACCTTGATGTTCTGCGTGCTGCCGGACATCACCCCGTGCGAGCCCCGCTGGCCCGGCATGACCACCAGAAGGTTGGTCCCCATCGCCGAGATACGCGAGAGCACCTGCTTCTTGGCACCGGTGCCGATGGCGAGCATGGTGATGACCGCGGCCACACCGATGATGATACCCAGCATGGCCAGGAAAGAGCGGAGCTTGTTGGCCCACAGGCTCTTCAGGCACACCTTGACGATAGTCCAGAACAGCATGGCGGTTGACCTCAGGTGGTGTCGGACACCTCGACGATCCGCCCGTCGCGCAGGTGCACCGCGCGCCGGCAGCGGGCGGCGATGTCCGTTTCGTGCGTGACGACCAGGACGGTCCTGCCCTGCTCGTTCAGCGAGGTGAACATGTCCATGATCTCCTCGCCGGTCTTCGTGTCGAGGTTGCCCGTCGGTTCGTCGGCCAGCAGGATCGCCGGGTCCGTCACCAGCGCCCGGGCCAGCGCCACCCGCTGCCTCTGCCCGCCGGAGAGTTGGTTGGAGCTGTGCTTCATGCGGTCGGCGAGCCCGACGGTGCGGAGCGCCTCGGCGGCGCGGTCCTTCGCGTCGCGGTGCCCGGCGTACAGCAGCGGCAGCTCGACGTTCTCTATCGCGCTCATTCGCGGCAGCAGGTTGAACGTCTGGAAGACGAACCCGATCCGCCGGTTGCGGATGTCCGCCAGCCGGTCCTTTCGCAGCTTCGACACGTCTTCCCCCGCCAGCACATACGTGCCGGTGTCCGGGTAGTCCAGGCACCCGAGGATGTGCATCAGCGTACTCTTGCCGCTGCCGGACGGGCCGGTGATCGCCACCATCTCGCCGGCGTCGATGTCCAGGTCCACCTCGTCGAGCGCGCGGACACAGGCATCCCCGATGATGTAGCGCTTCACGAGGTCCCGGGCCTGGATGATCATCTCAGACCTCTCCCCCGGCCGCCCATCATCATCCCCCGCGGCCGGCCGTCCCAGCGGCTCTGGGCGCCGCCCTTGTACACGACGACGGCCTTTCCCTCGGCCAGCCCGGAGACGACCTCCGTCCGAACCCCGTCGGTCAGTCCGATCTCGACCTTCCGGTCCTCCTTGGCGGGCCCGCCCACGACCGTCACGAACCGCCCGCTGGCCTTGCGGACCACCGCCTCCGACGGCACCAGCAGCACCCCGTCGCGCCGGGCGGTCACGATCTCGACGTCGGCTGTCATCTCCGGCTTCAGCAGCGACTTCCGCTCGCCCAGGACCTCGATCTTCACCTCGAAGGTCACCACGTTGGACAGGTTCACGCCCATGGTGGCGATCCGCACCACCTTCCCGGTGAACCGCTTGCCGGGGAAGGCGTCCACGGTGATGCCCACCGGCTGGCCCACCGCCACCGCGCCGATGTCGCTCTCGTCCACGCTGGCGACCACGAACACCCGCGACAGGTCCGACAGCGTCATCAGGGGCGTGCCCCCGCCGACGTTGCTGGTCGCCGAGGAGATCATCTGCCCCACCTGAATGTCCCGCTTGGACACCACCCCGTTCATCGGCGAGACAACCTTCGTGTCGCGCAGGCGGTCCTTGGCGATCGCCAGCATGATCTCGTCGGCCTTCACCGTCGCCTCGGCCTGCTTGACCTCCTGACGCTTCACCTCGAGCTGCTGCCGCTGCGTCTTGAGCTCCTCGATGCGCGTCTTGGCGGCCTCCAGATCCGCCGCCGCCTGCACCGCCGCCGTCTCGGCCGTGTCGCAGTCCTCCTGACTGGCCAGCTTCTTCGCCAGGAGCTGCTTCATGCGGTCGGCCTTGGCCAGGGCGTCCTTGGCGTGCGACTCCGCCGCCAGCAGGGCGGCCCGGGCGCGGCGCTCGTCCGTCACCAGCGTCCGCTCGGCAATCGCCAGGTTCTCCCGCGCGATGGCCAGCTTCGCCTGCGAGACGGACAGCGATACCTCCCCCTGCGCCACCTTCCGCTGCTCGTCGATCGGGTCCAGCTCGACCAGCAAATCGCCGTTCTTCACCCGGTCGCTCACGTCGAAGGACACGGTCGTGACCTGCCCGCCGGCCTTGCACTTGACCTCGACGTCCTGGTTCGAGATCACCCGCCCCGTCGAGGAGATCGAGACGACCAGGTCGCCCTTTCTCGCGACGGCGGTCGCTTCCTTCTTCTCGCCGGCGGCGGTCTTGGCCCCGCGCACAAAGAAGAAGTAGTACCCGCCCGCCGCCAGCAGGCCGACGACCACCACGATGCCGACCACTTTTTTCATGTGGCTCTCCTTCCGCGCCGAGCGGGTCTCCCCGGGCCGGTCGGCCGGAGCCCCTGCCCAGCCTGGTGGGCCCGCGGGAAGTCTACACCCGCCCTCGACCCAATACCACGGGGTGCCGATTCCTGCGTATCAGACAGGCCACGCGGCACAAGGTTAGGTACATTGTTCGCCCCGTCGCCCCGGGGACCACCACCCGCGACGGCCTCTTCGTTCTCCAACTTGGGGCTTCCCAGGTGAGCTCCGCCCGGCTCCGCCGCCGGGCCAGTTCGCTCTACTCATCGTGCTCCGCACACATGCGCAGACTTCCCCCCGGGAACACGATGGAGCGGAACGGACTCCTCCGTAGGCGTGGCCCCACAAAGTGCAGACCCCTCACAGGCTCATCATTGCCTCCACCCCAACACGGAGGCCCTCGACGCTCGGGCCGGGGGCGCCTATGATGGCTTGCATGACGGACCGACTGGAGCTGATCGACGCGCACTGCCACCTATGCCATGGCCGACTTCGGCAGCAGCTTGCCGCCGTCCTGGACCGGGCCCGCGCCGCCGGCGTGACGCGGATGATCTGTGCCGCGGGCACGGTGGCCGAGTCGAAGGCGGCCCTGGCCCTGGCCCGGCAGCATGGCCATGTCTGGTGCACCGCCGGCGTTCATCCGCACGAGGCAAAGGACGCCGGCGAGGACGACCTCGCCGCGATCGAGCGCCTCGCCGCCGATCCGAGGAACGTCGCCGTCGGCGAGATCGGGCTGGACTACCACTACGACTTCTCCCCGCGCGACGACCAGCGGCGGGTCTTCGCCGAGCAGCTTCAGCTCGCCAAGCGGCTGGGCAAGCCGATTGTCGTCCACACGCGCGAGGCCTTCGACGAGACGATGGCGATCCTGCGCGAGACGGGCGTCGACACCGCCCGGGTCGTGTTCCACTGCTGCACGGAGGGCGCCGCCAACGTCCGAAGGGCGCTGGACGTCGGCGCGGCCGTCAGCTTCTCCGGGATCGTGACGTTCAAGAACACCGGCCCCCTGCGCGAGGCCGCCGCCCTCGTGCCGGACGAGCGCCTGCTGATCGAGACCGACGCCCCGTTCTGCTCTCCCGAGCCGCTCCGCAAGGTGAGGACCAACGAGCCGGCCCACGTCGCCCACGTCGCCGCGTGCCTGGCGGCGGTTCGCAAGACCACGCCGGAGGCCCTGGCCCGGACCACCGCCGCCAACGCGGTGCGCCTCTTCGGCCTCAGCGAGGCGTCGGGGCTGGGCTGACGGGCGCCCTTCCATGGTGCCGCACCGTCGCGTAGGATGTTTCCGGCACGCTTCCGCGCACCCCAACGAGTCCCGGGTTGGTCATGTTCGAACGCGTCCTGGAGAACCGTCATCTGGCCGCCGCCGCCGGGCGCCTGAAGGCCGGCACGACCGTGCGCATCGGCGGCGTGTGGGGCTCGGCCGCCCCGCTGGTCGCCGCGGCGCTGGGACGGCTGTCCGGCCGGTGCGTCCTGCTGCTGGTCGGGAACATCGACACAGCCGACGACGCGGCCGACGATATCGAGGTCTTCACCCACGCGCCGGTGCAGCGGTTTCCCGCGTGGGAGGTCGATCTCGGCACGGACCACCTCAACGAGGAGATCACCGGCGAGCGTTTGCGGGTGTGCAACCTGCTGGCCGAGCCGCCCGACGAACGCGACGAGGGGGCCGACTTCCTCGTCGCCCCGGTGATGGCCCTGCTCCAGCCGGTGCCCTCGCCGCAGGCCCTGCGGGCCGGCCGGCTGGAACTGGCCCTCGGAGACGAGCACGACATCGAGGCCCTCTGCGCCTGGCTCGTCGACGCCGGGTTCGAGCACGTCGAGCAGGTGGACCAGCAGGGCGAGTTCGCCCGCCGGGGAGGCATCGTGGACATCTTCCCCGCCGGAATGGCCCAGCCGGTGCGGCTGGAATTCTTCGGAGATCAGATCGAGTCGATCCGCCGCTTCGACCTGGACACGCAGCGCTCGACCGACCAGCTCGGGCGGTACACGGTGACGGGCCTGACGTCGGGGCTCGGGGGGCCGGCGGAGGACACGACCAGCCTTCTGAGCTATCTCCCCGAGGACGCCGTGGTCTGCATGGTCGAGCCGCGCGGCGTGACGGAGCTGGCGGGGCAGCTTTACAGCCGCACGCGCGATCTCGACGGGAAGCTCGCGGCGGCCATGCACGACCCGGAAGACGTCTTCTGCGCCCTGGCCCGCCTGGCGCTGGTGGAACTGGCGTCCTTTGCCGAGGACGCCTCTTCGGTTTCTCTGGGCATCCGGAGCCTCCAGCGGCTGGCGATCGGCACGCACGAGGCCCTGACGGAGCTGGGCGAGCTTGCCGAGGTGGCCGACGTATGGGTCTACTGCGAGAACCTCGCCGAGGAGCAGCGCTTCGCCGAGCTGTTGCGGACGAAGTACCCGACGCTGTCGGGCCGGGTTGCCACGACCATCGGGCACGTGGCGACCGGCTTCCACTGGCCGGACCAGCGGCTCGTGGTGACCGGCCATCACGAGGTCTTCCACCGCTACGCGCGGCGCCGGCGGATTCGCCACGTGCGGGCCGGCAGGCCGATCGAATCGCTGTTGGACCTTCGCGAGGGAGAGTACGTGGTCCACGTGGCCCACGGGATCGCGAGGTTCGGGGGCCTCAAGCTGATCGATCGCGACGGGCGAAGCGAGGAATTCCTGGCCCTGCGG
>Ga0307380_10008279_pt1 | contig 13350 bp, 11 predicted proteins | sample UN3MG_FD_202239 | JGI IMG/M metagenome (GOLD analysis project Ga0307380, IMG submission 202239) | Soil microbial communities from Risofladan, Vaasa, Finland - UN-3 | ecosystem: Environmental > Terrestrial > Soil > Coastal area > Acid sulfate soil | place: Finland: Risofladan, Vaasa | collected... | reverse complement strand
TATCCCGCAAAGGCCAACCCTCTGGCTTATCCCAGGCGTCCTCATGCAGCACGGCGCCTAAGGGGAACATCTCGTCACTCAGCTTGCACAGCGAAGCGGGCAGCCTGAGCCGCGCACAACCATACCAACAGGCATCGATACGGAGCAGGTCATCGACAGCCTCCACTCCAACAGAGGGGCTTTGCAGCAACCGGACCAACTCCCTGACCGCCGCCTCAAGAACCTCGCTGTGCTTCCTGGAATCAAAGCTCTTCGGTGGGGGAATCGTCCCCCAATTGGGATATACCGAAAGCACGCTCACTCCACGCGGTAGAGCGCGAAAACGTCCGCACCCAGATCATCCGGAGGGATGCCCATCGCATCCAGATTGCGGAGGCATTCGGCGGCGGCCGCGGCCTTGTCGGGGCTGTCATAAAGCTTGGACTGCATCTCGCTCGCCAGAAGGCAGCGCTTCTGGAGGAGTTGCCATGAGTCTGCTCGCTCGCTGGCCGAAGCAAGACCTGTCGAGAGGATGAGCATCATTAGTATCAGCGGCTTCATTTGCGCTTCTCCAGCGCCGTCCAGCGAATACAACAGGTACCCGATTAGACGCAAGTGAGCTTCGCTTTGTTCCCTCCTTCTCGGCGAAGCGTGGCTTTCTCCCCCATTATATCTAACGTATCGGCACCTTCAAGGGCACATTTCTTCAGGCTAGTCGGCAGATCACGCAACCAGCCTTGTTCCGCGGATTCCCCTTATAGAGAATCGCGCCAAGATAATCCGCTCATATGCAGAATTATTAGAAAGTTTTTCTTGACATCTGGAACTTCCGGGTGTATAATTCTACAGCGAGTCGTGGATTTGGGAAGTCTTTCGCGTTTGCGAGAGGCGATTCTCGTTGTTTGGCAGGCGGAAGGCCTGCTTCGCTTTCTTTGGCAACACGTGTATGGCTGGCTGCGAGAACATGCCGCCTCGGGATTCCGGGCGGCGCGCTCCCGCAACCTCCCGATCGACCGTATACGGCACTGCTCGGATCCGCAATGGCCAACAGGCGGCTACGAAGGACGGGTGTTGCCGGGGACGCCTTTCCTGGGCCCGCCCGAAATGGGAGACAGCGACATGGGAGATACGTGCAAAGCCGCTATCGGCAGCGAATCGTTCTGCACGTTGTTGGGGTACGCGGCACTCACCCTGGTCGTGGCCGGCATCAGTTGCTTCTTCAGCTCACGCCCGCTGGTAGGCGCCGGCACGATCGGCCTCGGCCTGTTTGCCGGCTACGCGGGATGCAAGCTGAGCAAGGCGCGGCGGATGGTGTGATGGCGTGGCGTGCCGGAACGATGAACAGGAAGACAGGAGGACAGGAAGACAGGAGGACAGGAAGACAGGAAGACAGGAAGACAGGAGACGGGAGACAGTAGTCAGTAGTCAGCAGTCAGCAGTCAGCAGTCAGGAGCCAATAGCCAGTAGTCAGGAGACGCGGGTCACACGGTTATCTTCTCACTTCTGACTCCTGACTCCTGACTCCTGACTCCGTTCATCGTTCATCATTCATCATTCATCGTTCCGAATGGACCCGCCACCCGAGTAAAGGGTGAGGCGCCCATTGCGCAGGAAGCCGATGAGTGTCTGGTTGAGCTTGAGGGCAGTTTCGACGGCGAGACTTGTCGGGGCACTGACGGCGGCGATCGTGGCTATGCCGACCCGGGCTGCCTTCGCGATCATCTCATACGATACCCTTCCACTGAGCATCAGCAGCATATCGGCCGGATCTGCATCCTGCATGAATGCCTTGCCGACGGTCTTGTCGAGGGCATTGTGGCGGCCGATATCCTCGGATAGAAACAGCAACTGGCCGCGGACGTCGAACAGTGCGGCGGCGTGCGTGCCGCCGGTATCCGCGAAAAGCCGCTGGTGCCGTCGCATCTCGTCCGGCAGGGCGTGCAGCACCGACAGCGGCACGGGCTGCCCTTGCAGCGGCTTCGTGCTCCGGCAAACCAGTTCGATGGCTTCCGGGCCGCAGATCCCGCACGACGAATAGACCAGCCGATGCCTGGTCTGGCTGAGGTCGACTGTCGGCCGCAGCATCGCGTTGACGACGTTCGGATCCTCCATGTCGTCCTGGAGGCAATGCCTCACCAGCAGGATGTCGTCGTAGCTCTGCACGATACCTTCAGTCAACAGGAATCCGACGCACAGCGGGATCTCCTCGCCGGGCGTCCGCATCAGGGTGGCGAGCGGCTTCCCGTTGGCGCGGATGGTCAGCGGTTCCTCCACCGCTACTCGCGTGTCCTGTTCCATCCGTCCGGTTTCGTCGATGTACAGAACGGGATAGGAGCGGGCCGGAGCGAGGTCGTCACGGGTGGTTTTCGGCATGATGCTTACCTCTGAGATACGTGCCGGTTCGCTCTCATTCCCTTGCGATTCGTGCGGCGCACACCTTGTACTCACCGGTCCGGGTGATGGGGCAGAAGGCGTCGTTCGTCAGCGCGTTCGTGGGCGACTCGGCGTAGTGGAAGGGCATCCAGACCGCGCCGGGGCGGACCTTGGTGCCGACGTGCGCCCGCACGGCGATCGACCCGCGGCGCGTCGATACGCGCACCATGGCGCGGTCCGCGATATCCAGCCGCGCCGCATCTTCACTGTGGATCTCCACGAAGTTTTCCGGCTGCCTGGCCTCGATTGCGGGCGTCTTGCGGGTCATGTTGCCCACGTTGTAGTTGTAGAGCGTGCGGCCGGTCGACAGAATGAGCGGGTAGTCGTCATCCGGCAATTCGGCTGCCGGTCGGAACGAGATGACGTGGAACAGCCCTTTGCCGCGGGTGAAGCGGCCCTCGTGCAAAAACCGCGTGCCCTGCGAATCGGCGGCCGGGCAGGGCCACTGCAAGCCCGCCTTCTCGATACGTTCGTACGAGATGCCGGCGAGCATCGGCGTGAGGCCGGCGATCTCGTCGAAGATCTCGCCCGGATGGCGGTACGACATCGGGTAGCCCATGGCAGTTGACACGTCGCAGAGGATCTGCCAGTCGGGCCGTGCCTCGCCGGGCGGCTCAACCGCCTTGCGAACGCGCTGCACCCGCCGGTCGGTGTTCGTGAACGTGCCGTCCTTCTCGGCGAAGCACGCTGCCGGCAGGATCACGTCGGCCAGCTTCGCCGTCTCCGACATGAAGATGTCCTGGCAGACGATGAACTCGACCTTGCGGAGGCTCTCGATCACCTTGGAGCGGTTCGGCTCGCTGGTAACGGGGTCTTCGCCCATGCAGTAGAAGGCCTTGAGCAGGCCTTCGCCCGCCTTCTCGATGTAATCAGTCACGCGGCCGCCCACGTTGGTCGGCAATTCGGCGTTCCACGCCCGGGCAAACTTCTCGCGAACGGCCGGGTCGCTCACCTTCTGGTAGCCCGGCAAAACCGAATGAATGGCGCCGAGGTCGCAGCCGCCCTGAACGTTGTTCTGCCCGCGAAGCGGGTTGACGCCCGACGACTCCTTGCCGATCTGCCCGCACAGCATGGCGAGGTTGGCGAGGTTCTGCACGTTTTCGGTGCCGCAGGTGTGCTCGGTGATCCCCAGCGTGTAGAAGATCGAGGAAGGCGTGCCCGCCGCGTACCACTCGGCCGCCTTGCGAATCAGATCCGCGTCCACGCCGCACAATTCGGCTGCTTCCTCAATAGAGTACTTCTTGACGTTCTCCGCGAACGCATCGAAGTTCTCGCAGCGGTCTTCCACGAACTTCCGGTCGTGCAACCCCTTCTCGATGATGTGGCGCATCATGGCGTTGACGAGGAAATTGTCGGTGCCGGGCCGGTGCTTGATGTGAACGTGTGCGTGGCGCGCCATCCAGGTCACTCGCGGGTCGCAGACGATCAGCCGTGCGCCCCTGCGGATCGCCTTCTTCATCTCCAGCCCGACGATCGGGTGGGCTTCCGTGGGATTGCTGCCGATGAGAAACAGCGTGTGGACGTTCTTGATCTCGCCGATGGAGTTGGTCATGGCGCCCGAACCGAAGGCGCTGGCAAGCCCGGCAACGGTCGGCGCGTGGCACGTGGTGGCGCATTGGTCGACGTTGTTGGTCCGCCCGGCGACGCGCGCCAGCTTCTGCATCAGGTAGTTTTCCTCGTTCGTGCAGCGGCACGAGCTGAGGAAGGCAAGGCCGTCGGGACCGTAGGTGTCGCGAACCCTCGCGAGGCCCTCGGCCGTCCGCTTGATCGCCTCCTCCCACGATGCCTCGCGCAGCACGCCGTTCTCGCGGATCAGCGGCTTCGTGAGGCGGTCGGGCGAATGAATGAACTGGAACGCGAACCGGCCTTTCACGCACAGGTTGCCGTCGTTCGGTTCGCAGCCCGGCTCGCCGGTGACGCGCACAACGCGGTTCGCCTTGCGATTGACGTTCAGGTCCATCTGGCAGCCGACGCCGCAATACGGGCAGGTGGTGCGGACCTTCACGAGATCCCTCGCCCGCCCCAGGCCCAGCGCCGCACGATCGTGGAGCGCCCCCGTGGGGCACGTGCTCACGCACAGCCCGCACAGCTCGCAGGTCGTCTCATCCAGCGGCTCATCGAAGCCGGTGGTTACCTGCACCTGGCCGCCGCGGTTGCGGAACGTGATCGCCTCGGCCATCTCCACTTCGGAGCAGATTTTCACGCACCGGCCGCACCGCACGCATTTCGACGGGTCATGGCTGATCGCGCGGTTGGCGCTCGCGTAGTTCTGCTTCGCGGCGGCCGGCGCGATCGACGGGAAGCGCGTCTCGCTCGCCCGGTATTCGTAGGCGTAGTCCTGCAGCCTGCAACTCCCGTCCCGGTCGCACGTGGTGCACGCCACGCGATGCTCGCTGAGGAGAAGCTCGAGGGTGGTCTTGCGGAGCTGGCGGATCGCCTCGGTATTCGTGTGTACCACCATGGCGGGCGCGGCGATTCTGGTGCAGGCGGTCTGCAGGCCGCGCTCCTTCTCGATCTCGACCAGGCACAGCCTGCACGCCCCCGTCGGCGTGAGCCGCGGGTCGTGGCACAGGTGCGGGATGTCGATGCCGTGAGCGAGTGCCACGGCAAGAATCGTCATGCCGGGCTTCGCGGATGCTTCGCGGCCGTCTATCGTGAGCTTGATGTGGTTCATGGTGAACTCCCAACTACGTCTTCTGCACGGCGGCTGATGGGCATACCGTGAAGCAGGCTCCGCAACGAACGCATCGCGGCTGATCGATGACGTGCGGCTTCTTGGGTTCGCCGGAGACCGCCGACGACGAGCATGCCTTGCTGCATTTCCCGCAGCCTATGCATTTCGCCGCGGTGATCTCGTAGCGCACCAGGGCGCTGCACACGCGAGCCGGGCAATGCTTGTGGCGGATGTGCTCGTTGTAATCCTCGCGGAAGTACCGGATCGTCGTGAGAACGGGATTGGGCGCGGTCTGGCCGAGGCCGCACAGTGATGCCGCCTTCACGTCATCCGCGAGCCGCTCAAGCTCCTCGACGTCGCCCTCGCGGCCGCTGCCGGCGCAGATTCGCCGGAGGATATCGACCATGTGCCTGGTGCCGATGCGGCACGGCGCACATTTCCCGCAAGACTCGCTCTGTGTGAAGTCCAGGAAGAACCGGGCCACGTCCACCATGCACGTGTCTTCATCCATTACGATCAGGCCGCCCGAACCCATGATGGCACCGACCGGCTTGACCGATTCGTAGTCGATGGCGAGGTCGAGGTGCTCCTCCGGAACGCAGCCGCCGGACGGCCCGCCCATCTGGGCGGCCTTGAACCGCCGGCCGTTCGGGATTCCGCCGCCGATCTCATACACGATCTCGCGCAGCGTGGTGCCCATCGGCACTTCCACCAGCCCGGTGTTGCAGACCTTCCCGGCGAGCGCGAAGACCTTCGTTCCCCGGCCGCCCGCCGTCCCGATCGCGCGATACCAATCCTTGCCCTTCAGAATGACGGATGGCACGTTGCCGAAGGTCTCGACGTTGTTGATGGCGGTGGGCTTGCCGAGATAGCCGCTCTGCACGGGGAATGGGGGGCGAGGGCGGGGCGTGCCGCGCTGGCCTTCGAGCGACGCGATCAGCGCGCTCTCCTCGCCGCACACGAATGCGCCGGCGCCCATCCGCACCTCGATGTCGAAATCAAACGTCGAGCCGAGAATGCCCTCGCCCAGCAGGCCGCAGGCGCGAGCCTGATCGATGGCGATGCCGGCGTGCTCAACGGCGATCGGGTATTCGGCCCGCACGTAGACGAAGCCCCGGGACGCTCCGATGGCGTACGCGCCGACGATCATTCCCTCGATCACGCTGTGGGGATCGCCCTCGAGCAGTGCTCGATCCATGAACGCCCCGGGATCGCCTTCGTCGGCGTTGCAGATGATGTATTTGTCGTTCCCCGGCGCCTTGCGGCACAGGCTCCACTTCATTCCGGTGGGGAAGCCCGCCCCGCCGCGTCCGCGCAGTTCCGAGCCTGTCAACTCATCGATGACCTGCTCGGGAGTCATCGTCGACAGCACCTTGGCGGCGGCGGTGTACGCCTTGCGCGCGATGGCGTCCTCGATCTGCCGGGGATCCACACGGCCGCAGTTGCGGAAAACCTCGCGTCGCTGATTGCGGTAGAACGGTATCTCGCTGAACGTCGTGCAGACCTTGCCGTCGACGTGCTCGCACAGGCGCTCGACCGGCCGGCCGCCGCGCAGCGTGGTCTCGATGATCTCGTCGACGTCGCCGGGCTGCACCTTGCCGTAGAGGTAGTCCTGCGGCTCGATGAGCACCATTGGCGCCCGCACGCACTGGCCGTGGCAGCCGGTGTCGACCACGCGGATTTCGCGGTCGAGGCCGCACGCGGCCAGCTTCTGGCGGAACGCCGCGCTCACGTCGAGCGCACCGAGCGCACGACAGCCGGTTGCGCATACGAGCACGCGCCCCCGGTATCGCGTCTGTGCCTTCAGGATATCCTGCCGGCGGGCCTCCAAGTGCTCGAGGCTGCCGATTCTGCGGTAATTCATTATTCCCACCTTCGTGCAGGGGCAGACCAGGCGATCCCCCGGATCGCATGCGCCTGCCCAGGGCGTGCCAACGCGCGGGCGACCCGCGACGGTCGCATGCCGCGGTCGAGGCCGCCACTACTTGTAGTTCTGAAGGATCGACTTGATGCGGGCCGGCGTGAGCGAGCCGAAGTAGTCGCTGTCGATCATCATCACGGGAGCGAGGAAGCAGGTGCCAAGGCACGCGACGGTCTCGAAGGTGAACCGGAGGTCCTCGGTGGTTTCACCTTCATCCACGTTGAGCAGGCGTTTCACCATCTGGGCCACGGAGCCTGCGCCCTTCACGTGGCACGCGGTGCCCCGGCAGCAGCGGACGGTATGCCTGCCGTGCGGCTTGGTGTGGAACTGCGAATAGAACGTGATCACGCCGTACATCCGGCTCGTGGGGATGCCGGTGTGCTCGCTCACCTGCTTCAGCACCGGCGCGGGAAGATAGCCATAGGCGTCCTGGAGCTTCTGGAGCAGCGGGATGAGGCAGGCGTCGCGCCTGTCGCCGTGGCCAGCCTTTCCCAACTCCTGCAGAATGCGTTCTGCACAGGCCACGTCGGCCGGCGGCTCAATCCGGGTCATATCATTCTCCTGTAACGCACAGGTTCGGGTTGGCGTTCCGGGCCATTCGCGGCACGCAACGGTCGAAGTCCGCCGGCGAGTTGATGTTCGTCCATGCCGCCGCAGTCTGCGGATCGGGCGCGGGCGTGCGAACCTTCGCACTGGCAGCAATGCCGCCGAGGCGGAAGTCTCGGCTGGCGGCGAGATCCTCGAGCAGGGGGCGCGCACGGAAGTCGTAGTGAGCAAGAAGCGGCTCAACGCCGCTGTTTCCATCCAGCCGCGGCAGCGTGGCCCACACGCCCGGCGAGCGAGTCGAGAGCAGCCACCGCAACGCCTCAACCGATAGGAACGGCAGATCGCACGAGACAGCCAGCCACGACGCGCGAGGGTTCCACCGCATTGCCGCGAGCAGCCCGGCCATCGGGCCTTCGGCATCGGGGACGTCGGGCAGCCGCACGTGCCCGGCCATGCTCGACGGCACGTCGCCCGCCCCAACGATGACGATCTGGTCGACGACCTGCCGCATCACGCCTGCCGTTCGCTCCAGCCACGTCTTGCCGCCATGCCAAAGCAGGTGCTTGGGGCTGCCCATCCTGCTGCTCCTGCCGCCAATGAGGACGCAGCCGCAGACCGGCACGCTCAGCCATTGCGTTGCCAGCCATCTGTCGAGGATGGACATGAATGATTCGCAGCGGCCGGGCGTGTGCAGCGACGTGCCGTGTGGCTGCGGACCGAAGACGGTCCGACGTCTCAGACGCCCCACCGGGGCGTCTCTACGGAGGACTGCGATGACGTTGCCGACCGATTCGGGCGGATCGTCGTCGCCGCCCTTCTGCAGCCACACCTTCGGCAGGGGGCTGTCCTTGTAGCCTTCGACGAGCGCAAGATCGTAGTACGGCATCAGCGCCTGTAGGGGCGAACCCGCGGACGCCGCGTCCGCACGTGTTCCGCCCTTCTTACAACGGATTAACTGCTCGCCCGGCCCTTGCACCAGCACGTCGGCCCCGCACTGGAACAGCCGGTCGCTGTCCTTCGGAGGACAACCAACCCGAATGCCATGCACGTCGTGCTTCAGGACGAGTACGCGGAGGCACTTCTGGACGAGCAATGGCACGGCCGCCTCGATCAGGCACGTCTTGCCGGAATCGCTCCAGCCGCAGATACCGAACATGGGGATGGTGTTCAACATCCAGTACTCCGTGAGGCTGACGGTGGTCGCGATGAGGAGATGAAGCGATGATGGGGAAGATGGGGGATTCCTCCTTCTCATCATCCCTTCATCCCTTCATCCCATCATTTCTTCCCCGGGCGGCCGCAATCCGTCTGATCGCCGCGCACCTTCTGCAACGCGTGCGGCAGTGCGGGCTCGATCACGCCAAGATTCTCCACGGCGGCACGAGCCGATCCCGGCAGATTCACGATCAACGTCGAACCGCGAATGCCGGACACTCCTCGCGACAGCATCGCGTGCCGGGTTCTGGCGGCCGACGCGGCTCGCATCGCCTCGTCGAGGCCGGGAGCCAGCCGCTCGACCACCGCTCGCGTCGCTTCCGGCGTCAAATCGCGCGGCGAGAAACCCGTCCCGCCGACCGTCAATATCAGGTCGATTGAGTGCCCGCCGGAATAGTGCCGCAAGCGGTCGGCGATCATCGATTGCTCATCCGGGAGCACCTGGCTCGTGTAGACGTGCATGCCGAGTTCCTCGAGCCGGCTCACGATGGCAGGCCCGGCGGTGTCGGTCGCCTCGCCACGGGAGCAGCGGTCGCTGATGGTGAGCACAACCGCCTGGAATGCTTGGCGCGGGACAACATGGATGACTTCCGCGGCATCGCCGGCACGCACTTCGCCCCCCGCCTCGACGCGCGCAAACAACCCGGCCCGGGGCATGATGCAGTCGCCCGTCAGCTCCTGAATATTGCAGGGATTATGGCATTCCTTGCCGATCTGCGTGATTGCCAGGACCACCAAGCTCCCGAGCCTCAGCCTGCTGCCCAGCCCGAGAGCGAGCAGATCGATGCCGGCGACGATCACGTTCTCCGCGAAGTCGCCGGGCTTGAGGCCGGGCAGGCCAGCGGCGGCCACGCCCGCTCGCACCTGTGCGATTTCCTCGGCAGCCAGGATGCTCACCTGCCGGTGCCACGGCCCGGCGTGGGCGTCACCGTCGATACCGCTGCCGGCGCGGAACGCGGCTGACGCGACGGGCGCTTTCCGCATCCCCTTGGCTTCACTCATGCAGATGGCTTCAACGCGTCCCACAGTCGTTTGCCTCGCGAATCCAGTGGCCTGACTTCCCGCCGGTCTTCTCCAGCAGCCTGACGAGCTGGATTTCGATGCCCTTGCCCGCGGCCTTGCACATATCGTAAACGGTGAGCGCCGCCACGCTTGCCGCGACGAGCGCCTCCATCTCCACGCCGGTCTTGCCCTCGGCAGCCACCGTGGCCAGGATGTGGATGCGTGCGCCCTCAAGCTCGGCGGCCACGTCGATGCTGTCCAGCACCAGCGGATGGCACAGCGGGATCAGATCGGCTGTGCGTTTGGCGGCCATGACGCCGGCGATGCGGGCGCACTCGATCACGTTGCCCTTGGCGGTGTTGCCGGTCTGGCGGAGTTGGCGGGCGGTCTCCGCGCCCACGTTCACATACGCCTCGGCCCGCGCCATTCGCCGCGTGGCTTCCTTCGAGGAGACGTCCACCATCCGCGCGGCACCACTGCCATCCACATGGGTGAAAGCGGTTTTCTCCGTCATCCGGTCAACCTCCAATGGCGGCCATGGCGTGCTGTTGCTGGAAGCGCCGCTCGCGCTGCTTCACGAGCAACGCGTCGCAGATTGCCGCTGCGATTGAGTCGTCGCACCCGGGCGAGTCCAGCAGCGGCCGGATGTTTCGCCCATGCCGCTGGGCAAGGCAACCCAGCAATCTTCCTGACGATGTGAGCCGCAGGCGGCGGCATCCGTCGCAGAACGGCTGGCTGCAGGGTGCAATGAAGCCCACGATGGTGGACCGGCCTGCGTCGTCCCGCACGAGGTAGTTCCTGCTCGTGCCGCGGCCCGTAGGGGCAGCCTGGCGACCGTTGCGGTCGCACGTGCCATGCCCGGAAGCACAGGCGCGTGCCCCTACGGATTGCGGGCAGGCACGGGGGCCTGCCCCTACACGTTGCGGGCAGGCACGGGGGTCTGCCCCTACACGTTGCGGGCAGGTACGGGGGCCTGCCCCTACACGTTGCGAGCAGGCACGGGGGTCTGCCCCTACAGGTTGCAGGTCGAACTCAGCGGCGATCCTCGCCAGCGGCTCGCTTGCCGGCACGAACCAGTGCTCGAAATGCGATTGCGCGATGCCGATCGGCATCAGCTCGAGGAATCGCACCTGGCAGTTGCTCGCCAGGCCGAACCGCACGAGATCGATCACTTCGCCGTCGTTGATGCCTCGCAGCAGCACCGTGTTTGTCTTGACGGGCTGAAGGCCGCAGGCGAGGGCAGTATCGAGGCCGCGGAGCGTGCGGCGGAGGTCGCCGCCGCGCGTCAACTCCTCGAAGACCGAGGGCTTCAGGCTGTCGAGGCTCACGTTCACGCGGCTCAGGCCCGCCCGGGCGAGCGTGGGAGCCGCCTCGTGCAGAAGTTGGCCGTTCGTCGTCAGGGCGAGCTCGCGCACGCCTTCGGCGGCCAGCATCTCGATCAGTGCGTCGAGGCGCGGACGGAGCAGCGGCTCACCGCCCGTAAGGCGTACGACCGTCGACGGTCGCCCGCCTGCCAACCCGAAGCGAGATTGCACCACGCGTACAAATCTGACGATCGCGTCGAATGACAGCTCCCCGCCGGACGCGGCCGTGCCGCCTGCACGCTGGGCGGGCGGATTCGTGCGGTCGAAGATGACCGCCGAGGAGCTCGCGTGCGGACGCGGCGTCCGCCGCCCGCCCCTGCGCATGCCGTCGGGCGGACTGCAGTAGGCGCACCGCAACTGACACCGCTCCGTCACGGAGATCCTCAGCGTCAGCGGGCCGGGGTTGCAGCATTCGGTCATGGAATGGATCCCCACGGGCGGAACTCGAGGCGGCCGCCTTCCGCCACCTCCCGCACGCCGGCCGGAATGACGAGGTGGCCATCCGCATGGGCGGGCGTGACGAGATCGGCCGAGCTCTTGGCTTCCAAGGGTACGGCGACAAGCTCCCTCTGCCCATGTAGAGACGTGCCGGTGGCACGTCTCAGACGCCCCATCGGGGCGTCTCTGCACTCGAGGCGCGCGGGCACGAATCGCTGGCGGTCGCCCTTGCTCGTCAACGCCGAGGCGACCTCCAGGTTCATCGCCGGGCGGCAGTTCTCCACAGCCGCACCCGACAGGCGTTCGAGCGCCGGCAGCACGAACTCATGCATGCATACAAGCGCCGCCAGCGGATTTCCAGGAAGGCCGAAAATGTGCCGGTTCGCGGTTGCGGCGGCGTACAGCGTCGGCTTGCCGGGCTTCATCGCAACGCCGTGCACGTGCACGGTGGCGCCCGAGGCGACCACGGCCTGTTCCACAAAATCGTATTTCCCGACCGAGACGCCGCCGGTGATGATGATTGCGTCGCGGGTCCGCAGGAATCGCTTCACGGCGCGCGTGATCGACCGGAGGTCATCGGGCAGCACGAGGCACGATACGTCGGCGATGTGCCGGCTGCGGAGCGCGGCGTCGAGCATGGGCGCGTTGGAATCCCGCATCTGGTAGACCGCCACGCGCTCGCCTGCTCGGCGAAGCTCGCTGCCGGTGCTCAGCACGGCCACGCGCGGGCGGCGGTAGACCTTGCAGCGGTCGTTCCCCACTGCAACCGACACCGCGATTCCCGCAGCGCCGAGCAGCGTTCCCCTGCCAAGCACGACGCTTCCCTTGCCGCAATCCTCCGCTTGCTTCAGGATGTTCTCCCCTGGCTTCACGCTCGCATGGAAGGTGACAGTGCCGTTGTTCTCGCGAGTCGATTCGACCACGGCAACGGCATCCGCGCCGGGCGGGACGTTGGCGCCGGTGAGGATCCTCACGCAGGTGCCCGGCAGCACTTTCGGGCGAGCAGGATTCCCAGCCGCCACCTCCCCGATCAGGGACAGAGCGATGGGGACGTCTTCAAGATCCGATGACCGAACGGCATAGCCATCCATCGCGGAACGGTCCGCGGGCGGAAGATCGCGGTCGGCACGGACGTCGGCCGCGAGGCGGTATGCGAATGCATCGCCCAACCGCCTGACACACGTGCCGAGCGGGCGAGTGTGCCCGATGATAGCGGTATAAGCATCGTGCGGTGTCAGCATTGCGGTCTTATCCTCCGGATATCCTCGCCGGGGCGCCCCATCGCGGGGTTCTGGACGCGCCGCCGACGCCTCCCTACTCTGGGTTTCAGACGTGCCACCGGCACGTCTCTACTTTGGGTTTCAGACGCGCCGACGGCACGTCTCTACTTTGGGTTTCAGACGCGCCGACGGCACCTCCCTACTTGATGAACGAATCGGCGTAGATCTCCCTGTTCATCACGAACTCGGCCGTACGGGCGGCGTTCACCAGGTCGGCGTCCATCACGTCGCAGATCGCGGCGTCCAGCCCGTTGCAGATGGCCATGGACAGGAAGATGCGGTTGATCAGCCTCTTGTGCTTCGTGCCGTTGGAGATGTTGGACAGGCCGCAGACGATATGCGGGGGCGGATCGCTGAACAGCGTAAACTGCCGTGCCGCCTCGAGGATGTGCCGGGCCTGCTCCTGCATGTATTTCAGGGGCATCACGATCGGGTCGAGGAAGAGGTGCTCGGGCGGAATGCCCAGCTCCATCGCCTTCGCCATGATCTTGCCGGCGA
>Ga0307380_10008277_pt1 | contig 13351 bp, 8 predicted proteins | sample UN3MG_FD_202239 | JGI IMG/M metagenome (GOLD analysis project Ga0307380, IMG submission 202239) | Soil microbial communities from Risofladan, Vaasa, Finland - UN-3 | ecosystem: Environmental > Terrestrial > Soil > Coastal area > Acid sulfate soil | place: Finland: Risofladan, Vaasa | collected... | reverse complement strand
TTATTGCAGCTAAAGCTGTAGATGCTCATCAAGGATATATTTATTGTCGTGCAGAATATCCTTTAGCCATAAAAATGTTAAATAAAGCTATTCGTCAAGCCAAAGAATTCGGTCTTTTAGGCAAGAATATTTTAGGAACAGGATTTGATTTCGATTTAAAAATTTACCGGGGGGCAGGGGCTTTCGTTTGCGGAGAAGAAACTGCTTTGATGAGATCAATTGAAGGAAAACGAGGCATGCCCCGACCTAGACCACCTTTTCCCGCTAATGCTGGGTTATGGGAAAAGCCGACTGTTTTGAATAATGTAGAAACATTGGCTAATATTAGTCAAATAATTTTAAAAGGAAGCACTTGGTTTGCTAATATAGGAACAGAGATTAGTAAAGGTACCAAAGTTTTTGCTCTTACCGGTGATGTAAATAATGTAGGATTGGTGGAAGTTCCTATTGGAACGACTTTAGGGACTATTATCTATGATATTGGAGGGGGCATACCTGATGGTAAAAAATTTAAAGCAGCACAAATAGGGGGACCTTCAGGAGGTTGTATTCCTGCTGAGCATCTTAATGTTCCTATAGATTATGATACTGTAAAAAATTTAGGGGCGATTATGGGGTCTGGTGGGTTAATTGTGATGGATGAGGATAAATGTGCGGTGGATATAGCTCGTTTCTTTATGGATTTTTGCCAGGAGGAATCTTGTGGCAAATGTACCCCCTGTCGTGAAGGAACAAGTAGGATGTTAGAAGTTCTTACTAATATTTGCGAGGGGAAGGGGGAAAAAGGAGATATCGAACTTTTAGAAGAAATGGGAGAAGCAATTAAAGATGCTTCACTTTGTGGACTGGGCCAAACAGCTGCCAATCCGGTATTAAGTACCATCCGTTATTTTAGAGAAGAGTATGAATCCCACATCAAAGATAAGAAATGCTTGGCTTCAGTTTGTTCATCTTTATTTAAATCACCTTGCCAGAATACCTGTCCCATAGAGATGGATGTCCCTTCTTATATCGCCTTAATTCAAGTGGGACGCCTGGAGGATGCTTATAAAGTGCTTATAAAATCCAATCCTTTTCCAGTGGTTTGTGGAAGAGTGTGTGACTATCAGTGCCAGTTTAAGTGTAGGAGAGGGACAGTAGATGAACCAGTGGCAATAAAAAATTTAAAGAGGTTTATCACTGATAATGCAACCCGGCCTAAAATTAACCCTATTCCGATAACCAGAAAAGAGAAAATAGGGGTAATCGGAGCCGGCCCAGCTGGCTTAACAGCAGCACGAGGTTTAGCACAAAGAGGTTATAGAGTAGTAGTTTGGGAAGAGCTGCCAGAACCGGGAGGGATGCTTCGTTACGGTATCCCAGCTTACAGATTACCCAGGAATATTTTGGCAAAAGAAATTGAAGAAATAAAAAAATTAGGTGTGGAAATTAAATGTAAAATCCGAGTTGGAAGGGATATTTCTTTTGAAGAGATTAAAAAGAGATTTGATTATGTTTTTCTGGCTCCCGGAGTTTCCAAGAGTCAAAAGATGGGAATCGAAGGAGAAGATATGCAAGGGATTTTAGGAGGCATCGAGTTTTTAAGAGATTTTAATTTACACGAAAAAACTTGGTTAAGAGAGGAAAAAAGGTTGGGCGAAAGAGTTGCGGTGATTGGGGGCGGCAATTCTGCTGTAGATGCAGCCCGATGTGCTCTCAGGCTTGGTGCTAAAGTAAACATTCTTTACCGTCGGCGAAAAGAAGATATGCCTGCTTTTTTAGAGGAAATTAAAGAGGCGGAAGAAGAAGGGGTTAAGATAGAGTGTTTGGTATCTCCCCTTAAGGTTATTAGAGTTGAAGGAAGAGTAAAAGGTTTGATTTGTCAAAAGATGGAATTAGGGGAATTTGACCGAAGCGGAAGAAAAAAACCCGTCCCTATTCAAGGGTCTGAATTTACTCTTAATGTAGATACCTTAATAGTAGCAATTGGACAAAGGTCGGAAGACTTATTTGAGAAAATTATTAAAGAAATTAAACTTCAGACTACAAATTCAAAATTATTTGCAGGGGGAGATATAATGAGCGGACCATCGACAGTGGTTAAAGCAATTGCAGCAGGGCATCAAGCTGCAGAAGAAATTGATAAGGCTATTAGAACGAAAAATGGTGAATCTCCTTACAAACCTCCCCTTGAAGAAAAAATTGGAATACCTTTAATAATTGACGAAGATATAAAAGAATTACCTCAAGCCAGGATGCCTCAATTGATAATTTGTAAGCGGATTAACAATTCTAAGGAAGTGGAATTAGGTTTTACTAGAGAAAAAGCTATTTATGAAGCAGAACGTTGTCTGAGATGTGATGCTGAGATAGAAGACTAAAAGGAAAAATAAGAAAAGATAATTTTTAATTATTTAGAAAGAAAAGTTTTTAAAAAAGAGGAGTGAAGAGCAGTGTCTTTGATAAATATAATGATAGATAATATCAAGGTAAGAGCAGAAGAAGGGACAACTATTTTAGATGCTGCTAAAGGAGCAGGCATCAAAATTCCCACTTTATGTGCTATGCCTGAGCTTGAATTTGCTCCTGGTTCTTGCCGGATATGTGTGGTAGAGGTTGTTGATGTACCTGCGTTAGTTGCTTCTTGCGCTTATCCGGTAAAAGAAGGTTTAAATATCTATACTAACAATAAAAGAGTGATCAAGGCTCGAAAAATGACTTTGGAATTCTTGCTTGCCAATCATCCTCTGGATTGTATGACTTGTGAGAAAAATGGATCTTGTGTGTTAGAAGACCTGGCTTACGATTTTGGTATAAAGAAATCCAGATTTGAACAAAACAAAAAAGAGATTACTATTGATAATAATAACCCTTTTATTGTAAGGGAATTGGATAAATGTGTGCTTTGCGGAAGATGTGTGGAAATATGTAATGAGATTCAGCAATCAAATATTCTCGATTTTGGATATCGAGGTTCAAAAACAAAAATTATTGCTGATGGGGATACTGGATTGAGATATTCTCAATGTGTTTCTTGTGGTCAGTGTGTTGCAGTCTGTCCGGTAGGTGCGTTGGTAGATAAAAATGCGCAAGGAAAAGGAAGGGCCTGGGAGTTTACAAAAATCAAGACTGTTTGCAACTATTGTGGATGTGGATGTGGTTTTGATTTTAATATCAAAGAAGGAAAAATAGTAAAGGTTACTTCTAACCAAGAAAGTATAGTAAATGGAATTAATCTTTGTGTTAAAGGAAGATTTGGTTATGATTATATTCATCGAGAAGACCGCTTAACTTCTCCCTTAATCAGGAAAAACGGTAAATTAGAAAAAGCTTCCTGGGAAGAAGCTTACCAGTTAATAAGTGATAAATTTACTCAGATCAAAAAAGAAAGCGGTAATGATAGCTTAGCCGTTTTATCTTCTGCTAAGTGTACTAATGAAGAAAATTATCTTTTAATGAAGTTTGGTCGAGCGGTTTTAGGAACTAACAATGTAGATCATTGTGCTCGTTTGTGTCATTCAGCAACTGTAGCAGGATTAACTCAAGCCTTTGGCAGTGGAGCAATGACCAATTCCATAAAAGAGATTGCCGATGCTTCAGTTATTTATCTTACTGGTTCCAATACTACCGAGAACCATCCTATAATTGCCTTAGAAATTAAAAAGGCGGTTACTAAAAATGGAGCAAAATTAATTGTTGCTGATCCTCGAGAAATTGAGCTGGTTAAATATGCTGCTTTATGGATAAGACAACGACCCGGTACCGATGTAGCCCTATTTAATGGATTAATGAATGTAATTATAAGTGAAGGATTAGAAGCTAAAGAATTTATTGTTCAAAGAACGGAAGGGTACGAGGAATTAAAAAAGACTGTGCTCAAATATACTCCTGAAGTGGTAGAAAAAATAACCGGCGTACCAACCGAAGATATTAGAAAAGTAGCTCGAATTTATGCTGCCGCTCCTACCACTTCTCTTATTTACTCGATGGGAATTACCCAGCATTCTACTGGCACAGACAATGTATTATCTACTGCTAACATTGCTATGCTTACTGGCAATGTAGGTAAAGAAAGTACTGGAGTTAACCCTCTGCGCGGACAGAGTAATGTACAGGGAGCTTGTGATTTGGGGGCATTACCTAATGTTTATTCCGGTTACCAAAAAGTTACAGACCCTAAAATTAAAGAGAAGTTTTCTAAAGCTTGGGGAGTTGATTTGCCCGATAAAGTAGGATTAACCCTAGTGGAAATTTTGAATGCTGCTTATGATGGAAAGATTAAAGGCATATTTGTTATGGCAGAAAATCCCGCTATGTCTGATCCAGACCTCAACCATGCTCGAGAAGCACTAAAGAGAGTGAAATTTTTAGTAGTTTCTGATATTTTTATGACTGAAACTGCTGAATTAGCTGATGTAGTATTACCAGGAGTTACTATTGCTGAGAAAGACGGGACCATCACCAATACTGAAAGAAGAGTTCAACTCATAAAAAAAGCCATAGAGTCTGTAGGAGATTCAAAACCGGAATGGCAAATTATTTGTGAATTAGCTCAAAAGATGGGTTACAATATGAAGTACAATAATCCATCAGAAATAATGGAAGAAATTGCTAGTCTTACTCCTATTTATGGAGGAATATATTATAACCGATTAGATAATGGAGGATTGCAATGGCCTTGTTTAGATATCAATCATCCGGGAACTAAATATCTACATAAGAATAAATTTAGTCGAGGAAAAGGAAAATTCTCTGCGGTAGAATTCAAAGAAGCAGCCGAACTACCAGATGAAGAATATCCTTTTATCTTTACTACCGGAAGAGTATTGTATCATTTCCATACTGGTACTATAACCCGAAGATCTAAAGGGTTAAGTGAAGTTTATCCTGAGGCATTAGTAGAAATCAATCCCCAGGATGCAGAGGCACTGGGGGTTAGAGAGGGAGAATTTGTGGAAGTAACTTCTCGCCGAGGAAAGATTAAGGCTAAAGCACAGGTTACTGAAAAATCAGGAAAAGGTGTAGTATTTATGAGTTTCCACTTCCATGAAGCAGCCGCTAATTTACTGACCAACGCTGCTCTTGATCCGGTAGCCAAGATTCCTGAATATAAGGTTTGTGCCGTAAAAATAAAGAAGGCGTTAATAAAATAACATTTAGAACATACACAAAAAAAGTAAAGAATTGTCTTGTATCTTGTATTCAATGCTAACGACTATTTCACTAACGATTAATTCAATTGGTGAATTGGCGCATTGGTAAATTGGTCAATTATTTAGTGCAAACTCTAGTGAGGTATTTTAAGAAAAAATAATAGTTTTTCACTATTGTTTTTATTTTTTTCTTTACGCGATACACGATACTATATACTCGATACTGGTCTATACGAATTTATAACTTTATAACCGAGACGGAATGGTATATAATATGGAAATTACAAAGAATAAAGAAAGCCCCCGCTTAACCGCAATTATTTTAGCAGGGGGAAAAAGCAGCAGGATAGGTTCGGATCAAGATAAAGCAAAACTCAAATTAAATGGAAAACGCCTTATCGATATAGTAATATCAAAACTCAAGCACATAGTAGGAGATAATATTATTATAGTCGGCCCTCCAGAGAAATATCCCTCTTACAAACAAGTAGTATCAGATCTATTTTACCAAAAAGGTCTTTTGGTGGGGTTATATTCTGGTTTAAAGGCGTCTACTTCTCGATATAATTTGGTAGTAGGCTGCGATATGCCTTTTTTGAAGGTTGAGCTGCTCCAATATATGGGAGATAAGATTGATTCTAACGATATTATTATTCCTCGTTACGCCAAGAGTTATGTAGAACCCTTATGTGCTATTTATAGTAAAGATTGCATGGAAATTATGAAGAGAAATATTGAAGCCGGAATTCTATCGATTAGAAGAATTTTTCCTTATTTAAAAGTTAAGTATATTGAAGAAAAAGAAATAAAGAGTGTCGATCCGGAGTTAAATTCTTTTTTTAATATCAATTATAAAGAGGATTTTATTAGAGCAGAAGAACTGATAAAAGGAAACAAGTCTAATAATTAAAGGAAGATTAAGTGGAAGAAAGAGGAGTGAAGGTAAATTTAATTCGAATCAGAGGTGACAAGAAAGAAAAAGTGTCAGATTTGGTAGTAAGAGAGACTACTTTTACTATTTTGCTAAATAAAAAAAAGTTAGTCACCTTAAATTGCAGTCCCGAAAAATATAAGTTTTTAGGATTGGGTTTTCTTTATACATCAGGTATTTTACAAAAGAAAGAGGATATAATATCTTTAAATATAAATGAAAAACAAGGTCTGATGGATATAAAAATTAAAAGTGTTTCTTTATCGTCCGAAGATATCGTTAACAGTAATTTATGGATAGGAAGTTACCAGCAATTAGAAGAACAGAAAGGGACCCCTCTATCTATCGATACTTCTTTAAAAATTAGTAGCAGTTTGGTTTACTCTCTAATTTCTGAAATGCAAGAAAGAGCTAATTTTTTTAAATTGACTGGAGGGGTACACAGTTGCGCTTTGGCTGATAAAAGTGGGTCTATAATATTATTCAGTGAAGATATCAGCCGTTACAATACCATCGATAAAATATTAGGGGAAGCCTTTGTAGATGACATTACCACTGAAGATAAAATAATTGTAACCTCTTGCCGCATAACTTCAGGAATTTTAAGAAAGATTATTTTCGGGAAGCTGTCAATAGTTATTTCCAGGGCTGCTCCGACAGACCTTGCTATAAAGTTAGCTAAAAGAGTGGGTATAACTCTGGTAGGGTTTGTTCGAGGGGAAAGGATGAATATTTATACTTACTCCGAACGGATAGAAGCTTGATTATTAATATAAGGAATGGTTGAATAAATTATGCCAGAAGAAGAGATAATTATTGCTATTGATCCGGGAACTAAAAAGTGCGGATATGCAGTGGCGGATTCTAATTTAAGCATTTTACAAAGAGAAGTTATTTCCACAGACAAGATAGTAGAGACTATTACAGATACTTTAAATATTTATAAGATAGATAAAATTATTTTGGGAAACGGCACTAATTACAAAAATATAGAAGAGAGCTTAAAAAACCACTTTTCTAAATTAAAGATAGTTTTAATTGAGGAAAAATTTAGTACTTTAGAGGCAAGAAAAAAATACTTTGAAGCACATCCACCTCGAGGTATTTTTAAGCTCGTTCCCTTATCTTTAAGGGTACCTCCTTGCCGTTATGACGATTTTGTAGCAGTCCTTTTAGCGGAAAAATATTTTAGAAATAGTCGTTAGTATATGGTTAGCGTATAGCGGGTAGCGTTTAGCGTATAGTTTTGAGTAAAAAGATGTTTCAAATGTAGCAACACGGCGTGCCGTGTTGAATTAAAAAGACACAATGCATCGTGTTTCTACTTAAAACTAAAAACTTAAAACTAAAAGCGAAAAACCATAATTTAAAACTCAAAACCTTTTCATAGATTTAAAATTTTAAGTTCTGTTTTTACTTCTTTAGTTTTTTAGTTTTGAAGTATATTATATGAGAGAGAATAAACGAAACTTAATATACAACGCTACGTATTTAAATTTTAAATTTTGAGCTATGGCTTTACATTTTGCGCTTTTCGTTTTTCGCTATATACTATACGCTACCCGCTATACGCTCTATGCTAAAGTAGCAATACGCAATACGAATAAATGGAGGAAAAGATAATTGACCAAAGTAAAAGTTTTTACCAATATTTTAAAAGCTAATGATAGTATAGCCCAAAAAAACAGAGATATATTTAATAAAAATAAGGTTTATACCATTAATTTAATGAGTTCTCCCGGGTCTGGCAAAACCAGCCTTTTAGAAAGAACCATAGATTCACTGAAGAACGAATTAAAGATTGCAGTTGTAGAGGGAGACCTTCAAACTACTAATGATGCTGAGAGGATAGGGAAATATAATATTCCGGTGACCCAAATAAACACTGACGGAGCTTGCCATCTTGATGCTAATATGATAGACGGTGTATTGGGCAACTATAATTTTAAGGAAACGGAACTTTTTGTCATTGAAAATGTAGGCAATTTAGTTTGCCCGGCAGGATTTGATTTGGGGGAAGATGATAGGGTAGTGATGGTGAGTGTACCCGAAGGGGACGATAAGCCCATAAAATATCCGGTGATATTCCGCAAAGCAAGTGTGGTTTTAATAAATAAGATTGATTTATTAGCTTATACAAATTTTAATATAGCCAAAATAAAGAAAGACGCTTTGAATATAAATCCTAATTTAAAGATATTTGAAATTTCCTGTCAAACAGGCGAAGGGTTAGATAACTGGTTCGATTGGTTAAGAGAACAGGTAAGCAAAAAAAAGAAATGAAGATTAGAAAAAATATAATTATTAAAGGTATTGTCCAGGGGGTCGGGTTCCGACCCTTTATTCATAAATTAGTACAAAATTACAATCTATCAGGTTGGGTACTTAATTCAAATCAGGGTGTGGAAATAGAAGTTGAGGGGAAAACGGAAGAGATAAATAATTTTGTTAATGCTATAAAAGATAAACTCCCTCCTTTGGCCAAAATAGAAAAGATAGAAGTAAGTCAGCTTCCTTTGGTGGGTTATAAAGAATTTTCCATTAAGAAAAGTATAGTTAAAGAGGAGGACAGTTTTGTCTTGGTCTCACCGGACATAAGTATATGTGAAGACTGTCTGCAAGAATTATTTGATCCTAATAATCGACGTTTCCGTTATCCTTTTATAAATTGTACTAATTGTGGACCCCGTTTTACTATTATAAAAGACATCCCCTATGATCGCGAGAAGACTACTATGAGTACTTTTAAAATGTGCTCTCTATGTCAGGGTGAGTATGACGACCTAGAAAATAGAAGATATCATGCTCAACCAAATGCCTGTGTCGATTGTGGTCCTCAAGTATCTCTTTATCAAAATAAAAGAAAATCAGAGGGCATTGACCCCATAGAAAAAGCGGTTAAACTCTTAAAAGAGGGGAAAATTGGGGCAATTAAAGGATTGGGCGGTTTTCATTTGGCCTGTGATGCAACCAATAATAAAGCAGTTGCAAGATTGCGACGGTTAAAAAATAGGGAAACTAAACCTTTTGCCTTGATGTCTTTTAATTTGGAAAAAATTATACAATATTGTAAACTCGGGGAGAAAGAAGAAGAATGGTTGGTGAATCGGGTTCGGCCCATTGTCCTTTTAAAAAAGAGGAAGGATAGCTTAATCTCTCCATTGGTAGCCCCGCGTAATAATTATTTGGGGGTAATGTTACCATACACCCCTCTTCATTATCTTTTATTAAAAGATAATTTTACCGCTTTAATAATGACCAGTGGAAACATCGCCGATCAACCCATAATTGGTGATAATCAGGAAGCCTTAGAAAAATTAGACGGGATAGCTGATTTTTTTCTTCTCTATAATAGAGATATATTTAACCGTTGTGATGATTCTGTATTGAAGATTATAAATGGTAATAATGTCTTTTTTCGAAGATCAAGAGGGTATGTACCTCACCCCATAATTCTTGATTTCAAGTTAAAGGAAGTATTGGCTTTGGGTGGGGAATTAAAAAATACCATTAGTTTTTCTAAAGAAAATTACATTTTTCCCAGTCAATATTTAGGAGATTTAAAGAGTGTAGAAACTTTGGAATTTTTTAAAAAGTCTATAACAAGTTTTAAAAAAATGTTTAAAGTAAAGCCTGAAATTATTGCCTGCGACCTTCATCCCGATTACCTCTCTACCCAATATGCAGAGGAAATAAAAGTTAAAAAGGGATTAAAAGTAGTAAAAGTTCAGCATCATCATGCCCATATAGTAAGTTGTATGGCTGAAAACAATGTTAAGGAAAAAGTGATTGGGGTGGCTTATGATGGTACAGGTTATGGAGATGATGGTAATGTGTGGGGAGGAGAATTTTTACTGTGTGATCTTAAAAAATATTCTCGAGCAGGTCATTTAAAATATTATCCCTTACCCGGAGGAGACAAGGCCATTATGGAGCCCTGGAGGATGGCTTATAGTTATTTATATTCTATCTATGGTCCGAAAGCGAAGACACTCGATATAGATTTTAGCTATAGAATGGATGGTAATAGTTTATCGATTATAGAGAAAATGATAGATAAAAATATAAATTCTCCCCTTACTTCCAGTTGCGGACGTCTATTTGATGCAGTGTCTTCGTTAATTGGAATAAGAGATGAGATAAGTTACGAGGGACAGGCAGCGATGGAATTAGAATCGTTTTGTGCATCTGGAATAACAGAGAGATATAAATTTAGTATATACAAAGAAGAAGAGAAATTTATTATTGATCCTCAAGAAATTTTTATTGATATAATTAAAGACCTTAAAAAAGGGTTAGATAAAAAGGTAATGGCTGCTAAATTTCACAATACCGTAGCTGAGTTTACGGTAGAATTATGTGGTAAAATAAGAGAAAATACCGGAATTAATGAAATTGCTTTAAGCGGGGGGGTATTTCAAAATAAATATTTAACCGAGAAAGTGATCTTGTCATTAGAAGAAAAAGGGTTTAAAGTATATATCCAGAGAAAAGTTCCCTCCAATGATGGGGGTATATCTTTGGGACAGGCAGTTGTAGCAGGAAGCAAATAGCGTAGAGCGGGTAGCGTTTAGCGGATAGGATATTAGTTATCCAGTTAACCAGTTAATAGGTTTTAGGTTACAGGTTTCAAGTTTCAAGTATAAAAAAAAATACCCTAATAATCTGGGTAGGATAAATCCGACCCCTACGACAAATTCAGAGTTCGCAATGATAGAAAACCTAATAGATTAATAACTGATGATCCAAAATCTAAAAACTAAAAACTAAAAACTAAAAACTTGTATTTAATCTAACGACTAACTAACGACTATCTTACTGGCAAATTGGAGAGTTGGTCAATTGGTAGATCGGTAAATTGGTAAATTAATTTATAGGAGGAAAAAAGATGTGTCTAGCAATACCTGGAAAAGTTAGAAAAATATTTGATGATCATACCGCTGAAATAGAAATTGGGGGAATTATTAAGAATGCAAGTTTAGATCTAATTCCTCAAGTTGCAGTGGGTGATTATGTGCTCTTGCATGCTGGTTTTGCCATTGAGGTTATTGACCAAGAAAAAGCTTTGGAAATATTTAAGGCTTGGGAGGGGAAGGTAGATTGAGATATGTTGATGAGTATAGAAGTAAAAAAATAGCCCAGAAAATTCTCCGGCAAATTAAAAGTATTTCTAAAAAAAAGATTAATTTAATGGAAGTTTGCGGAACCCACACCGTAGCTATATTTAGAAATGGAATCAGGAAAATCTTGCCCTCAAATATTAATCTTATCTCCGGACCGGGTTGTCCGGTATGTGTTACCCCCATTTCATATATCGATGAAATAATTGCTCTATCCAAGAAAGATAATTTTATTATCACTACTTTTGGGGACATGATGAGAGTTCCGGGTTCTACCTCTACTTTAGAAAAAGAAAAGACTGATGGAGCAGATATCAGGATTGTTTACTCTACTTTAGATGCCTTAAAGATCGCTCAGAATAATTCTTCTAAAGAAGTTGTGTTTATGGGAGTAGGATTTGAGACAACTTCTCCTACTATTGCCAGTGCTGTGTTAAAATCCCAGGAAGAAAAAATTAATAATTTTTCCGTTTTGAGTGTTGCAAAGATTATACCTCCCGCAATGAAAGCCTTATTAGAAGGCAAAGAAGTAAACATTAATGGCTTTATCTGCCCGGGGCATGTAAGTGCGGTTATCGGGAGTCAACCTTATAACTTCATTGCTACCCAGTATAAAATACCCTGTGTTATCTGCGGATTTGAGCCTCTGGATATCCTGCAGAGTATTTATATGCTGGTTAAACAGGTTGAAGCTGGCAGGGCAGAGGTAGAAATACAATATGAACGGGCAGTTAAACCTGAAGGGAATAAGATTGCCTTGGATAAAATTAATGAGATATTTAAGGTGATTGATTCCAATTGGAGAGGAATAGGTAATATCCCCCTCAGTGGCTTGGAGATAAAAGATAAATATAGGAAATTTAATGCTAGAAAATTCGAAGTAGAAATAGAAGAAACTAAAGAACCAAGAGGGTGTCGTTGTGGAGAAGTGTTAAAAGGAGTAGTAACTCCGCCTGAATGTCCTCTTTTTAGAGTGGTTTGCACTCCCGAAAATCCTCAAGGAGCATGTATGGTTTCTACTGAAGGCACTTGCGCTGCGTACTACAAGTATAATTAGTATCGCGTATTGCGTAGAACAGAAATACGAAAATTGCAATACAATACATAAATATATTTTGAATTATGGTTTATCGCTTACCCGCTTTTGCGGGCACAAGTTTAGTTTTAAATTTTTAGTTGCATACTGAGAACTGTCAGCTGCTTTTCTTTAATTAAAAATTACAAACTAAGAACTTGTATTTAACACTAACGACTAGTCAGGAGTTCTGAATTATGATTTTCTTAACTCGATACTCGATACTCGATACTCGATACGAAATACTATTCACTAACGACTAAAAGAGAAAAGGAAAAACAATGAAAGAAGATAGAATATTGTTGAGTCATGGTAGTGGAGGAAAATTATCTTTTAATTTAATAAAAAAAATGTTTTTATCTAATTTTAATAATCCTTATTTGGAAAGACTTGATGATGGTGCGGTATTAAATATCGAAGGATTAAAATTAGCTTACACTACTGATTCTTATACGGTAGATCCTTTGTTTTTTAAAGGAGGGGATATTGGGGAGTTAGCAGTTTACGGTACGGTCAATGATTTAGCTATGTGTGGAGCAACTCCTCTATATCTAAGCTGTTCTTTTATTATTGAAGAAGGATTTTCTTTAAGCTTATTAGAGAAAATTGTTTTAAGCATGAAGAAGGCTTCAGCAATTGCCAAGGTAGATATTGTTACCGGGGATACTAAAGTGGTAAATAAAGGAGCGGCAGATAAAATATTTATTAATACCTCGGGTGTGGGAATAGTAGGAGAAGAAGTAAATATTTCCGGAAATAATGCTAAAGTCGGGGATGTAATTATGATAAATGGTCCCATAGGTAGCCATGAGATTGCGGTTTTATCGGAAAGAGAAGGCTTGAAATTCGAAACAGAGATAAAAAGTGATACTGCTCCTCTTTCGTCTTTAGTAGCAGATATGCTAATAGTGAGCAAAGATATCCATGTCCTGAGAGATCCTACGCGAGGAGGTTTGTCTACCACCCTAAATGAAATAGCCTTATCTTCAAAGGTAGATATAGAGATAAACGAAAGCGATATCCCAATTCAAGAAGAAGTAAGGGCGGCTTGTGAAATATTAGGTTATGACCCTTTATATCTGGCCAATGAAGG
>Ga0307380_10008276_pt1 | contig 13352 bp, 2 predicted proteins | sample UN3MG_FD_202239 | JGI IMG/M metagenome (GOLD analysis project Ga0307380, IMG submission 202239) | Soil microbial communities from Risofladan, Vaasa, Finland - UN-3 | ecosystem: Environmental > Terrestrial > Soil > Coastal area > Acid sulfate soil | place: Finland: Risofladan, Vaasa | collected... | reverse complement strand
CAGTTCACGGGGCGGCCACCCAAAGACACCAAGATTTCGAAGGTAAGCGAACCGGAAAAGGGGAACGATACTCCGGAGAAGACACCAAAGGAATCGTCGCCGCCGCCAAAAAGCGAGGAGGAGTAGTTGGGAAGGTCATCAATGATGCCGTAAATGTTTTTAAGGCCATCAAGGGCCTGGTCAAGGATTCCTCCATCGTCATCCACGATAACCGGGAATCTTTTCAGAAGGGGATCAAGTCTTCCAATTACAATTACAATCCCGAGACCGAATACGTGGACGCCCTCGTCATTAAGAAGGCGGACGGCTCCATCGAGTTCCATATCAATTCGGAAGACCTGGCCATAACCAAGAGGGCTAACGTCATTTTTCATGAGGGCGCACACCCCATACTCGACGCGCTATTGGAATCCAATCCGGAACTACTCAATCCATTATACGACCAATTACTTGCCATCGACACCGACGGCACGTTCAGGAATTTCGGTGCTGAGTATGCCAATGACGGCATAGGCCAGGACAAGAAGGAGGCACTCGTTGAATTCTTCTCCCGTGTATCTGACGGCACGTTCAATATAGACAAGCACTTCAACCCGGTAAAGAGAATTATAGCTGGCTTCCTTGACCTGATCGGCTTTAAGAGCATGGCTGCGGAGGCCAACCACGCCAATCAGAAGCAGTTAATCGACATAGCCTGGAAGATCGCCAGCGCATTCCGTGGTGGCCACGTAGTATCCGTAGGCAAAGGAGCGACGGCGTCCAGGGTCGCTGCGAGTAAGGTTCCTAAGTCCGAGTCCGAGCATCAGCGCACCAAGCGTGTAACCGGGGAGGAGGAGAAGGAGAAATATTTAAAACGTAGTGACGGCGGTACTCCACCGGCGGTGAACCTGAGCGTGGAGCAGTATAGCAACTTTAGCGGCGTTAGTATTGATGAGGTCCAGGCCATGATGGAGTCCGGGAAACTAAAGACTATAGATCGTGACGGCAGGAAGCTTGTTGTTTTGGACACGAAGGCTATCAGGGACTCATTGAGCGCTCAAGCCAGTAAGCTCAGGAAAGAATCCAGGATACATAGCCCGGCGTTCAGGGAATGGTTTGGAGATTGGGAAGCCGATAAGGCGTGGGCAGAGGCCAGTAAGATCCGCGATCAGAATACCGGGGAACCGTCAGTGGTATTCCACGGAACCAGGGAGGATTTCGATAAATTTGACCCTAACAAGAGTGACCTCGGGGTTCATTTTGGGACTATTAATCAGGCGTCTCATAGGTTAACCGGCGGGCATCCGACACACTTCGAGAAGATATCAGCGAATTGGGGCCGAGGAGAAAATATCATTCCCGCGTATCTAAATATAAGGAACCCAATCAGGTTACAGGATAGGGGTGTTTTTGCCGCTAACAGCGTTATTATTCAACTCGAACAACAGGGGGTTATCAATACGGAGGATGCTAATGCGCTAAGGGGCGAAGGGATAGCCGCGGTTCGGGAATTTCTTTTAGGCGCGGGGTATGACGGCGTTGTTTATCTCAATCGTTACGAGGGGGTTTACGCGAGTCCCTTTATGGATGAATTTAGGCAAGAGGCCAATGACGATGAGTTCAAGGCACGATACCCTGGGGCTGAGGATTCTTATATAGCATTCAAGCCCGAACAGGTGAAGTCGTCGATAGGCACGGATAAATTCTTCAAGGATAATCCCAGCATTGTGGACTTCGATAGCGTCAAGGCCCAGGCCAGTAAAATTCTGAAGAAAAGCACCGACAAGATCGCTGCTGTATTGTCTGGAGATGTAAATAAAATCCTTTCATTGAGCGACAAGGAAGTCGTGACAAGGGCGGACAGGGGCTTTGTGGAAGATATAGCAAACTTTGCCGCCTCTTATGCCAAGTCGAAGAAGGTGCCGCCACTTTCGTTACTAACCCGTGAGGCGCTCGATGATTTTGCGAAAGCCATTAATCAGCCCGTTAGCGTAGGATTGGTAGAAGGATTTAATGAGGGTATCACGGGAATAAGGATGCCGAATCAGAACGAGGTATGGCTCCCTATGGGTACGATAGAGGAGGCCCTAAATAAGTCATTTGCCAAAGGCACGCCGACCGGGAAGGAGATAATGAGGGCGGCCCAAATTAAGAGAGAGACCATAACTTCTCTCCCGGAGTTCAATGACTATGGCCAGATGCTGGACGACACGCAGCAGGCTTTAGACGAATTTGGGCATACCAAGGACTGGTATAAAGACGTAGCTAATCTATTCAAGGGAATCCTCGGAGAGGCTAATATGGCAGAGTTCGGCATGCTGTTCGGGGTGACATCCTCGAAGGCGCCGGTGATTGCTAACGTAGAATCCACCATATGGATCATGGGCAATGCGAGACTCCACCCGCCCACTACTCCGCAAGGGGTTTCAGATTTTATGGATGCCGTATTCAGCCCGAATCCTTTGCCGAGTGGAAAGAAATTATACTTACCGAAGGATGCGGCAAAGATCCAGTCCCAGGCATTGCGGAGGACAATACTCGATATGTATGGCGGTCGTGGGTTCCTGTCCCCATCTTCGGTGAAGACATACGTATACGGGCCCCTTACAATGGATCGCGCTACCGGGTCATTCAATCCGAACTCGGTGAATGATACTCATCAGATCCGGTTCTTTACCGGGGGTAAGTTTGACGAGGCGATACTATCTAATTCGTATTGGCAGCGTGTAATGATGTACCTCAATAGCAGGTTAGGAATGGATTTCAACATGCGCCCGGATCAAATCCAGGCCGTGGATTGGGCCTGGTCGAAGAACCGATATACCAAACCGAGTAACTTGCCGGGCAGCGCAGCCGAGCTAAAGGATAACGAGAGGTATACCCGTATGATTGATTGGATTAAGGGGCTGATATCGGAAGGGACATTCAACACGGCCATCCCATTCAGTCCCCAGGTAGCTAATTCCAATATGGGATTCGTAACCGATAAGGCCATTAATGGGTTTTACTCCACATTCCTGCATACTAAGGAGCTGGAAAAAGTAAAGAAGGGTATTTATCTCGACAATACTGCGGCGATAGATAAGACCGCTGGGTTAGATCTCGATAATGCCCGCAAGGAGGATGTCGTGAAGGGAAAGGCTGCCCTTTCAGAACAGGCCGTTGCATTCGGTGCGGCGCAGGCCAGTAAGACAGCCAAGGCCGCCCAGCCCAGCAAGGTGGCGGAAACGGCAGAATTCAAGAATTGGTTCAAGGGGAGCAAGGTGGTCGATAAGAGCGGTCAGCCATTAAAGGTTTACAAAGGGACACCTTACGGCGATAAAACATTTGGGAAAGAGTGGGGTTATTTTTTTACTGATAATGCGGCAGAGAGCGCACAATATTCCCGTGGCATAAGCGAAACCATTCAGATAGCGGGGGCAACTCCATCGACAATACCAGCTTATATCCGTATGAAAAATCCAATGGAATATACGGTTGATGAGTTTGCTTACATGATTCACGAAACAACGGACTATTATAGGGACGAGCGGATTGCCGAGTTAAAAAGTAAGGGGCATGACGGGATAATGGTAACCGGGGTGAATGAAAAAACCGACAACAATCCAGCTCTAAAAGGAGGTAAGACCGCAACATGGTATATCCCGTTTAGCAGGAGCAGTATTGTGTCTGCGATAACTGGAGAAAATATTGGCAGCAAGCCCGCCCAGCCCAGCAAGGGGGCGCAGGCCAGTAAAACGGGAAAAGATGAAGCAACTACAGGAGCTACTGGACTACCAGCATCACCTACAGGTGAACGGGCTCCAGTTACAACAGGAACTAATCAAGGTCCATGGACAGATATCGGATCGTATAAAAATGTTAATTCAAAACGAGCCGCAAAAGAATACGCCGCCGCCAGAGGATTCGTCACTCCAAAAGGAGAGGGAAATCCCACCCACCTGATCAATGCCGTCAATGAGCGATATGAGACCGGTTATGAGAACATTCAAGATATAGACGGCATCAATAAGGAAACCAAGAAAGATGCCGCTAATGTGCCTGCTGTGAAGAAGATAAAGAAGATGGAGCAGAAGCACGAAATGGGTAAGATCCTGGCCGAGGTTAGCGTCCCGCCGGAGGGTATGGTGGAGGACCCGGATCTTTATTTCAATACCGAGAAGCAGGTAGCTACGCCGGTATTGGGAGACTTGAAGTCAGAAAAGTCGGCCAGTGAAGTAGTGGAGAGTGGGCGGAATGCTGCTGTGTTTATGCAGGCCGCCGCCATCGGTCGCACACCTAAGAGGGACCCCATAACGGTAAGGGCTGTCGGTAAGGGGAAGTTCGATATCAAGGACGGTAATAGTACTTACGCCGCCGCCACGCAGCAGGGATGGGATCGTTTACCCGTACAGCTCGAACCGAGAGAGCCCAGCCTGGGTCGGATTATACTCGAGATGCGTAAAGACAAGCCACGATGGGAGGTGGCGCAGAAAGAGATACTCGCAGTCACTGAGGATGTATTGGAAGGCGTGAGGGGGTTCTCCAGCCTGAATGGGATCAAGAAATTTGCCCGGGCCGCTGAGAAGACGTATGAGGACTATATGAAGCATGGCAAGACCTGGCAGGAGGCGCTCAAAGACGGGGCGAGGAATGATATTGTCATCGAGGACGAGGCGGATATTAAAGTGGTGCAGGAGAAGCTACGGGCGCTATACCCCAGGACTAAGGACGAAGCGACAAATAAAAGACCTAAGGACAGTTCCCCTCTTAGCCCGTATGGCTTTAAGTCAAACTACATAGTGGCAGTAACTGAGAATGGCGTCAAGGCTGAGTTTCAAATCCTGGACCTTCCCATGTATGTGGCCAAGGACGGGTTTAAGTATATGGAATGGGCGCACCCCGAGGGCCATCCCTACATGGATGAGGCTAAGGCGTCACTTGAAAAGGCGAGGGCGGTTACTGGTGTGGCTAACTTACCTGCCGAGATGGGGCATTGGTTTTATGAGATGGGGCGTCCTAAGATAACCAGCATAACCACGCGGGAGAAGATCCAGGCGATGAGCCAGATCTACTACAGCGCCTTCACGCCGAGCTCCTTGAGCCTTGCCGGCAGCCAGTCCTTGTACGACTCAACCTTGGCTAAGAACGCTTCCCTGGTTATGGGCTCCGAGTCGTATGCCGAACTTTCTCGGCTGGCCAAATTCGAGTCAGTACTTACATCTTTGATCGAGGGGCTGATGGAAACCGACTCAAAATTCTTCGGGTCGTATTTGATCAGCGCACCGGCATCTGTCAAGACGTATCTTATTTCTGTTAAGTCCATCATAGATATCAAAGGTACAAAAGTTCCTTTACAAACCAAAGCCGAGAAGGGATTAACTTCAGACCAAAAGGAAGAAAAATACGTAAAAGCTTACAACGAGTCGGATATGAAGAAGGCCGACGATAAGGCCAGAGCTAAGGCGGCTGCGAAAGCGGGAGGTGCCCAGGCCAGTAAGACCGGCAAGGGGGCTTACGTATACACCAAGGTAGGTTCCCCTACCAATGATGCCAAGTACGAAACCGACAGCAAGCTCCTCGCTACGGCCGCTCGTATAATGAAGAAGCACCGGGGAGAGACTGATGCCGCCGCCAAGGAACTTCGGACATTGCTCGAGAAGCCCGGTTCGGAATTGCCGTTGGTTAAGAATATGGGTGACCTACTGGCCGATGCTTATGTTCTCGTTAAGGATGTGGTTAAGGTAACCAAGCCGAAGGTCCGTGCCGAGATAAATAAGGGGGTCGGGATAACCAAGCCGAAGCTCCCCATTACCATGGACGAGCGCAAGTCGTTGAAGCAACTCTTGCGTAGAGCGGCTCAGTCCGCCACTCATGATCGGAAGGACATCGCCCAGCAGGTCACTGATTTTCTGAGGTCGAATAAACTTGTAGGGAAATTGCCACGGCGTCAGGCGCAGAGTTTGATCAGGAGGGCGTCTAAGCTTACCTATACCAGCCTCGATGATTTCATGAAATACGCGACCGAGGTAATTGGTGATGTGGTTTACGCCGAGAAGCTGGCCAAGGCTAAGTCAACAGCGAAGACACTGAAGAGGGCCGTCGGCTGGAAGAGTGCGTTCGCCAACAACCGCGACGTCATGCGTGCGCTGGCCAGGATTAATCCGGAGCAGGTAGAAAACATCGACGAATATCTCGACATGGTTACCGCTGCGCTTGACTCCATGAAGAATCCGGTATCGAATAAGTATGCCCCATTCAACCTGGAGGCTACGAAGGATTATCTGAAGAAAATACAGGCAGAATTGGATCAGGCATTTATCGATGAGGTCCAAACCAGGCTCGGACTTGAGGGGTTGAGTGTCGAAGAGGCTAAGGAGATCAATGACTTCTTTGACGCCGAAGATGCTGACAAATTCCTCGGCAATCTCAGTGACGCCAAGCGAAAGGCGCTAAGGGATAATTTACTTAAGATTGCCGAGTATTCGCAGATCGCTTCCCAGGATTTGGTCGGTGAAACACTGAGGTCCAATAGGTGGATCAAGGCTATTCAGGGTGCAGACCTGAGTCTGATGAATGAGAAGTTCCTCAGGGAGTACATCTCCACGGTAGACAATGCGGCGATGAACAATGTCAATGACAACCTGGGCCGTGTAGCTGCGCTGATCAAAGCCTCGCAGATCGCTCAGAAGGTGGGCGAGTTCTCGTTGATAAAAAAACTTGAACTCATTACATTCGAGTCTATTTACAATTCATTTCCCCAACTCATGAAGTCCATCTACGGGATGGACGACGTCGTGGCCAAGGTCAGGGTGATGACCGGTATTCATAGTATATTTATTGCGGGCAATGAGGTGAATAATAAGGTAGAGGACGTCTACCAGCGCTATAAGAAATTCAAGAAGGATAATGGGGTCAAGGACGACGCCAAGCATAACATCATCCGGCAGATATACGCATCCCTTATCCAGCACCAGGGTGGTACTGCGGCGGAGATTGCTGATCATATTCGTAAGAACAAGAACAAGGTCCAGCAATCCATTGACCGGTATAAGCTTACCGATAAAACGAAAGAAATCGCCGCCGAAGCCGAAGCCACGTTTGCTCATTTCAAAGATCTGACGACGCTGGCTGAGATAGAGGCCGCCATGGCGAAATTCTCTCCGGCGGACAAGGTTGCTGTCGGCTTCTGGTGGCAAACATTCAGCGTTAATAAGCCCGACCTCAAGGAGAACACCGAGGGCATTCATAATGAGATGCTCGACGATGAGTTTAACTATACGCCGATTTCGATGTATTTATTCGACCCCGCCGTTAAGGATGACGGGGGTGAGTATTCGTTCCAGAGAGATGGTTTCCCAGGCAAGCCCAAGCGTGCGCCCACTACGATAAAGCGTACCCATGGCGAAAAGCTTGCGGAGGGCATGGCGATCAACTTCGACTTCGATACCAATATGCTTAACAAGCTTCAGAAGGGCTTGTACGACGTAGCTACCAGCGAGGACCGCCTGGCGTTCCGTGAATTCCTGAAGATGCCCGAGGCCAATGTACTGTTCGGCGGCACCGAGAACAAGGAGAGGGTCCAGAGAGTATTCGATAGTTCCGAAAGGCTCCAACGTGGCGCCGGGTTAGAGAACTCTGAAGTCGGCAGGGCAATCAATGCGGGGAGCACTACGGCGCGAAACCTGATGATGACCCAGGCACTTGGAGGCGTATTCCAGTGGCTCAAGCAGTACCCTGCGGTAATGTTTAGTGCTGCGTTTCGTCTGGGCAAGGACGCCGACCTATTATTTTCGGGGCTCAGGTTTGCCAAGGGGAATCCCATCTTCGATATGTACACCATTGGGTCCAGGGGAAAGATTGAGGCCGGCAATGAGCGAGGGGAAAACATTCTCCACCGTCGTATCGTATCGAAAATGGGCGAAGGTATGTTCCGGAAAATTTCAGAGAAGCTCAAGGACGCCAGTTTCTGGCTCCGGCACATCTCCTTTACCGCCCTAAGGACTGGTGACGTCAATGCAGCGAAGCGTACATGGATGGCCTTTTACCTCCAAAGCCTGCGTCGACAGGGCATCCCACTGAGTGAGGTCGATCCCGCCACGGAGTATCAGAAGCAGGACCGGGCTGAACGCATAGAGGCTGCGGCCTATGCGGAGCAAATGATTGCCGTCACCCAGGTGCCGAGCAACCCCGTAGAGAATGCGGAACTATATAAGCCAACCGGCGGTGCCCCATTAAGGGTGCTCAGGGATCTGTTTATACCATTCTCCATGTTCGCCGGCACGGCCCGGGCCAGGCTTATCGGTGACGTCAAGCACATACGCAGTGGGTCTAAGGAGGCCAGGTCGAGGGCGGTCGGTGACATGGCAGCCACTGCTGGGGAGATGGCTATATTCCACGGGATAGGCGTATACCTCGTATCTAACATGCTTGGACCGCTGGGAGCTAAGATGCTGTTCAAATTATTCGACGTCGATGAGAAGGAATTAACTGAAGAAGAGAAGAAGGCCGAAGTGGAAAAGAGGCTCAGTCAGTGGTACGCCAGAATGCTCAAGGATTACCTCCTATCCGGTCTTGGCTCGATTGTGGAGAATGGATTCATAGGAGGCGCGAACATGACAGTTTACCTCGTCCTTAGGGGACTGGGTTCGGATAAGGTCAAATTCAAGAATGGCAAGGAAATGAGTTACACCCATTTCAAGGAAATGCGCCGAGTGCCGTTCTACCAATACAGCAAGGAGGGTATGGATTTCGGCTTGTATCAGGGCTTGGTCGACCGGCCTACCGAGTTCTGGAAGGATATTAAAAACGTATCGAGTCAGTCGCATGAGGTCTATATTCCCGAGAATGGGATGATGCGTGTGGAGATGAATGAGGCCGAGCAGAACTATACCAAATTTGTGGCGCTCATGGACCTGCTCTACATGGTAGGGGCCAATGATGCTGACCTGGCACGCACGGCAAAACTCGGACAGAGGAAGATGGCCAAGAAGTTTGACGACGTCCCAGCCTTAAGGGAGGCCGCGATTATGACTGAAGATGCGTATGACGATGTGATCCTTCCCTACCGTCCCCCGCAGCGTTAGTGTTGAAAAGTTTGAGTGTTAATACATATAGAATGAGGGCTTAGGAATAAATTTACAACCATGGAATTAATCATCAAGTTTTCAGTAGTCGATCAGGCAAATGGCTATCAGGCATTGTTTTATGATCTAATTGGCAAGTATGCTGCGGGGAACCCCGGAGGTTTTGGGGGTGGTGTTAACCCCAAGAAATCAGCTATCGTGGCGGCGCTACTGGACATATACCTACCCGATCCCACTACGGGCATACCTGCCGAGGCGACGTCGACTACGAAGCAGACCGACCTATTCGCCAGGGACTACCCGTTCACCAACCCGATATACCTGACGCCGGCGGACTTCATTGCGGTGAATGTGATACCTGACGGCATCTATCTATTTAAACTTACCGTAAGCTACCTCACCGGTGACAATCCGCCCCAGACCATTACATTGCCGGCCGTGTATTGGTACGGAGCTTTCTATCAAGAGGCATTGTGCTGCGCGGCAAAGAAATTAGAAGTGGGATGTGGCTGTACGAAAGAACTCACCACCACGCAGAAGACCGTTGAGCGCATGAACTTGGCCTTTAAGTCAATGGCGTGGAATGAACTCAACTGCCAGGACCCCGTTAAGATGGCTGCGGCCCTTGTTTATGCTCAGGATCTATGCGCTAATGACTGCTCAAATTGCTGACCACAGAAGATAAAACAGCCTTAGTCAATAAGTTCGCTTGTTGTTTGGTATCCAAGGTAGATGCCCTTATCACGGCTACGGACAATGGAGAAGATGTGCGCTGCCTGGCTAACGAGGCTATTCTGTTCGACATGTATTTCGATGCCCTGGTGGACTACGAGGAAAACGGGCAGTTCTTGGTCAAGGAGGGTTGCGACTATACCTTAGCCTACGCGGTAGGCCCATTTGCGACGCCACCCATTGTATTTGCAAGTATCATCGCGGAGGAAGCCGACGGCACCGAAACCGTTATCCCTATAGGCGTATTCGTCACCTCTCTTCAGGCTTATATCCCAACGCTTGTTGATATTTTAAATGCCTACGGAATTGGCGTATTGGCGTCCGACATATCATGGGCGTATGACGTTGCCACGGAAACAGGCACGTTGACCATCAGAAGGAGTCTGAAACCGCTGAAATCGGCTTCGTTTTCATATATCGTAGGATCATTCTGTGACTATGATATATCTCTTAGTGTATCAAGCCTATTTAATCCTATGTTCACGGGCATTACAATCAATGGAGCCCTAAGTTCAACCGCCCCAATCAACATGATAACAGGGGCGGCTGCTATCCAATCCTTTCTTGACGGGCTCCTCCTCAGCCCTATTATATATACGGTTGCGCTTGATTCGGGCACACAGTACAACGCTTCCTTCCAATCGCTTTCCACCACGAGCGCACTACAATCCGTTAGCATCGTTTTGGGCACGATACCGAATATCGTACCATTCGTACAGTCCGGCTGTGTACCCATCCCTATTGTGGAATCCATTGACTTCTCAGACGCTACGTCATGTACTCTGCGTACAACAGACGAGAGCGCGGGAGCGGGTTGCGGGCTGGATATCGACAAAATCATTTCCTGTATCAAGAAATTGTGTTCATGCTGTCCCGAAGAAACCGGAGTGATACCGTGCACCAATTTAATCCCTGACATCTATAAGGACCACATCCAGCTAACGTGTGCTACCGCAGAGCTTTGCGACTACACCATCGCCGAAACTCTGGATGGCAATGCCCCGAGTGCCTGGACGACGGCTTACTTCAGCTCGATCACGATAAACGCGGTAACGTATCCCGCTCCGGGTTCACCTCCCGGCCCTGCGATCACGGACACCGTAGCCATACAGGCATTCCTCGACAGCCTCGGCTTTGGTACTATCACATATTCCGTGGTCAACACGGGCTCGCTGATTTGGGACGTTGTGGTAAGTGCACTGGCTAATCCGAATACATTCATCTCTGTAACATTCTTATTTGATGGCGCACCGTTTATTTTCCAGCCTTCATTCTCTAAGGGAGGTTGCGTCAGCGCATCTTCAACGGGATGGACGGCGGGCACGCCCCCGGCGCTATGCACAATAGCGAGTAATTCGAGTCCGGTCAATGTGCCCATGGTGACATGCTTCAGCGATCCCTCATTCTTTTGGATCGAGGTCACGGTAACTAACTATTACTCCGGAGATGCGGATATAAAAATAGATGGTGTCACTATATTGAATGTTAGCGCGAATGGTTTCTACCAGGTGTTCTTCACACCCGTAAGCGCGGGAACACTCCTGCAAATCGTACCCAATTCGTTCAATGGCTGCATCTCGTACCCCGTATTCCGGAGTGCTGATGTGTGGATAAATACGGGTAAGTCCTGGATATACGACCCCGATACGGGCTGTTTTATTCATGAGCCCAATGGCGGCACGGGCAACCTGTCGTTTGGGCCAGTTAACCTCGTTCAGTTGGGCCATCAATATACGCTTACGTTCAGCGGCAGTGTACTTGTCGGCGGCCCCATAGGAGTGAGCATAGGCGGGGAGTCTTATCAGTTGGGCGCATCGGGATCGTTCAGTCAGACCTTCGTAGCCATTGCCGATAGCCCTCTAATACTTACCATGAACAGCGATGCCGATCATATCGCGATTTGCGGACTCCGACTCTGTGAAATCGGACCCGAAGGCGCCGAAACCGTCGAACAAACTTTCCTCGTCCTGGGGTACAGAGGCAGCTCCTATGTCGATGCCAACGGTAATCCAATCCTAATACTATAGCCATGCCACTAACACCCGTCCCTATATCATCCCTGGTCGCGGCATCAGCCGCAGAACTTGATCAGCTTCTAATCATCGAAACTGCGGCGGGAGCAGAATTAAAACTCACCGTGGGTCAGGTCTTAGCAGCCGTAGGCGTTCCGGTGGGAGTAATGTATAAGAGCGAATACGACACCAATGGAGATGGCGTTGTTGATGACAGCGAACAATTAGAGGGGCAAAACGGCGCGTACTACCTTAACAGGGCTAACCATAGCGGCACCCAGGCGATAAGCACGGTGACCAACCTACAAACCGCCTTGGATGACAAAGTTGACGACAGCGAAAAAGGCGTAGCTAATGGTATAGCGACACTGGATTCCGGAGGAAAACTCAATCTGTCGCAGTTCCCATTTGGGTTACTTCTTTATCAAAGCGTCTGGGACGCCAATACCAACACGCCCGCCCTTTCCGATGCTACGGGCACGTTGAAACACACGTACTTAATAAATGTAGCGGGAACCATAGACTTAGGAAGCGGTAACATAACCTTTGCAGTCGGTGATCTCGTCGTACACGACGGCAGTATTTGGGAGAAAGTACCGACTTCCACGGTGTTTTCGATGGGCGTAACCGACATCACCACTGATGTCCTGACCAACGCCACCGGGGTGATCTCCATGCTGGATACCACGCACTTCGCCCCCAGTACAGACAGGCAGTACGTGACCGACGACCAAAAGGACTCCCTTGATAATGCCAATGCGCCGGATGCAGCCAACCCCGTTGCTACCATGGCCGACATCGCCGCTGTTGGGGTATCGGGTTCCTATCCTCCGAGTCCTAATGATGCACCCATAGCGGCCAAAAACGCCGATCAGACCTTCGCATTCTACGGCATCAATCAAGCCACCATAGATGCGGCATATAGCGGGTATCCTCCCAGCACATTCCTCACCACGGACAACGTGGACTTCGCCGCAATGCAGTACATGGTGGATCAGGCATGTCTCAACGGCACGCCGCTCTCCTTTACGGGGAACTACTACATGGGTGCCAAGGATGTCGTGATGCCCAAGATCATAACGAGCGATAAATTCACGTTATACGGGTATTCAAACAACATATACTTTGCCGGTGGAAAAGGATGGACACGGGTTCGTCCCACAAATATATCGGAGTCGCAACAACAGCAGAACACCTCGATGTTCTTTCACCATGTAAGGTTTTATGGTTCGGGTGCGGGTATTGGATTCGCGCCGGCGGCCAATACTAATTCGACCTTTGAAGGGCTTGTGTTCTGGAACTTTGCCACGGCTGCGATATTCCGCACCACTCAGAACGGCAATATTCAGAACTTAGATATGAACGAGTGCTATGACGGTGTTTATATCCAAACAGAGGAAAACCTGCCCGGATTGGAAGTCCAAACGCCGTCCAATGGCACGAGGTTATGGCAGCCCACCTATCGTCACAACGTCGATGGAGGCACCGCTATCACGTATTTAGGCAGCTATGGCGGCGACGTTCACGGAGCGCAGATTGAAGGCAACGGATCCATATTGAATGG
>Ga0307380_10008274_pt1 | contig 13355 bp, 7 predicted proteins | sample UN3MG_FD_202239 | JGI IMG/M metagenome (GOLD analysis project Ga0307380, IMG submission 202239) | Soil microbial communities from Risofladan, Vaasa, Finland - UN-3 | ecosystem: Environmental > Terrestrial > Soil > Coastal area > Acid sulfate soil | place: Finland: Risofladan, Vaasa | collected... | reverse complement strand
TGGGCCGGGCCGATCAACGGAACGACCCGCGGCGGATCAATGTAGTCGGCGATCGGCTCCACGACGATGCGTACGTTGTTCCGCTGCGTTTCGTGCAAGAACGGAATCCCACCCTCCAAGGGACGGGCCTCTTCCAACGCCCGCATGATCTCGTCGTCCGAAGGCGGATCCAACGCCACCGCCGGCCCCCCCTCGGTGATCGGACCGAGAATCGGAACCGTGTCGTAGCGCTCCCCATCCCAGAACCTGTCTTCCATTTCGTCCTGGAAATACGGGCTCACCGGGATCGGAATGGTGCCCAACCCCAGCACGGTGTGAGGAACGACGGGCTGGCCGATGGCGTTCGAACAACCCGTTGCGCTGAGCAGTGACACCACGATTGCGGCGAGAACGGCGGCAGAAACTGTCTTGTAGAGCATGGATGGCACCTCGACGGCTCGGTCCGAGACTGGTACAACCGGCAACAGTCGGCTGTGATGGCAAGTTTCGTCCCCCCTTGCCACCGGTGGGGATAAACGTCGACATGGGCCCCTTGTTGCGGGCTAGGAATAGTTATCGTGTGAAAATGTGCCGAACTTGCGGGTTTTTCCGATCGTAGCGGATAATCGCGCCGAATCAGCGACGTCATCGGGACCGGGCACGAAAAAACCCCCCACGGCGCGGGCCGCAGGGGGCGATCGAGTTACGGAAGGCTGACTTGGGCTATCGGCACGGGCGGAACAGGCTGGAGACGATGCCCCGGCGAGGTCCGTCGTCGAAGTCGAGCTGCCACCAGCCGTCGTGCCACTCCAGGCTCACTTTCCGCCACCCCAAGGGAACCTGCGGATAGGGATAGAAGGGCCCAATGTACGGCCACGCCGTAGGCGAGTGCTGCTTGGGATACGTCAGTGCCGCGTAGTTGGGATACGCCGCGTAGCTGGGCCAGGCGTAGTTCGGCGTGTACGCCTGATCGTACCGGGCCGGGGCGACGCCCCCGCCCATCGGCGCCGCGTACTGCGGCATGGGGCCTGCCATCGGTTGACCCAACGGCATCGGAGCGCCGCCTTGGAAGTAACCAACCGGCATCGGCTGGGCAACCTGGGCCGCCATCGGTTGCGGTGCCAGCATCGGCATCTGGCTGACGGTGGCCGCTACCTGTTGCACAGGCCCCGAGGTAAACGTCGCCGGGACGCTCAGGCTTCGTGAGGCGAGCCGCGTCGATCGTTCCGGGGTGACGACGCCGGCCACCTGCTGTACCGAGGGCGCGGAGCCCTGTTCGTTTCCCGGGCCAATCGTCAGGTCGTTGACCACCCGGGTTACACCGGGCGTCTGAAACACAAGCCGCAGGGCCGTGTTCATCTGCTCACGGCTGCTGACTTGTCCTCTCAGCCAAGCAGTCCCGTCCTGGTATTTCACCCCAACCTTGTAGCTTTCCAGTTGGCCGCTTTGCCGCAAGCTGGCGGCAATCTTCTCGGCAACCTCTTGGTTTCCGGCCAACGCGAAAATGGGGACCAGTGCGGTGGCTGCGGCGACCACCAGACCAACTAACAAACGTCGCATGCCTTCCCTCCTGTTAGGATCAATCCCGTGGTGGGTCACCATCGGAAACCAGCGCGCCTGGGACACGCGCGTCGGCCCCGCGGATCTCTCGACTCCCGGCCACGAAACACCCCGGGGGCGGCCGTGGTCGGACCTCAGGCAACCTCTTGTTTCACCTGTACTTACAACCCAGCAATAGGACCAACCGGACGATGCGAGGAGGGAACAGTTTGCTGTCCGAGAACGGGCGCGTTTAGACGGCTGGGTTGTGCCCCCCTTGCGCAACCTCCGTGTCCGTTGCTTCCTGACTATAGATTTCGGTTGCCGATTGTGCCGAAGGGAAGCTTTTTTTCGATTTTGCGAGTCTTCCCGGTCGTGCCGCGAGAAGCCTTGCGGGCCAATCCGCCGCAAGTCGTTTTGAAGAAAGGACTTGTCGCAATACCCTCAATCACGGCGGATGCCCCTCCGCTTGCCAGGCGGATTTCCCGCGCCTGCAACGAGCCCTGCCGGCCTCACCGGATCAGTCGCTTCAATTCCCGGTCGAGCTCGGCCACGTGGACGTTCCGATGGACCACCTTCCCCTGCTGATCGACCAGCATCATCGTCGGCAGCGTCAGGATCCCCAACTCGTTGGCCGGCCGGCTGTCCAGCCCGCCTTCCTCGAAAATCTGCGGCCAGCGGATCCGACTCTCGGCCAGGTAGGCGGCCATGTCTTCCCGGCGGCTGTCGAGGTTGACGCCAATAATGTTGAAGCCGGCCGAACCGTACTTGGTGAGCAGCTCCTTGAGTGCCGCCATGTCCGCCTTGCAGGGCTCACACCAACTCGCCCAGAATTGCACCAGCACCACCTTGCCGCGGAATGTGGCCAGATCGACGACGCCCCCGGTCGGACTCTTCCCCTGGAGGGCAATCGTCTTGCCGACCGACTCGAGCCGCGTGCGGGCGCCCGCCGCCTTCTTGGCAGGGGCCGACGTGGGAAACTTGCTCACCACGCGGCCGTACCATTGCTTCGCCTCTTCCTCCTCCCCGGCGTATTCCTTGGCAATCGCCAGTTGGAGAAGCGCCTCGGCGGCGTCGGGGCTTTCCGGGTACTGCTCCGCGTAGCCCTCGAGCTGCTTCAGCCATTCGGTCTGGATCTTGACGAATTCCTCCGTCGAAGCGTTCTGGATGCTGAGACCGTAATCGGCCATCAACTGGCGGAAACGGACGTAGGCCATCAGTCCCTCGTCCTTTCCTCCCTTCTTGAGCCTCTCGAACAGCGACTCCAGCCCCTTCACTCCGTCCGGATACTCGCCCGACTGGACCGCCGCGCTCACCATGTCGGCAAGCTGCCGAATCCACATCGCCCGATCGCCCGGGCTGTCGGCCTGCTCGGCAATCTGCTCCACCAGCTCCGCACGGCGTGCATGGAAGCCGGCCCGCTCCTTGGCGGAGGTCGCCCGATCGGCGCCCGCGTCGAGCTTCTCCAGTTGGGCCAGCAGCTCCTGAGCCTGCTCGCTGGGGCCGGTGGAGGCCATCTGCGCTGGCCCTTCCACCGCCGACCGGAAGAAGAACCCGGAAGATGCCAGTTGGCCGTCGCTCGGGGAGATCGGATTCGGGACGTCGATCACCCGCCAACCCTCGCCCACGTCGACCAACGTGCCGATCTGCACCTGGCCAAGCTCGTCGCCGCTGCGGACAATCGCCACGACGTTCTCATAGACGCGGAGATCCTTGGTTGAGCCGTCGGTGCCGGTGGGCACGATCCCCGGCCGATTCCCGCTGAACTGGATCCATTCGGTCGCGGACGTGACCGTCTTCTGCCGGCCGGCCAGCTCCTTGAACTCCGTCGCGAGTCCTTCGAGCTTCTTGCCCAACTGCTCGGCCTTCGTGGAACCGAGACCCAGCGATTTCAGCTCGCCGGCACGGAGCGCGACTCGTCCGAATCGGTCCACGTCGCCCGCGGAGAGCGCCGCAACCACTTCGGCCGTAACCTCTTCGGCGGAGATCGCCTTCCAAGCGTCGACGTTGCCGTCCTCGTTCTTGTCCACTGCCCAACGGCTGCCGGCCGTGTGGAACCAACGACACTGGTCGGCCTTGCCGTTGAAGTCGCTGTCGATGTCCCGGTAGACCTCCAACCCATCCTTGAAATAGCTCCATCGATCCACCACGTTGTCCGCGTTGGTGTCCACGAACTGTCGGAGGATGACGCCGTCTGGGCTCTCGACGACCCAGCCCACCTTGTCATCCACCTTTCGGGCGGCGATCTTGCAGTCCGGGGCCTCGTCGGCGTCGGGACGGTCGAACTCGACCTCCTTCTGGACGGGCATCAGCCGCAGCGCTTCCTCCGCCTTGGGCGACGCGCCCTCGGCCGAATCCGCCAAGTACAGGGCCACAATCAAGAGACATCCGACGGCCAATCGCGGACGGGCAACAAAGCTCATCAGGGGGGCTCCCTCTTCGGATCTTCCAGCGCGCACTCCCCGGCACACCCGGGCGAGTTCCTTTCCTCCTGTTTCGGCCCCCAACCCATGTGAACATGACCGGTTTGTATCGATTTTTCCGGTTGCGGAATCGTTTCCGGGGGGGGGCTATGTACCTATTGTGGACGGTCAGGCATCAGAGAGGACACACGAAGAACCTTTGACAGGCCACAAGGAGATGGAGAGCGCAGGAACGGGAGTAGCGCGGGTGGCCCAGAGGGCAAGGGCAGACGGAAGAGAGGGCGGTGTCTGCGAGATGAGGGCAACAAGAGAAAGCTGGAGGTTCTGGGAAAACCTGCGCCCTTGGCAGAGAGGGCACCCTATTCGGGGAGGTCTTCACACGCGATAGGCACGTACCCTCTCCATGCAGCGGTTCGCGGTGTCGATGTCGGGAGCCCCCGACACTTTGTATAACACCCCCCCGGGCAAGCGATGCTCCTGCAACTCCTCCGCGAAGCGCCGGAAATCAACCTGGACCACCAGCGGCACGTCGCCGGTCCGCGCCGCGAGCTCGTCGAGGACCTCGAAGGCTTCGGGGAACCCCTTGTCGTCGCCCAGGAAGATCGCCTTCAGTCCCCTGACGGTGGAGACGGCCTCCAGCAGGTGCCGGCCGTTGCCGTGGATGTGGAGCACGCCGCCCTCGAAGCGCCCGAGGATCCGTTCCACCGGCTCCCGGCCCCATGCCTCGAAATAGTCCACGCTCGTCATGTGGAACGGATCGACGCTCTCCGACACGATCCGCCCGGGTACCCACTGCACCATGTTGCTGGCGGTGCCGCCGCGCACTGCGGGCACGCGCTCGAAGAACGTCTCCTGGATCGCCACGTTCAGCTCGAAGGCGAAGTCGATCGCGCGGCGGACCAGCTCCGGGCGTTCGTCGAGGCTCAGATACGTCTTGGTCGCCCCGACCAGCTCGAAGACGAAGTTCAAGCCGTCGATCAAGATGAAGTGGCTGATGGCGAACTTTCCGGCCGCACCTTCGATGAACGTGCCCAGTTGCCTTAGGTATCGCTCGAACCACGGATGCGAGCGATCGAACCGCAGTTGGTCGAACTGGGACCAGTCGTCCAACAGCGGGGCCACCATGGACGAGATCCACCCGTTATCGGGATGGGCCATGAACTGCACGTCCCCGCCCAGGAGTCCGCCGTACAGGCCCTGGTCCAATTCGCTCAGATAGGCAAGGGGGACCGAGTCGTCTTCCACGGCCGCCCGTTCGGCCAGAAGCCGGTCCCAGAACTCGATGCGCGCCGAGGGGTCGGGATAGTCGCAGTACCCTTCCGCATACTCCCGCTGGAACTGATCCAGGGCCGCACAAGGGACTGCGAGCTTGGCGAAGACGCGGTCCTGCGCTTGGCGCCGGTAGAGCGAGCGGAGTCGCGCGAGCACGTCGTCGAGATTCGGCTTGTAAGCGAGCGTGTCCATCAATTCGGCCTCCTCGGGGCGTCGCGTCTTGGAGAGCAAATCGCCACGCGCGGCGCTCTCGTCCATCGCATGGGTCAGTCGACCTTCTCCGGCATCTCCTCGAAGCCGTAGTACCGGTGCTCGATGTGGTCGCCGAAGACCTTGACGATCCGCAGCCCCGTGGGGTCCTTGCCCAATGGCTTGCAGCAGGAGCTCGTGGTCACGAGCTCGATATCTCCGTCCTTCGCGTAGGCGTTGCGGTGATGGTGGCCCGAGAAGACGGCCCTCACGCCGTGCCTGTGGAGCAGGTCGAGAAGCTCCTTGCGCCGCGGCCCCGGGACGTTGAAGTAACCGTCCGGCTCGTCGACCCGGTCGAGGCAGAGCGGGACATGCTGGAAGACGATGATGTGATGGAACCGCTGCTGGCTCGCCGATTCGAGGGTCTTCTCGAGCCAGGCCGTCTGCCGCTCGGCCATCTCGGGGGCGCGTTGCGGCTGGCTGAGCAGGTTCGATTCGAGCACGAGGAACAGGCAGCCGCCATGGGTAAACGAGTACCACGGCTTGCCGAAACGCTCCTCGTACCAAGCGAGCGACTTGGGCGTGGGCTCGGAGTAGACGTCGTGGTTGCCCGCCACGTTCCGAAGCGGGATCGACTTGTCCAGCTTTCCGGCAACTCCCAGATAAGCCCGCGCCTGCTCCTCCGTGCCCAGTTCGTGGATCAGGTCGCCGCAAACCACGAGAAACGCCGGCTTGAGCCGATTGGCGTGGTCGATCGTCTTCTGCCACAGCTCGACGGGACCCCAGAAGAGCTGCGGATCGGCGGCCACGAGGAAGAAGAACTCGCTCGGGTCGCCTTCCCCGTTTGCGTCCGCGCGGCCTGCGCCGAACGGCCCGAGCCATGTCGCCGCGGCCGCGCCGCCTGCGCCCACCAGGAATCCCCGCCGGTCGATTCGGCTTGTCATCAAGGGTGCTCCCAACCGAGATCCCGTATGGGTCGGCCGAAAAACAACTTTCCGACTTCAGTAGCAGGCACACGCCGTGTGCCGTCCGCTGGTTACGGCACGCGCCGTGTGCCTGCTACTCCGCAAATGCGGAAGTCATTCTTCGGCCGATCCCAAGTCAACCGCCACTTTCGCTCGGCGCGGCAACGTGGCACAATAGCGCCCGACGGTTCCCGGCCGTCCGTCACTCAGCCGCCGTGGCCTCGCTCCGACCCTCCCGCCGTCGCAGACGCCCATTGTTGAGCAAAGGGAGCGCCATGTCAAACCAAGAGACTCGCATCGCACGCTGCGTTCCCAAGCCGGAGCTTGGGAACGAGAGGCCTTTGGGACGTCGCAATGCCGACGACCGCTTTCTCGCTTGGCGACGATGCGGCGTCCTGGTCGTCCTCGTCGCGATCCTCTGCCTCGATCGCCCGTCCCCGTGTGCTGCAACCGGGTTCGCGGGAGACTCGGCACAGGAGCCGAGCGGGCCGGCACGGCAAGGAATCGACCGGCTCGACACCGCCAGGATGCTCGTCGAGTACTATCACGAGATGTCGGTGCCGAAGCCGTTTGTCGTACGCAAGGGGCGGGAGTTCGCCGAGCATCAGCGAAAGCTGAGGAAGATGGTGCTCCAAAGCGCCGGCCTTTGGCCGCTCCCGCAGCGGATCGCGCTCGACGTGCACCAGTCCGAGCCCCTCGACCACCCGTGGTGCACGGTCCGACGCGTCCATTACCAGCTCTGGCCGGGGGTCTATTCGGCCGGGCTGCTCTACATGCCCAAGGAGCTGCCCGAGCGACCGGCCCCGGCGATGCTCTGTCCGCACGGACACTGGAAGGACGGAAACGCCCATGTGGAAGTGCAGAAGCGGTGTCTCACGTTCGCCCGGCTCGGATACGTCACGTTCACCTCCACGCAGAACCATTACGAGGATCTCTCCGTCGGCGTGTCGCACCAGACGCTGATGATCTGGAACAACTTCCGGGCGTTGGACTACCTGGAAACGCTCCCCGAGGTCGACAAGACGAGGATCGGCGTGGCCGGTGCCTCCGGCGGCGGGCTGCAAGCGCAGATGCTCGCCGCCCTCGACCCCCGCGTCAAGGCGGCGACCATCGTCGGCCTCACCTGCGACTTCCGGCGGATCATGTTCCCCGACCGCCATCACTGCACGTGCAACCACTTTCCCCGGGTGATGCAGTTTACCGATCATCCGGAGATCAGTGCGTTGGCACTACCCACGCCCGTCGAATACCTCACCATGAACGACTGGACCAAGGAGTTCGAGACGGAGAACCTCCCGACCATCGCGAAGCTCTATGCGGAGAACGGCCTGCCGGATCGCGTCGACTGCCAATACTACGACACGCCCCACTCCTACGACCGCCAGAAACGCGAGCGCACGTACGGGTGGATGGAGAAGTGGGTCCGCGGCCGCGACCCGGGCGGACCGGTGGCCGAGCCGGACGTGGTGGAAACGTTCCCCGTCGAAACGCTCACGAAGCTCTCGGCCGACGTGCCCAACGACAAGGGCTTTGGCGAGATCGGCCGCATCTACCGCCAAGAGCAGGGATACAAGACCCCAAGCCTCGCCACCCCGGACCAGTGGCGCGAGTACCGCGCGCGGATGATCGACACGCTCCAAGACCTCCTCGGAGAGCAGGCGGTGCTACCGCGGCGTGCGACGGAGCCCAAGAGGCTTGCCGGGCCGGAAGAGCTCTCCGGCGAGGCCCACGGAGCGATTATCGTCCAGCGCGTCGCCTACCCGAGCGAGGGCGGAATCCTCGTGCCGACGATCGTCGTGCGACGCGAAGCTGCCGATGGGAAGTTGCCGGTGATCGTGCTTTGTGACGAAGCCGGAAAGGAATCGCTCTTGGAAAAGGACGGCCAGGGGTCTGCCCGGCAGCTTGCCCGGGAAGGCTCCCTGGTCGCGCTTGCCGACGTGCGGTGCTACGGCGAACTCTTCTCCACGGGGAGCAAGGACGAATCCCGACAGCCCCAGGCGTGGGAGCGAAACGGGATCGTCTGGGGACGACCCGTCCCGGGCATGGCCTCGACGGATCTCAGGGCGGTGATCGACGGCCTCTTGTCGCGCCCCGACGCCGACGCAACCGACGTCACGCTCATCACCCGCAATTCGGGCGGGCTCGCCATCGCGGCCCTGTTCGCGGCCGCGCTCGACCCGCGGATCACCTCGGTCGACGTGGACCTGGCGGGCTGCTGCTTCGAGAAACGAAATCTACCCTTGGTCTCGTGCGTCCTCGAGCACGGCGACGTGCTCCAGTGGGCCGCGCTGGTGGCCGATCGGAAGCTCACCCTGCGCAACGCGCCCCCCGAAGCAGGCGACCCCGCGTGGCTGGCCCAGGTTTTCACCCTCCTGGCCAACTTCGAGAGCCTCCAAGTCGAGCCGCAGTGAATCGTACGGCGCATGGCCCGTTCCAGAAAAACTGCGACACTAACCCGAAGCGCCAGCGAGGGACAAACACGCGAAAGCGCCGGCCCTCGCTTGCGATTCGGGTTAGCGTGGACTACCGGCATTCGTTGCAGTTTTTCTGGAACGGGCCATAGTAGGGTGCCACGGGCATCTTGCCCGTGCACTGGCGAGACGCCAGTGGCACCCGATCGTGCAGGCACCCGATCGTGCAGGCACCCGATCGTGCAGGCACCCGATCGTGCAGGCACCCGATCGTGCAGGCACCCGATCGTGCAGGCACCCGATCGTGCAGGCACCCGACCGCGCAGGCAACCGACCGCGCAGGCTTTCTCTTGTCCCGCTACTCCGTCCGATAGACCTCCCCACTACGGAATCGGGCCCACGCGGTCTCGAACCAGAGGTCGCTCTCGGGCACCGGGCGCCGGTCGACCCAGCGGCTTTGTGCCTTGCCCTCGCGACTCGCGAGCGTCTCCAGAACCTTTTCGCGGAACTGGGGGTCTTCGGGCACGATTCGCCACTGGTCGTCCAGCCCGTCGTGGACCTTGGTCCCGCCCGCGTCGAGCACGATGGCCGAGCCTCGGCTTCCCACGCCGCTCTCAACGGCGAACAGCACCGCTTCGAGATACACCGCATGGGCGAACGCGAGGTGCCGGTTCCTGAGCGCTTCGGCCAGGTCCCCGGCGTCCGAAGCGCGGCAGCCCGACGATTCGATTCGCTCGTATTGCTCCCACGCCTCGCGCACGGCCTTGCCCAGCTCCACGGCCGATCGAATGTGGGCGCCCGCTCGGGTCATCCGCTCCTGGAGCTCCTCGCGCTCCGCCTGCCAGGGCGACTCGGCCCGGGAGCATTTGTCGATCCAGGCCAGCAGCTCGGAGGCCGCCCGCGTGGCTTCGGCCGTGACCGCTTCCTGCGGCAGGTCCTCGTCGCGGTACCGGTTGGCAATGAACTCGGCGGCGCGAAACGAGCCGACCTGGCCGGAATTCAAGGCCGATCCGCCCGGACGATACACACCATGCGAGCCGTTCACCTCCCCCACGGGGAAGAGATGCTTGACGTTCACCGACTCCCACCAGTGGTTGCCGGCCAGCCCGCCGTTGTTGTGCTGGGCACAGACAGCGATCTCCAGCGGCTCGCGCGTCACGTCGATCCCGTGCTCCTTGTAAAGCTCGATCGCCTGGGGGTTCATCTGCCGCAGTCGCTCGATCGGCGTGTCCTGAAGGGCGTTCGAGTTGGTCAGGTAGTCCAGGGCTTCCTTGCTCAGGTCGTCGAATCGGAAGCCTTCGGGATTGCGGCGGAAGTCGAGAAACACGCGCCGCCCTCGAAGCACGCTCTCGATGTAGACCAGGATGTCGATGATCGACGACCCGCCCACCACCTTGCGGGAGTCGAACGGCCACTGGTAGCCCTTGAGGAAGACGTTCGAGCACATCCGGCCGATCGAGTCGAAGTAGTCGGGCAGGAACTCCCGCTCGTCGCTCCGGCCGTCGGCGGCCGTGCTGATGAACCGGGGGATCACCTGCATGTACGTGCCCGACACGTTCCAGCGAAACCCGATCGAAGCCATGCCGTACTGCGACTCGGGCAGGTTCTGCGCGCAGGCGCCCGCCATCAGGCCCAGCCCAATCGCCCCGGTATGGACCTTCGGATAGACGCTCGTCTTGTACAGCCCGCCCGGGCCGCCCACGGCGAACACCACGTTCTCGGCCCCATACGCTTCCAGCGTGCCGTCCGGCCGCAGGGCGATCGCGCCCGCCGCCCGACGCGCGTCGCCCCCGCCGAGCACCAGCAGGCCGACGACGTTGCGCCCCTCGCGCACGGGTATCCCCAGGAGATCCACCTGTCGCACCAGCGCCCGGCACATCTGCCGCGAGGTGTAGGGCCCGATCGACGTGGCCCGCTGCCGCGGATCGTGGTCGGTCTTGTATCCGATGAACTGGCCGTAGGCGTCGCGGGGGAAGGGCACGCCCAGGTTCACCAGGTTGATGAACGCCCGGGCCGACTGGCTCGCCTCGACCAGGGCCAGGTCGCCGTGCATGCTTCCGCCGGAGAAGTAGGTCTCGGCCATGGTGCGGGGGGCGTCGGCGTCTTCGCCGCACATCGACAGCTTGTAGTAGGTCTGCTTGTCGCTCCCCGTGTTGATCGACGTGCCCATATCGAGCCCCTCGGTCACGATCAACACGTCGTCGACGCCGCCCGCGCGAAGCTGCACGGCCGCGTTCAACCCGGCCGCACCGCTGCCGATCACCAGGGTATGGACCCACGTCACGGGCAACGACACCTGCTCGTCAGCGGGACCGGAGACTGTCAGGACTTCCTCGCGCATGATATGCCATCCTTTCCGGGAGGGAGGCTCTGGGTTGCGCCGAAAAAAGGGGACGCGGCTCTTTTTTCCCGTTGAGGCTTGCGGGGGCGAGTGCGCTGCTGAAAAAAGAGCCGCGTCCCCTTTTTTCGTGCGGAAACGCTCGTCCAGGGGATTGTAATCCCAGCTCTCACGCGCCTCAACCACCACCCGATCGGGGCAAATTCCGCAAACGCGTTGCGGTTGCCCCCGGATCGCCTGCGTCTGCCGAAGGCGTTCCGTCGGCGCCCCGGCCTTCCTCCTCGGCGAGGATGCTGGTAGTCTTCGCGTTGTCGCCGAAGGTGCGTTGGCCGAGCAGCCACCGCCGGCAACGACTGCACGGCGCTTTGCGACAGGACACTGGTTGAGGCATTTCGATGGCGAAGAAAGGCAAACGTGTTTCCGGTCCGCAATCTGCGGAGATCCGCCGCATGCCCGCCCCCAAGCTCCCCTACAAGCCGCGGGACCCCAAGCGGTACCGGCCCAACATCGCGCTGGTCGGCTGCGGCGGGATCACCAAGCATCATCTGACCGTCTACCGCAGGGCCGGCTACCCCGTGGTGGCGCTTTGCGACTTGGACCTCGGCCGGGCCAGAAAGCGGCGTGACGAGTTCTTCCCCGAGGCCAAGGTCTATCGCGACTGGCGCGACGTCGTGCGCCGCGACGACGTCGAAGTGGTCGATCTGGCCGCCCATCCGCACCAACGGGCGCCGATGATCCAGGCGGCGCTCGAAGCCGGCAAGCACGTGCTGAGCCAGAAGCCGTTCGTCCTCGATCTCACGTTCGGCCGGCGCATGGTCGACCTGGCCGACCGCAAGGGCGTCAAGCTGGCCGTCAACCAGAACGGGCGCTGGGCCCCCCACTTCAGCTACATCCGCCATGCCATCGAGGCAGGGCTGATCGGCGAGGTCGCCGCCGCGCACGCGTCGGTCCACTGGGACCACAGCTTCCTCAAAGGCACGCCGTTCGATGAGGTCAAGCACCTGATCCTCTACGACTTCGCCATCCACTGGTTCGATATCTTGACCTGCTTCCTCGGCGATCGCGAGCCCAAGCGGGTGTATGCCTCGGTCGCGCGAACCGGCTGGCAGTCGATGAAGCCGCCGCTCTTGGCCCAGGCGCTGGTCGAATACGACGGGGCCCAGGCCTCGCTCGTTTTCGACGCCCACACGCAGTTCGGCCCTCAGGACCGCACCTACGTGACCGGCCGCCTCGGCACGCTATCGAGCGCGGGCCCCGACCTCAAGCACCAAAAGGTCACCCTCGCGACCGCCGAAGGCCAAGCCAGCCCCCGCCTCCAAGGCTGCTGGTTCCCCGACGGCTTCCACGGCACCATGGGCGAGCTGTTGTGCGCAATCGAAGAGGGCCGCGAGCCCGAGAACAGCGCCCGGCAGAACCTCAAGAGCCTCGCCCTCTGCTTCGCGGCCGTAGCCAGCGCCGAGCGTCACCGCCCGATCGTCCCGGGCACGGTGCGGAAGATGCCGGGGTGAGAAGGCTTTGCCGGCGGCCGCGGCAGTCGCAGCCCTCGTTCCCAGGCTCCGCCTGGGAACGCACTACCGCGAGGCTCCGCCTCGCTTCAGTGAAGTAGGATGCGTCAAACGCACCATTCTTGGTGAAGGCCGGGAACGCCACCACGCTGAGCGACCGTGGCAACGCGGCTGACGTGACATGTGGTTGTATCGTGGGTGGTGCGTTTCACTCGCCCTACGGCTGGTCGACTGCCCGGCGTGCGTCCCGGATTTCTTGGACACGGTCACTTTCGCCGCAGCGTCGAGTTCGCCACCTAGGAGGGGAACTACCCCCTTCAGATACCGGCAGCGCACGTGCGCTGGGGCCCGAGGGGTAGTGCGCTGGGGTTCCATGGTACGTGCGCTGGGGTTCCAGCGCACGTGCTACAGGGTCATAGGCCACCTGCGCGCACGCCAGGTACTGGGCGAAACGCCCTTTTTGGACGAGGTCGCTCGCGCAAGCCCCGGGTACGAAAGGACTTCGAGGTTTCGTTCGAACCAACAAAAACCGTCCAACAATTGTTTTGGACGCAACGTGTTGCCAGGTATGGGGTTAGGGCGGTTCATGGTCGGCTTTGTTGGACACTTGGACGGGCTGTTTTGGGGTCTTTCGGGCACTCGGTATTCGGCCTAACACGTTCGAGCATACCATGTTAGCGCCGAGCCGCAAGACGTTTTTTGGGCACCCCGGGGTGCTTCCAGTTTTGCGCGGC
>Ga0307380_10008272_pt1 | contig 13358 bp, 6 predicted proteins | sample UN3MG_FD_202239 | JGI IMG/M metagenome (GOLD analysis project Ga0307380, IMG submission 202239) | Soil microbial communities from Risofladan, Vaasa, Finland - UN-3 | ecosystem: Environmental > Terrestrial > Soil > Coastal area > Acid sulfate soil | place: Finland: Risofladan, Vaasa | collected... | reverse complement strand
CGCCCCTTCAGCTTAGTTATTCACCGTGGTCGACGGGTGGTCCTGGAGCTGCTGGATGTTATCCTGGTTGTGGTGGTGGATTTCCACCGTGCGGTGGAAATTGTAACCAACTGGCGTGTTATCCTAGGGATTTTATTCCTGGTTTTGTCGTTCAAACAACGGGTTATGCGGGTGGGAATCCAATAATTAAGACAGGAACACAGACTGTATCATTTACATCAGCTGCTCTCCTTGATTGGGGTTGGAACCTATTTTACGAGATTAATCTGTCGGGAGTTTGGGTATACGCTGGTCTGCTCGCGATTCATGGACCATCGGGAACGGGATGGAGTGCGAGAGCAGGATCGTTTCCTCTCACTGCTCCCGCAGCATCCATTGTGAGATTCGCAGCGGCAGCAGGCCAATGTTTTCAAAATGCGGTCAGCAGTGGGCAGGTCACTCTGAATTTCCCTAATGTGTAAACACGCCGTTTGATGTGGGGCTCCACGGCGATAAATACTCCATAACCAAGAGAGGTTAGTGTTCCATGGCAACTGATTATATTATTGACAAGACAGATCCTGCGAATCCTTCGTTCGTCATTAAACCGTATACATCAAACGGTCCGGACTCACCACGATCAACAACTCCATTAGATACAAATGCTGTCGCGGCAAACACGTCAGTTGTTCTTCTCGGTAAGGGATTATGGGAATATGGTGAACGAATCCAGGAGAGTATTGTTCACATGCTTGAACACTTCTCCTATAAAGGCCGTCCAGTTAATCCCATCCAAGGTCAGCTTTGGTACAAAAACGATGACTATGTAGATCCCACCTATCCAACCGACCCCGAAATATCCGGTACGTATCTTTGGGATGGATCTGCTTGGGAATCGATTGCAACAACAGGTCCTGCGTTAAGTGATCTTGACATGGATGGTCATAAGATCATTAACTTGGACAATGCAACATCTGGAACCGACGCACTTAACTGGAATGCGGCTGATCTTCGTTATGTAATGCTATCTGGTAGCACAATGACAGGACTGTTAATTCTTAGTGCTGATCCAGTCGCTGCACTTGGAGCAGCAACCAAACAATATGTCGACGCTGCTGTTCTTGCTGGTGCATTTGTAAGCTTGGCTGGCGATGCAATGGATCCAGGCGCGAGCATAACATTCTCTGCCGGTGGCGAGGTTTTTGGTTTGCCAGCAACCCCAACTACCGCCTTCTCAGCAACCTCAAAAACTTATGTAGATTCAGCGATCAGTGCTGGTGTTGGTGCATACCTACCTCTAGTCGGTGGAACGATGCTTGGTTTCTTGACGTTGAATGCTGCTCCCACACTTGACTTACATGCAGCTACGAAGAAGTACGTTGACGACAACGATGAATACGTAGTGTCTGGTACGTTCTCTGCACTTAGTGCAACCGATGCTCAACTAACGCTGACAATGGCTGTAGGACCCAACGTTGTAGTTTCAGGTATAGTCGCACCAGCTGTACATACCCACCTCAGTGAATCGGTATCATACATTATTGGTCCAGCCGGATATCTAGGTTTCGTAGACGCCATTGCATCAGATCCCGGGTTCCCAGCGACCACTGTACAAGCAGCTACATCTGCACTTGATGTAGCTCTGCTTCAACCGCACCGCCGAAATCTACGCAACGTGTTTACTGCCGCTGGCGGTGAGACTCTTCTCACATTCTCTGATCTCGCTTATCCAGTTGAAACCAATCGCCTTGAAGTATTCGTTAATGGTGTCAAGCAGCTTGCAAACGAAAGAGGCTATGCTTTAATGTCTTTTGTGCGGTCTGGATATAACACAGCCAACTTCTTTGGAACAGTCGTAGGAGGAAGCGCATCAGGACTTGCTGATGCCACCACGTACAACGTTACGATCAATATTGACGGTGTCCAAAACATACTAACAGTCCTTACGGGCGTCGGTCCAGACTTCGACGACGTCGTCGCCTTAATCAACGCAGCCATTGTAACATCCTTTGGATCTGCGGTTGCGATTGCGGCTATAATTAGTGGCAACATCGTTGTCACAAGCGCTTCTGTTGGACCGAACTCATACGTCGTACTAAGCACAGGCGGGCCGAATCCTGACTTGTTTACCAATCTTACAGGATTCCTTTTCTACGACGAAGCAACAACAACGACAGGTGGATGTTACTACAGTTCCCAAACAGGACTGACGCCATCTACAAACTATGACTTTGAAATTAACATCGATGCTTCGAGTTCCGTTGTCACAGTAAGTATTCCAGCAGGTTCACCACCCACCTTTGTTGATCTCGTTAACTTGATAAACCTTGGTATAGCTACGATAACACCAGGCGCCCGAGCGGTTCTTGAAGACGGTGACCTAGTATTCTATTCCGATTCAACTGGCGCCGCATCAAATATTTCCTCAATTTCGAATACAGGCATTGTGAATACGTCGTTGTTTAATACATTGGCTCTCAACTGGACCTTCTCGCCTTCACTGCCCGTAACAGGCGTTGCAGGTGTAACACGCGGCTATGACGAAACAGGTGCCGTGTTTGCCCCTGGATTGGATGGCGACCCGCACTTGACGGCAAGTGCTATTACTGCTGTCACAACGGGAGTAAACGGCACCTTTACGGTTGCCGGTGATCAAACAGCACGGTTTCCTCCTGGCGCTCAATTTGCAGTCTTATACTCAACAGCCAACGACGCTACGTGGCGAGCTTTAAGCTCGTCGTTGGTGGATACATCTACCGTCATTATCGTCACAGGCAACATCCTAGATGGAACAGTCGACGGCTTCATTGTACCAAAGGTTTCGAATGAATATACATTCACTGCAGCGCTGGGCGCTGCGAATGTGGTTGAGACCATAGTGATAAAATAAGGAAACAAATGCATGTCATACGATCTTAAACTTTATGATGGCTCAGATCTAACAACGGTGGAACCGTTGGAAAGTAATGGCGTAGACAATCAGTCTGTTCCTCGAGCGATCCTTGACTTAGACTTCGGTCCAGGTACCAACACGTTCATTGTAGCCGACGATGTTACGGCACGGTTCGTTGCAGGCTTTTCCTTTGAAGTGCTTACTGGTCCATACAGTGGCTCATACGTTGTTGATGGAGCTGGTTCCACGTATGATGCTGTGTCACTAACAACTTCGATTCCAGTCACAACTCCAATTGTTGCACAACCTCTAACAGTCGTTGGTGTTTCACCTGGTGTGGGTGGCATATGGAAGATCGAAGGTGCAGTAAACGGAGATTGTGTATATTATCCAGGCGCTGGATTTACCGTAGCTGGCTCGGGTGCGGGTGATGGTGCTTACTTTGTTGCTAGCTCTGAAGTTAGTGGTGCATATAGCATCTCAGCTGTCGATTCCGGTGCGAGCAAGTGGACTCTCACTGGCGATGTCACAAGCTTTTTTGATGGTGGCACTCAATTTAGTATCAGTTCAAACAACCCTGGTTTTGGAACGTACACAACAGTATCAGCAACCCTCGTTGGCTTTGACACAGAGATAATTGTCGTAGAAGCTATCCCTGTTACAGCAAACACTCTTGGAGTTGCATCGATTGTTCCTGCGATCACACGCGTAACAGTTACTGGTTCGATTGCACTTGGTGCCGCGGGTTCGGGCACAGCAACGGTTCCTGTATCTGTTGCATATCCGTTCTCGTCACCACCAACAATGTTGACGAACACCGCTCCAAACACATATACGATCATCTGGCATCTCACTGGCAACCACGCATCAAAATTTGTTGCGGGATGTCCAGTGATTATTAAAGACAACAGCGAATTTGACAACTTGAGTTCAACTGTGTTGACAGCTGTTGACAACGGCGCTAACACAGACGTAACAGTTCAGTTCAAATATCCAACAACGCCATCAGCACCAGATGCTACTGGCACACTGACGTTCCCACTGCCACCACTGCCATACGGATTTATTCAATATGAGGTCCTTCCGGTCGATTCATCGTTGATGTTGCTTGGTCGTGGTTCACCAGCGTTCAACAACACAATTACGTGGGGTCAGGCCCTTTTGGAAAATGACATTCACATTATGGAGAACTTCAGAACAGATGATGGTTCTCCGCCGGTAGCGCCTCTTGCTGGTCAGTTCTGGTATGATCAACTAACACCAGCAATGCAACTATTTGCAAGCAACATATATGATATCATTTCAGTCACTCCAGGTCTTGGTGGTACGTGGGAAGTCGATGGAAATAATCTTTCACCGACCGTTGATCCCTTTACTGATGATGCACTCGAGGTTGGTAAAACCATAATCGTTTATAATGATTCTGGCTCAGGTCCGCAAAATGAATTTTACACAATCGCTTCAAGATCAAGTACAGGCTTGAACACAGCCGATATTGTTGTCAATGAAACAATTCCCGACGGTGTAACACCACCGTACGATGTCCCACCAGTAACAGCACAAGGCGACGGCAAATTGTACTCTTTTGACGATTGGCACGGCGTTGTAGTCGAAGGTCTCCCTGTTCAGGGCGACATTGACATGAACTCATTCGCAATTCAGAATCTTGCGGATCCAGTTACAGCACAAGACGCAGCATCCAAAGCATATGTTGATGCATTGTCGAACGGTATTGTTTGGATACAACCAGTGCTTGATCCTAACTTGTTCGATGATAGTTTGACTGCACCACCAGTTATTGATCCAACCATTCCATATCATAAGACATACATTGTTGCCGCAGGTGGCTCAGGTGTCTGGACAGGACTTGATGGACGTGCCGTCGTATATGATCCAAACACAGCAGCGTGGGTCGATATTCTTCAACGAGTTGTTGGAATTGGTGATCGCTTTGGTGTGTTTTGTGAACCCGACAACGACGACAATCCACCAGCAACATTACCTGGTGGCGGCCTTGTCGGCACAGCTGGTAAAATTGCAACCGTTGCATCACTTGGACCAATCACATACACATTTTACACACCAGTGGAACCAGATGCATTTACAGTAACAGGTGTAAGTCCTTTGCCACCCGCTCCCGGTCAATTAGATCGTTCACCACACTATGGTCACTCCTACACGTTCCGTGGAACATGGGGCGCGGGCGTTTACCTCACAAACTATCAATGGATTGAGTTCAGTGGCATTCAAATGATCGTTGATGGTGCTGGATTGAAGTTTTCTGGCAACACGTTAAACGTTGGTGCAGGCACTGGTATTACTGTTGGTGTTGACGACGTTTCTCTTGATGAAACTTATGTAGACACACTTTACCTCCGATTGGATGGTACAAATTCACCAATGACTGGCACGCTGGACATGGGCGGTGAGAGAATCACAAATCTTCCACAAGCAACTGCTAATGGTCATGCTGTTCGTTATGAAGAATTCAACGCACACGAAACTGACCTAACAATTCACTTCACAGAAGCGTCGATTGATCACATGGCGATTATGAACATTGGCACAAACTCACACGCCAACATTGACTCGCACATTAGTAACAATTCTATTCACTTCTCGGAAGCATCGATTGATCATACAGCTATTCTGAATATTGGCACAAACAGCCACGCTGCAATTGACACTCACATCGCAGATGCAACAATTCACTTTACGCAAGCAGCAATCAGCATCACCAAGTCACAACTGAGTGATTTTGTAGAAGCTGATTACGTTCACGTGACAGGTGTAGAAACGGTTGGAGGTGTCAAAACCTTTACATCAGCACCAGTGTTCCCAGTTGTAGGTAAAGGGTCCTTGACGCTTGGTGCTGGCAACGCGACGGAAGACGTTGGATCGGTTCTATTTGTTAGCGATGATGCAGGATCAACGGCGTTCGTTATGGCTGCCGTACGTGACGACAGTACTTGGGTTCGTGTTGATGATGGTACGCTGATCGCGTAATAGAATACAGCTTCATCGCCGGTATGATTGCGAAATCGCCTAAATACGGTATCAGAGGGACGGAGCAATAAATGCCAATTTCAACAGGTAAGTCATATGTGGTGTATTTCCAAAAGAAAGCACCAATCGTTGTTCTTTTAGACGACCTTTTCATCGTTTGTGACACTCTTGTCACAATGACGGCTGTTATCGTTGGCAACACGACAAACCGCACGTTCCTGTGGGAACAGGTTTCTGGTCCTTCAATTACGTGGCTTACTCCTCAAAACCAACTATCAGTTCAATGGTCACCACTATCACTTGTCCGACAAGATCGTTTGTTCCGCTTCTACGTTGATAAAGGCGATCCACTCAACGAACAAGTCTTCGAGATGTATGTGTTCGCAACACCTACAGATAAACTACAATCATCTGCACCACGACGAGTAGTCGTTAATCTCGGCTTCTGGCACGATGTAGCAGGAAACAGTCGCGAACAAATAGATGGTGTGGCGCCGTTGTCACAATTGATGTACACAAGTACAATTGGGGCGGGCGTCGGACCTTCCGAACCAACATCATTTGGTGGATATACGCCTATACCTGCATCGCTGCGGTTGCTTCCAGCGGCAAGTATCTCTTCAGCTGTTGATGTTCCAGTTACACCTGGCGGTGGCCAAAGCAGCGACTATGTTGTCCTTTGGCTGACACCGTTAGCTGCAAGCGATCAAAGTGAAAGCGCCACCCAATTCGGACGCGAAGCGTCGGCTAAAGTCCGCGATTATCTACTACAAGAAAATTCTGGAGCGGGGTGGGTGGACGTTGGTACGTTCACCCAACCAACATCATATCCAGCCACAACAGGAAATTCCTATCGTGTAATTACCCGTTGGGAAAATGATTTTGCTGGTGTTACATTCCAACCAACGGAAACGGCATCACCAGGCGTATATGCTGAACCGGATCCGAAGAAATTTGGAACGTATGGCGTATCAAATTTTCAAGTTTCAGGAACAATTTTTGATCCAGTAATTCCTGACTACAATGTAATCGAACGAACGCTCAGAGTTGTTGACTGGAACAAAGATACAGCGCTCGACGACGATCAACTTGCGTCTGACGGACCAACGAGGGACGCATCGCTTAGATCTATTGTCGGTCCGTATACACCACCAGCAACATCAGGAGATTTCTTCGACTTTAATTCCGCTGGACGAACTTCCCTCACACTTTATAATGTGATTATACGAGAGCTTAGGGTCGTTGATTGGACCAAAGATACAGCGCTCGACGACGATCAGTACAAAGCAAACGGCCAAAGACTTGGTTTTCCCCTCGATTTCATCACAGATTACCTGCTTGTTGGTGGTGGAACGATTGGTGGTTAACCACGATAAATACAGGATATTTCCAAAGGATTAAATATGATGAAGCTTAAAGGTATCGTTACTCTCGTTGTCCGCGACAAAGATTCGGGTGCTATTAAACGTGTTGTAACCGAAGATAACGTCATCGCTCACACGGGAATGGACCTTCTCAACTCGTCCCAAACGTGGCCTGCCATTTCCGGTGGAAGCACACAGCGTATATCAATTAGTCCCCGTCGCGCGGGCGAGGCTTTTGAATTCGCTGGATGGTCAACCTTTGGTGAACTCGGTTCAACTTCACCAGCGGGCCCTCTTGTTACGATTGTTGACAAAACGCCATCAACGCCATATTATGTCGAGTTTCTAAACCGATTCAATCCGCCAGCATCCATTGATAGAATCATTTGGTCGATTGCACTTTGTGATAACTTCGCCGCGTCGAGCGCTCGAACAGTTGCCTATCTTACGACAGCGTGTACGCAGCTCACTACAGAAATCTTGGATGTGTACTACCGTATTCAAACCCTTGAACCAGCGGCCGATGCGTACTCCTTTGAGCTGCCAACAGACACTGACAAGGCGTGGGCTGAGTGGATTGCTGGAGTAAACTCGACATCCGGTCTTCATTATGTCACACCGAACCTCCGACCTGGTGGAACAACGCAAACGCAATGGACTGCATATCCAGTAGCACCCGGTAAGTTCTACAAGCGCTACACATCCGCGAACGCTGCAGCTATTGTTAGTCAGAACTCACTTTGGAGCAACGGTCCGACGAGTATTAATTATGGTCGCTACGGTCAATTCCGATGGTCAGATGCAAATGCAATTACACGAAACGTTGGTCGAATTCTCCGTAGTTTTATACCAGCGCGATTTATAACAGGTGATTCTTCGGTGTTTGGCGTTGTGTATATTAACCCAGCTGTTCCAGAAGGCTTCCAACCTGTACAACCAATTCACAACCACAACAGCAGCGGTATTCAACCGTTCCTCGATGTTAGTGCATTGGCATCCGGTACAGGTACAGTAAACGCAACTGGTACAAATTGGTACGAAACTAACTTCCCTGAATATCACCGAGCAGACATTAACGCAACAGGAGACGTAGGCACATCACGTTACACCTTCCGCAAACGTGTCATTTCACATTTTGGTGCACCCGGTACAACATATCACAATTTCCCAATAGAAACCAACGTACTTCCAACGGGAGGCCAGATTGACGGTGAGATTACCAAATACGCATTGGGTGATGCTCTGCGCAAGGGACTTGCTGATCCAACCAATTATCTCCTGACCCACAACCAAGCCTATTATGAAAAACATAACGAATATTCTGTCCACACGTTTAAAGCAGATGCAATTCAATTGTTCGACATCCGACGTGGAATCTATCGTTTGTGGGATAATGCGACGCCGCATACAACTCCAACACCGCCATTGCTTGGAACAGGTCTCAAACAAGTAACATCGGACGACGATGGTTACATTTGGGCAGCATGCGCGAACACGGGCTTGTACAAAATCTGGGGACAAGAGTTTGATATAACAGCTGTCACGCCAGGTGGTGGTGGTTCTGGTACGTGGACGGTTCGTGGTGATGCAACGCCATACATCACAGCTACCGACGACATTCACGTAGAGCTCAATACAGGCAACAATACTGCTAACGTGGCGTACACTGTTGTCTCAGCAGTCTTTGGTGCTGGCGTAACAGTCATCACAGTTAACGAAACAATTCCAGCAAACTCAAATGCAACTGGTGTTCTGTATATTGACAAGATTCTATTAATCACAACTCCACCAGGACCTGCTGATCCAACGAAGTGTCATGGTGTAAGCATTGGCATCAACAATACGATCTGGGCATTGTTTACAGACGGCCTCGGCCAGTCTACAAACAGTGGAGTAACGTGGACAATTGAAGCGTTTACTTACGTAGGTATCACAGACAGTTCAGCAAACTATGGAACAGTTCAGTACATGCGAGTTCAAAAGGATAGTGCAGCTGGTGTCGCTCGAACAGCCTTTGTTCGTTCAGCTTCAGGACCAACAACAAACACCGTTACCGTCGTTTGGTGGTCGCTAGCTGCTGCAGCAGGAATCACCGGCCCAACTGTTGTTGGTATTACTCAACCTCATGTGGGAGGCATTGCACCAATGTCTGCACCATCGTTCTTCCGTGTTTCTGATACGGGAGGCTTTTGGAACTTTGGAGGCGTCGTATCAAATGGGACTTATCTTTCAAAGCTGATATGGGGCACACCAGTTCGAAACATTACCGGGCCTAACCGAAACGGAGGTACAAGTCCTTTATATTCACCTTTTCCTACGTATAACTATGATGCGTACAACACACCTTACGCTTTGGTATTCCGTCAAGGCGATGCGACCGGAACGAACTCACACATCTATGACAACCTGCTGAGTGACTATGGTCGAACACAATTTGTTTCTGGAGCCGATTCTACAGTCGACGCTCGAGGATTCCTCCACCTATACAAAGGAATGTCGTTGCAATTCGCCACCAACGTCAGCCAATACAGAGACACGACCAATTTGTGTGTACCCAACGTTGCTTCAACAACAACGACGTTGAACCGTGACGATACACAATCTCAAGAATGGTTGTGGGATCGTTATATGTGGGACACTGTTGCAGGTGCTTGGAAAAAAGAATGGCATGCAGACGCTCTTGACTCGATCAACTCTTTTAATGGTACAAGACGTCAGTTCTTAATCGAAGATCACACGTTTACGGGTCGCTCAACAATTCAAGTACTTGCTTCGGCGTTGAGTACTCACTTCACCAGCGCCTTTACATTTTCAGGTCATGTCTCCCCAACAGCAAAGTTGTTTGTTGCCGGCGTTGACAATACTGGTGGCCAACTTGAAGATCAGACGCTTGTAAGTTATATTGATGAAGCTGATCCAACCAACTTCTTCCATCTGAATCTAATTGACACAAACAATCTTCCTGGTGGCAGCAATATCGTTCTATCTTACAAAGAACCATATCATTACTTTGCCACAACAGCAGCTGGTGTAGACAGCGGAACAGACATTGTTACACTCGAAGGCAGTCATAGTTATTCAGACGGCGATGCAGTTCGTTATGAGAAACGTCGTGGAGGAAACACAGGATCAGCCGTAATCGGCTTGACAGACACATTCCTTTACTTTGTTCGCGCAACGGGCCTCGCCGCCAATGAAGTCACGTTCCACCCAACAGCGGCTGATGCAATCGCAAACACTTCAAAAATCAACTTGACAGCTGCAGGACTTATCCTTGAAGACGTGGAATATCACTTTATTCAAAAGCTATACGTGTTTGGTTCCGCAGGAATCTTAACAGGATCGACATACAATGTTCAGTTGATCATTACAGGAGTTTCGGCGAGCGTTTATGTTGACGACGTTCAGTCAGGCACAACTGTAACAGTCAGCTCTGCTCTTGACATGAGCCCTGCGACAGGTCGTTTAGTAATTGGTGGTCGTTGGTACCATCCTGATCAAGAAGCTTTCAGTGTTACCGATGGCATGTTCCGAGGAACAATGGAAAACGTCCTTCTTGATAGTGCAGCATGGGCGGGAGCACAAAGGACCGCTTACCAAGCTGCTCCATTAACATATGCCGGTATCGCATCAACGCGAGTCCGTTATCAACTCAATGAAGCGTTTACTGGTGCAGCAGTACCAGGAACATCGATGTTTCGTGAAACAAAAGCTACTCACGCAGGCTTTGAAGATACATACAACGGCGCACAAATCAAATTTACGTCAGGTGTGTCTACGCCAGCTCTGTCGTTTGTTGACACCGATTACTACACGTACGGTATCATTAAAGATGGCATCTTGAAAGACAATGCAATCTCGTTCACTTGGAACGGAAGTGTTCATACATATGCTCTGGATAATGGCGTCCTTGACTTTACACCAGCAATCATTCCAGGAACAACAACTACTGTTACAGAACCTGTTTGCTACAGAAACTACGGTGAAAGTAACACCGCATATGTATCGCCTGGTCGACCAACTTCAAGAATGGGAACTGGTGTAACATATAGTTTCCAATCGACAACGGGTGACCTAAGCTATAAATGGACAATGCGAAATCCTGTTTCGGCCGGGATTGCACCAGGGTTTGCTGACAGCACACGTTTGGACATGTCAGTGGGCACTACGCTTGGAACTGGCAACGCAGGATGGGAACTCCGCTTTAACCCCACGGGAACTGTGGATGTATACGAGAGCGGCGCACTGATCAGCGCAAGTGTTGATACATTCGACTACGGTGATATATTTGAGATCCGTCGGACGGGAACAGCATTTACCTACTATAAGAATGCTGGATTGATACACTCCAGCGGCGATGCATCTGCCGCACCTTGCTACGCATGGCAACGCTCATTCGGTGGTGGAAACATAGTTGCAGGAGCCTACAACGCAACCATTACATATGATTTACCAGCGCACATGATCAAAATTGGTAACTCTGGATCGTTTACAGGTTGGTTTGATCCTACCTTCTACAACGTCGATGCCGTTGCTCTTGATCCATCACAGGTTTCGCTGAATGGAACACCAGTTACAGCAATCACAGTTGCATCGCTGCTGTCGACGATCGAATCGATCGCTGCACCAGCTGCTGGTGAAGTTACAATTGTTCCGGACAACGGCTTGCTAATCTTCAATCCAGCAGACGTTGGAAAAACTGTAACAGGCCAATTCACAGTCGTCTTGAACCAGCCGTAAACAGAGTTGATTCATAACGTCTGCTGATGTACAATGTCCAGATGGATATTGACATCGATTTTCAGACGAAATTTGACCCAACGAAGGTGTTCGACAACTGCGTTCCTGCCTCAATGGTAAAGAACGGTGAGCTTGTCAAGCATCCCTGCGGTCAATATTTTCAGGCGATTCCTATTGATCCACACACCGATTTGGCTGCCATTCCTTACGAAGCTGCCGAAGAGTTAGGGTATTTTAAGATGGATTTTCTTCACCTTTCTGTACTTGATCACTTTGCTAACAAGCAAGAAATACGAATGCTCCTGAAACTTGAACCAAATTGGGAGTTGTTGCTGGACGAACAGCATGTTCAAAAACTGTTTCAAATCCACCGTCATGCCCGCCTTCTCACGAGAGTGCGTCCCCGTTCTATTCAGGAATTGGCAGACTGTATAGCGCTTATCCGCCCAGGAAAGCGCCATTTAATCGACGAGTATCTAAATGATCGAGATGCTGTTCGCGAGAAATCCTTGTATGCAAAGGACGATGAGGGCTACACTTTCAAGCGGTCTCACGCGATTGCATACGCTATGACAATTGTCCTTCAACTTCATCTGATTGACCTCGAAGTGCTATAAATACGGGTCTTACAAAAGGATTTGACCCATGAAGGTAATGTCGACTGTCTCACTGACGTCCAACCAGAAACGTGTGCTTGCGAAGATTGTTGCTTCACCAACACCAACAGTGGCTGGTGAAGAAATCTCAGGTGATCAAAATCTAATTGCTGCTCGCGATCAACTTGTAAAACTTGGCGCCGTTGAGTTTGTTGGCAGCGAAGCCTCTATGACAGACAACGGTCAGCAAATAGCTCGTGATGCGAACATTGTTGATGAAGCTGGTCAACTAACACCTGATGGTGAAGCTTTGGCTTATACAGACTCACAAGGACACGAAGACAAAGACACAGCTCGACAACCTGAAACATCACCTCCGCAAGGAGCGCCTGGCGCGAGTTTGCCTGGGCCAGCGACTGGTTCAGGAGCGACGCCTTCGGGTGGCGTTGATGCTGGTATGAATCTTGCAATGAGCCACGTTCCTCAATATGGACAACTAGAGCTTTTACAGGAGTTGCTTACTCCAAAAGATCCTAAAGCAAAGGTGAAGAAGCCACGTAAGCCTTCAACTCTTGAACAACGTGAGAAGTCCCGTGCTCGCCACTGGAGCAAAACTGGCGTAAGTGATGAAACGATCAAGTGGATGAAAGATGGAGGAATGCTCTAATGTACAAGCCCCTTGAATTGCTAAGTGAATTGCTTGCCGAAGGAAACGGTGGTTGGCAGGACGACCCCGCTGACCCAGCAACCCACTCGAAGAAGTCTGCAAAGAAAAAGGCG
>Ga0307380_10008271_pt1 | contig 13358 bp, 13 predicted proteins | sample UN3MG_FD_202239 | JGI IMG/M metagenome (GOLD analysis project Ga0307380, IMG submission 202239) | Soil microbial communities from Risofladan, Vaasa, Finland - UN-3 | ecosystem: Environmental > Terrestrial > Soil > Coastal area > Acid sulfate soil | place: Finland: Risofladan, Vaasa | collected... | reverse complement strand
GGATAGATTCTCTTTCCGCAATATATCCCGAAACCGGTATGCCTCCAGGACAATATCAGATCTATTACTCTTTGTGTGATAAGACCCTTAGCTATAAGCATCTTAAATATCCTGTGTATGAACAGTTATATTTTCTGGCTCTGGAGATTCAATCGTAAATATAGAAAAAGAAAATATAGCAATGGCTGTCCATATAAAAGGTAATTCCAGCAGTAGACATTTTGCAGTAAAAAGCTACGATATAAATGGTGAAAGTATTGAGTTACTTGTAAATACAACTAACCCTTATGACGGTATTTGTCCTCTGGACTTTATGTCTGGTGAATGGACTACTAGATTCGAAGTTACAGCTTCAGGTAGCTGGTCTATAGAACTTGTACCGCTTACATCTTTAAGGGTTTTAACAGTTCCGGGTACCATTGAGGGAAATGGAGATGAAGTATTTCTCATAAATGGTGGAACTCCAGATACAGCAAAAATTATTGGAAACTCAAGTAGTAGGCATTTTGCTGTAAAGTCTTATGGGGATGATAGAGATTTACTTGTAAATACTACTGATCCTTATGAAAGCGAAGTGCTTGTTGATGGCAATGCAGTTATAATTGAAGTAATTTCTGAAAGTAAATGGTCAATTGAAATTTTTGAAAGATAGGTTAAATTTATATTATTTGAACAAATAAATAATACTTTGGTAAAGGAGTAAAAAACATGAAAAAGAAAATAACCTTGGTAATAACTTTGATACTTGTTGCATTATTGTCACTTCTTTTGATTAGCTGCACTGATCCTTGTGAATCCGAGGGAGCTCAAGATTATATTAAAAGTTTTACGATTACATTTGAAGAGTTTAAAGATATTTTTGATTTAGCAGAATCTACTTCAAGAATAGCACTTTCACCAGTAATCTCTGATATGCAGGAAGTAAAAAGAGACCTTAATGGATTGGAATTACCAGAAAATTGTGGAAAATATGGTGATATGCAAGAGTACTCTGTAGAGACAATGGAAAAAGCAATTGATGCTTTTATGAAATTTGCACAACAGGAAGATGACGCAAGGGTTATTAGCATAATCGAAAGTGTTAGAACTAGGTTTGAGTATATCGAAAATTGGATTGAAGAAACTGAAGAGTCTTTTAAATGATCTAACTCAAGAGTAAGATATTCATTAATATTATGTGATAATAAAATAATTTATTACTATTTTCTATTCTTAAATTAAACTTAACTTATTTTAATATGGATAACATCAATGGAATATCAAAGTGAGGGTCCCCTTAAAACTAGTCCACCTATAATGTCAGTAATTTGGCTTATTGAGGGTCCCCCGAAAACTAGTCCACTCATAATGTCAGTAATCCGGCTTAAAATTAATTTATAAAACGATTGCGGTAATCGATTGTTTAAGACTTGACATTCTAATTTCTTATAATATATAATAAAAAAGTAATTTATTTTTTAAATAATAAGCAATTGATTGCATATATTCATATAAGCTATGAAACAACAAAAATATAATAATAATAATATTACTATTTACGACATAGCTAGACACCTTAATTTATCTGCATCAACTGTATCTAGAGCTTTAAATAATAAGGGGACTATAAAAAAAGATACAATAAAGAAAGTAAAAGATACAGCTAAACTGTTAAATTATTCACCCAACATTGGTGCTCAATATTTAAAAACATTAAAGACAAGACAAATAATGTTTTCGGTAACTTACCTTGCAGATGAATTTTACAGTGATATGGTATCAGCAATACAGTCTGTTGCAAAATACAATGATTATTCCCTCATTATAGAATCAACCGAAGATGATATTGAAGAAGAATTAAGAGTGATAAAAAATGCAAAGAGAAACTTTATAGACGGTTTGATTATGGTCTCCTTAAATTTTACTAGAGAACACATTAAAGAGATCAAAAAAATAAATATGCCAGTAGTCTTAAGCAGCATGTGTAAAAACAGGATTGAAGATGAAGAAGGCTTATTTGATTATATCGGAGTTGATACTAGGAAGGGAATATATTTAGCTACAAAGCATTTGATAGAACAAGGTCATGAAAAAATAGGTTTTATAGGACATAATTTAAATACACATACAGGTGATGAGAGGTATAAAGGATTTTGTTCGGCTATGAATGATTTCGGATTATCAGTTAATAAAGAATATGTAATGACAACTGGAAAATTCAGTACAACAATTGGGTATGAAACCGGGCTTACTTTTGCAGGAATGAAAACTCCTCCTACAGCGATATGTACAAGCGCAGATTTAATAGTACTCGGTTTATATAAAGCTTTTGATGAAAAAAATATAAGGATACCGCAGGATATTAGCATCACTGGTATGGATAATATTAGAACAACATCTATTTTAAAACCAAAAGTTACCACAGTCGCATTATTACAAGGGGAGATAGGAACATATGCTGCAAACCTCATTTTTAAAAGACTTGATGGTTTTAAGGATCCTTCACAAAATATTATTTTTAAGACTAGGCTAATTGTCAGAGAGTCAAGTATAAATATATCAAAAGAATAATTAGGATAAATAGCTAATTACAATAATAGTCATATTAGAGGAACACAGAAATGAAATTTGTTAAACCTAAAGAAGTAAGAGCAGCTGTGATGGTTGGAACTCGGCAGATGGAAATCCGCTCATATAAATATCCTGAAATTGATAATGATTCAGCTATAGTAAAAATAGAAATGTGTGGCGTTTGCGGAACAGATAAACACATCTATAATGGTGATTCATCAGAAGTTCGGGGAAAATCTTTATTTCCATTTATAGACGGGCATGAAATTATAGGAACAATAGTTGAGATCGGAGACAATGCTGCTAATTCAATGGAAGCTAACAATAAATTATTAAAAGTAGGGGACAGGGTGGCAGTAGCTGTCGAGATCAATTGTGGCAAATGCTGGTACTGTAAAAATCAGTATGACAACACAACCTGCAAAGACCAGGTCAGAGCATATGGTGTTCATCCCACAGCTGATGAACCACCCCATCTTATGGGTGGTTTTGCTGAGTATATGTACATATTTAAAAACTCAGTACTTTTTAAGGTCCCTGAGAACATGAAAACCGAAGTAGCAGTTTTTGTAGAGGAAATGGCTGTTGCCTATAGTGCTATGGCCAGAGCTGCGCAACCCTATCCTGCCATAAAGGAAGGCTTTGGTCCGGGCGATTCTGTTGTTGTACTTGGAAATGGTCCCTTAGGTGTTCTGCATGGAATAATGGCAAAAATACAAGGCGCTGGGATGATGATAGCAACCGATCTAGCTGATTACAGGTTAGGTGTTGCAAAAGATTTTTATGCAGATTTCGCAATTAATGCAGAAAAGACAACAGTTTATGAGAGAGTACAAAAAGTTATGGAATTAACAGATGGAATAGGACCTGATCTAGTGATAGAGGCAGCGGGGGAGCCGGAAGTATTTATAGAGGCACTGGAAATGGTAAGAAAAAGTGGCACAGTGGTGGAGGTAGGAAACTGGGTTGATAGAGAAAAAACTGTGGAACTGAATGTAGTAAAACATATAACTTCAAAAAACCTTCATATTCATAGTCTTTATCATTGTGGAAACAATTGGGGTCCAGTACTAAACATAATGGATAAATTTACAGCTCAATTCTCATTTGAGAAATTAATATCACACAAAATGAACCTTGAGGAGATTATAGAAAACATGAATATTATAACTGATCCTAATAAATGTATGAAAGTCGAGGTTGTCCCCCATAAGAAGAGTGAAGGTTACATTTAATTTATTATTTAAGAAGATAAATTATGAAAACTAAGATTTCTTTGAAGGAGGAGGTGATTATATGTTTATTATTATGATTTAAAAATTGAAAAGAAAGGAGGTGGTGATTATATGAAAAAATGAGATTTTCTTAAGTCCAACAGTCAGCGGATTTTTTAAACAAATCTGCAAGGAATTTTATCAAAAGTTTTGTAAAGATATAAAGAGGTGATTTAAATGAAGAAGTATTTAATTATTCTGCTAGTGGCTGTATTTGCTATTTCTATGATATTTATAGGAATAGGTTGTAAAAAAGAAGCAGCACCGGTTGAAGAAATAGCGGAAGAAGAAACTTCACCAACTGAGGAAGAAAGTGAAGAAACTATAACAGAAGAACAAAGAACTGATTTTGGACCAGTGAAATTTTGGAACCAGGATTACTCTCAATATGTGGGAATGAGCATTGAGGAATATGAAGGTATATGGGATGAAATAATTGCTGAATTTAAAAATAAAACAGGTATTGATGTTGAAATGACATTAATTCCTTGGGGTGAAGCTTCAGGTAAACATAATCTAGCAGCAATGGGTGGTGAAGCACCTGATGTTATGGATGATTTTTATATAAGTAGTTGGGTTGATATAGGTGATGGTAAATATGGACCAGAACCATTAGATGATTATATAGTAGCTAAATTTGGTAGTATTGAAAACTTTACAAGTAAATATTATCCTACTGCTATAGCCCTTCCTGGTGCTGCTATGTTAGGGGATCAATTCTTTGGAATACCTTGGAGAATTGATGTTGGTTTCCAATTTGCTAATGCTGATTTGTTAAAAGAAGCTGGTTTTGTTGATGAGAATGGAAATGCAAAGCTTCCAAAAACTTATGCAGAATTAGAAGAATATGCTGGAAAGTTAACAATTCCTGGTAAACAGTATGCAATAGTTCTGGGAGCTGAACAAAATTTACAATGGTTAGGTCTATATCCAGCTATATATGCTGCTGGAAGTAATATTTTGTCAGATGATTTGACAAAGTCTACTATTAATACTCCTGAAGTGATTGATTCCCTAAAATTTTGGCGTAACCTTGTAGAAAGCGGATTTGTAGCCCCAGAAGTTCTATCACCATCTTATGTTCAAACTGAAGAATTAAAAAGTGGAAGAGGTGTTATTTGTAATGCCATGTATGCAAATATAGCTGCTGGTATCATAAAAGAAAATCCCGATACCGAATATGTAATGGGTGTAGCAGTTAAAGGACCAATGACTAATAATGGCTTTGGTGCTGTCGGAAGTTTTACATTATATAGGCAGTCTGAACATAAGGAAGCTGCTTTAGAGTGGTTTTGGTTCTTATGTGAGGATGAAATTGCAGCAAAATATACGAAAGCTGCTGAATTCATGACAACTATTAGAAATGTAGCAACAACAGATCCTTTCTGGAGTGAAAATCCAGTCTATATTGCTGCAAACGAACAAATGGAAGCTGGTTTAACAGCTGCAGATCCACCAGTAGAAGCTTGGTCTAAAATAGGAGGATACGAAGAAGGTGATCCTCTACATGATCTATTGCTTGGTGTATTGGATCCGAATGGAGGTGAAATAGAGGACCTCGTAGCAAAAGCTGATGCACAGATAAATGAATTGCTTGAAGGAGAGTAGAAAGAATAAATATAAAACAATATTAACCAATAGATAGAATATACTGATGAGACTTCATTGATCTTGGCTTTGAAGTCTCATCAGATGAGAAAAGAAGAACTTGGTAATGATTTAAAGAAAATAATAGAGTTTATTATACAATACAGCCAAAGCTAACAATAGAATGCAGTAAATAAATTATACTGATAAATACTTAGGATTAAAATAACAAGATCGGTAAGTTCTTCAAAAACATAGGCTTCGGAATATAGTAAAACTTGAGCTAAGGATATGGGAGCTTGAAAGACTAATTAGAAGATTCGTCTTATAAAACGAGAAATTAAAAAATATCAGGTAACCTGATACTAAGGGAAAAAAGATTTAAACATAACGAGATTAAAATATCTAGGTTAAAAAGGTAAATCCGTATGAAAGTTCCTAGATCTACAGAATTCCTTATTTTGTAGAAAAAGTTTGTAATGAAAAAGATGAAAAGAAATAAAAATGAAAAAAAGAAATAAAAATGAAAAAATTATAAGTTTTTTCATCTATGCCGGGCCACTAATATTAGTATTATTATTATTGAGTTTTACACCTGCTATTAAAGGTATACAAATGAGTTTTTTAAAAGCTTCACGAACTGATATGTCAATGACTTTTAATGGTCTAAAAAATTATATCAATGTTTTACAAAATCCATATTTTTATAAAATCCTTTTAAATACAATATGCTATACTTCATTGGTTATTATATTTGGAGCAATTATTGGTATAACTATAGCTCTCTTATTAAATGAAAAAATATATGGCCGAGGATTTTTTAGAGCGGTAAATATCGTTCCTTGGGTTTCCCCCCCTGCAGTAATAAGCATAATTTGGGTATGGTTTTTTGGTAAATATAGCCCGCTAAATGATATATTGATAAGATTAGACATCATTAAAGAACCAATAGACTTTTTAGGTAATTTACATACTACTTTTGGTCCAATAAATTCTCCTATGATTTCAATAATTATTGTAGGTGCTTGGGTAATTTATCCTTTTATAATGATTATGACCTCAGCTGGTTTACAAAGTATACCTGTAGAGCTTTATGATGCAGCGTTAGTAGATGGAGCCACAAAAAGACAACAAATCTTTTTAATTACTTTACCTCTATTAAAGAATGTATTTACAATTATGTTTACTTTAACATTTATTTGGACTTTTCAATATTTTAATGCTTATTTACTCACTAAGGGTGGGCCAAGAGGGTCTACGGAATTGCTTTCCGGACATATTTATATTAGAGCTTTCACAAAAGGTGATTTCGGGTATGCTAGTGCTGCAGGAATAATTATGATGTTTTTAATGTTCTTGCCTTGTTTATATTATATTAGAATGATTCTAAAACAAATAAAGAATTCAGGTTAAAATAATTATGAAATATTTTTTTAAAATCTTTAATAAAGTCACAATATTAATAATTACACTTTTTGGTTTGTTTCCATTTATTTGGTTAATAATTTCATCATTTAAAACGCAAAAAGAATTATATCAGTTACCCATTGTTTGGTTACCAAGAATGTTAAATTTTGAAAATTACTTAAAAATAAAAACTGTTTTTCCTATTGTTAGATTACTTTTAAATACAACCATAGTCGGATTATCCTGTGCTATTATAGTGTGCATTATTTCAACTAGTGCAGCCTATGCAATAGTAAGGTTTAAAAATAAAGGAACCATAATTCTTATAATTGCATTATTATTTGCGCAGACGGTTCCAGAAGTAATATTAGTAGTACCATATTACTTTCTTTTATTTAGACTTCATCTAAGTGATTCCTTAATAGGGCTAACAATTGCTTATTTAATTTGGTTCATTCCTTTTGGAACTCTAATGATGAGGTCATATATCATGTCAGGATACCCCAAAGCATTAGAAGATAGTGCTCAAATCGATGGAGCTAATGATTTTCAAATAATTACTAAGATTGTTATGCCACTTTGTGCTCCAGCAATAGTAGCGGTAGGTTTATTTACTTTTATTGGCATATGGAATGAATTTATGTGGGCAAGTGTACTTATTTTGGATAACGATTTGAAGACTATTCAAAGTGGTGTTTATAGATTCTTTGGACAGTGGAGTAACACTCAACAAATAAATGTTGGGTTTGCTGCAGGAACTATTATTGTTCTACCTATTATTTTTATCACTTTTTATATTCAAAAATATATGGTTGCGGGCTTAACGTCAGGAGCAATAAAAGAGTAATGATTTTATAAAGATTATATCTTTTTTCAATAATAATTAGAATTTTTAATGAAACATATTCAAAAAATTAAGTCATAGAAAGGAATCATTCAATGAAAATAATGGTATATGAATGCCCAAAGAAGCTAAGAATTGATGAAATCAACGACATGCCTATCAATAGTAGCCAAATAAGGATTAGAACCCTATTTTCCGGTATTAGTCATGGGACAGAAATGAACATATATCGAGGTGTAGCACCATTTTTTAAAAAGAAACTTGACTCGGATCTCAATCTATTCATTAATAAGGGTAATAATGATGAGTGGACTTATCCTATAAGAAGCTGTGATCCTGGTGTATGGTATATGGGGTATTCAAATGTGGGGGAAGTGATTGAAATAGGAAGAAATATTAGTAATATAAAAGTTGGTGATATTGTTTACTCGGAAGCTCCTCACCAATCACAAGTAATCAAAAAAGAAAATGAAGTTATTAAATTGCCTGAAGGTATAAAACCTGAATATGGCGTTTTTTTCACAAATCTTTTAACAAGTTTCAATATTATACTTGATTCAAAAATTAAACTTGGTGACGTAGCAGTAGTTTCAGGGCTAGGTGTATTAGGTCAACTTTCATTACAAATGGTAAAATTGTCAGGCGCCTTTAAGGTATTCGGTGTTGATTTGTTTGAAAAAAGGCTTAAAGTGGCTTTGGAAAACGGTGCTTACAAGGTTTACAATCCTAAAACCGTTCAAGATATAGCATATGATATCAGGAAAGAAACTAATAAAAAAGGCGCTGATATTAGTATAGAAGTGTCAGGAAACCAGAAAGCATTAAACGAAGTTATTAGGATTGCTGCTCCGGATACAACAGTTATAGCAGCGGGATGGTATCAAGGAAAATGTAGTGACCTTAACTTATCAGAGGAATTTCACCATAATCGAATAATAATTCGTTGTTCACAAACAGGAGAAATAAATCCTGAAATCAGACATGTGTGGAATTTTGAACGAAAAATAACATTCTGTCTTGAACTCCTAAAAAAATTAAGGTTTGATAATCTCATTACTAATAAAATACCTTTTGAGGATGCACCTGAAGCTTACAAACTAATTGATAAAAAGCCTGAAGATATAATTCAGATATTATTGAAATATTGATGTAAAAAATAACATAGATTTAAAGGAGGGATTCTATATAAGATTATTTAAAGGATCTTACGAACTTATGACTTAGCACGCAAGGGATTCGGTTATTGGTAAGGATTTAATGAATCATTTCTGCAGTGATACTTTTAAGTACTGTAAGTTGCTTTAGACAATGATTTCAGGAGAATAAAACAAATATACATTGACTTGCATTATATAAAAAATATATACATGATAATAGTACTGGATTTGTAATTCCAGATTGGGAGATAATATGAAGAAAAGGGACAATTATTTGGTTTTTTGTACAAAATCATATGCTTAAGTGGGTCGTCTACTTTATGTAGAAATAAAGAAAGTAGAATAGACAATAATAAGAAATTAAATTATTAGCTTTTCTATTTTTGTCTACTAAAGTTATAAATAATTTTTAAATAGAATTAATAATAAAAATAAGAAAGGATTAAAAGTTTTGAAGTATTCAGTTTGTATTGATGCAGTATTTAATGGAAAAGACTTTATCGAAAGTATGAAAATAGTAAAAAACATAGGAATTGATGCTTTTGAATTATGGTGTTGGTGGGATAAGGATATGGATAAAATATTAAAAACTAAAGAAGATCTAGGGATGAATATAACGGCATTTTGCACAAAGTTTATAAGCCTTGTAGATCCATCAAAGAGGAATGAGTATTTAGAATGCTTAAACGAATCAATAATGATGGCTCAGAAAATGCAGTGTAAAACTCTTATAAGTCAGATAGGTGATGAGCTTGATGGTGTTTCAAGAGAAACCCAGCATAGAAATATTGTCAAAGGGTTAAGAGAATGTGTGCCTATTCTAGAAGAATCGGGCATAACTCTCGCTTTTGAGCCATTGAATACATTAGTAGATCATAAAGGTTACTACCTGTATAGTTCTGATGAAGCATTTGGAATATTTGATGAAGTAGGAAGTAAGAAAGTAAAAGTACTTTATGATATATATCACCAACAGATAATGGAGGGAAATTTAATAACAAGGATTACCAAGAATATAGAAAAAATAGGGCACTTTCATGCAGCAGGAAATCCTGGAAGGCATGAATTGCATTCAGGTGAAATCAATTACAAACAAATATTTAACGCTATTGATGAGGCAGGATACAATGGCTATATAGGACTTGAATATTTCCCACTTGATAATGCTGAAGAAGGATTGAAAAGATTATTAAAATAATATTTTTATCTTTTTTTGAAATTGCAAATTAATTAAATTATACGTACAAAAGAGAGGGATAAGATTATGAATATTGGGCTTGCGTTATACACTGTAAAGGACGAGTGCGAAAAAGATTTTAAAGCAACTATTAAAAGAGTTGCAAAAATAGGGTATAAGGGTTTGGAGTTTGCCGGCTTTTACGGAATGGATGCTAGGGAACTTAAGAAACTAACTAAAGACTTGGGAATAAAAGCTGTCAATGCACATATATCACTTGAAAACATGGAAAAAAATTTTAGAGAAAATATAGAATATTCAAAAGCACTTGGAATTGAATCTATTACAATACCTTGGCTGTCGGAAGAGAAAAGAAGTGATAGAGATGTTTATCTAAGAACATGTGAGTTGATTATTAAACTTAGTGACAAATGTTCGAAAGCTGGTATTCAACTATGTTACCACAATCATGATTTTGAGTTCATAAAAATCAATGGTGATTATATGCTTGATATTCTATTTAAAAATTCAATTAATCTTAAGATGGAGCTTGATACTTTCTGGTCTTCTTATGCTGGAATCAATACGGTCGAATATATGAAAAAAAATGCTGCTAAACTACATTACATTCATCTGAAGGACATGGCAAAGAATACAAAACCTTTATTTACAGAAGTCGGGGAAGGTTGCCTGGATATTAGATCTTTTATTCATACAGCTAAAAACCTTGGGATTGAGTGGGCTTTTATTGAACAAGATATATGCAAGAGAAACCCTTTTGACAGTATAAAATTAAGTCTTAAAAACGTTAAAAAAATAGGTCTGATGGAGTGAAAGATTAAAGCAAACTTATAATAAAACATAAACGTTTGTAGTCAATAGAAACTATACCGATGAGAAAGGATAAAAATGGACAATAAAATATCCATATCTGAATATAAGGAAAGAATAAAAAAAATACAAAACACTTTGAATCAAAGAAATATTGATGTCCTGGTTGTGTTCGGAACTGATTGTGAACCCCAGAACTTAATCTATCTTTCAAATTACTGGCCACAATTTGAAACTGCCGCTGTAATAGTTCCTAAGGATGGAAAACCAGCTCTGGTAATAGGACCTGAATCTGAGACTTTTGCCAAGGAATTCAGTACTATTGAAAAGATTTTTAGGATTATAGAACATAGGGAATCTTCGGAGCCAAATTATCCAAATGAAAATCTTGATACATATAGTGAAGCTTTTGATTATGTTTTAAATGGTAGTAAGGTTAAAAGAGTCGGTATTTCCGGTATTTCAATAATTGCCCTTCCTGTGTATGAAGCTATTGTTAATTCCTCAAAATCTGCCGAAATTATTAAATCAGATGATATAATGATAAATTTAAGAATGAAGAAAAGTAAGAATGAAATTGAACTAATGAAACAATCTTCTAAAATCACTTCTAAGGCTTTTGAAGCAGCTAAGAATAATATAAAACCAGGAATGGAGGAAGTGGAAGTTGCAGGCTTTATTGCAGCTGAAATATTTAAAAATAAAGCTGAAAATTTTACTTTTGCTCCATATGTTCTATCAGGGCATCGTACTAATCAAGCTATTAGTAGATCCTCCCATAAAGTTATTTTAGAAAATGAACCAATTCAACTTAGTTTTGGTTGCCGTTATCATAATTATTCGTCAAGTATAGGCAGGCCTTTATCTATTGGTAAAATGCCCAAAAAATATAAGGAACTGGTTAAGATTGGTATTGGAGTACAGGAGAAAGTTATATCATCTTTAAAACCTGGAATCGAAGCCAAAGAAGTATTTAGCAAATATTGGGATTTTTTAATTGATAAAGGTTATTCAAATTATTTCTTATATGGACCTTGCCATGGAACTGGAGTAATGGAATGTGAACATCCATTTCTGGAATCAGATAGTGATTATATATTAGAAGAAGACATGACTTTCCAGGTTGATATTTTTTTAGGAGATAATGAATTTGGATTAAGATTTGAAGATGGGGCTCTTATTACTTCTAAAGGAGCCGATGTTTTTAATAATATTTATAGGGAAGTAATTGAGATACAACATTAAAGTAATCTTGTTATATGAAAAGGAAGAATGGATAGTATTAAGTGTGAATTAAAAGTAGGGTATGTTGCTGATGGATGTCATTAAAGAAAAAATCAAAAGATGCAGGTCATGACGGACATGAGGCAATAATACTTAATATTAGCAATAAAGATTCTGAGACCCTAATGAATGGTTATTTCGAAGAGAAATAACTTATTGAAAACATAAAACTTTTTGTACCTGCAAAAAGAGTAAGATGTTTTAAGATGGATAATACTAATGAAATTGAGGGGATAAAAATAAAAAGACTCTTTCAATATGCATTAATTAATATTTAAAAGTGATGTTGAAGTAGTAATTCAATACGGTAGAATGGATATTACTCAATCAAATCTTGGATATATTAGGATAATGGCTTACTCTAGGTAATTATGAATTTATAAGAACTTGCTTCTGGATCACCACTCTATAATCACCCAATAGTAGACGTAATTTAGGTTATCGGATTCAATTAACGTCTTGGATAATGATACTGAAGTAAAAAACAAGCGGAATAGAAGAATAAATATGAAAAATACCCCATCTAGGCCTGCTTTATAACAGGACAATATCCTGCAACCTTATCACTGTCCTAACACACATGATCGCAGTCTATATATAATCGTCTCTTATATATTCATCAAAACTATCAGGGGCAATGTCTATCTTAGGAGGAGGTCTTTTCCTCTCAAATTCATATATGCCCAGATAATCAAGAATCTTTTTAACAATCTTATAATCCTCAAGTAAGGCAATTATCCTCATCTCTCCCCCGCACTTTGGACAGATAAGGGGATCCACCTCGTATATTTTCTGTATTAACCTGGCCCAGGACCTGTTAAGACCTCCTGGGCTATCATCTTCTATAATGTGAAATTCTGGCTCACCATCTTCTTTTTTAAGCCTACCCCGGGTGACATTACTGTAATATCCATAATAGCGGACAGTCTGGTCTCCTCTATCCGGTATATGTGATACAAGTGCTGCCATCCATTCAAGGGGACTGAACTCCTTTACCTCTTTTCCGTATTTGGATTCATATGTTACCTTCGCCTTATCTGGATAATATTCCATACGTTCCTGGGAAAAAGACGCCCTTATAATATACCTTGCCAGGTTCTCTGTAGATCTTACATCTTTGGGATAGATTCTCTTTCCGCAATATATCCCGAAACCGGTATGCCTCCAGGACAATATCAGATCTATTACTCTTTGTGTGATAAGACCCTTAGCTATAAGCATCTTAAATATCCTGTGTATGAACAGTT
>Ga0307380_10008268_pt1 | contig 13363 bp, 12 predicted proteins | sample UN3MG_FD_202239 | JGI IMG/M metagenome (GOLD analysis project Ga0307380, IMG submission 202239) | Soil microbial communities from Risofladan, Vaasa, Finland - UN-3 | ecosystem: Environmental > Terrestrial > Soil > Coastal area > Acid sulfate soil | place: Finland: Risofladan, Vaasa | collected... | reverse complement strand
GTTCTGCAAACCGCCGCACTTCGGCCCGCTGCAGGGATTCTCCCGAGTTTGCCCGCATCACGCCACTGCGGGCAACGGGCAGGCGTAGTTCCATGAACGGGTACTGGTTATCGAGATGACGCATGATCGCAACATGTACCGCATTCAACCGGCAGCGTGATTCAACCAGGTCGCGGAGCCGGGATTCTTCAATGAACCGGGTAACAAGAGCAATCTCGTGGAGAAGTGCCTGCCGGTTATGCAGTTTCAGGTTTTTCTGCTGGCACCCGGTGCAGGTGCAGATCCCACTACCGAGTGCATTGGCAGGAAATTCTCCTTCCGGTGTACAGAACCTGTTTTGGACGGTTTTGAGATCAACTGCACGGAAATCAAACAGGTCAAACCCCGAGTAGCACAGGATATGCACATTTGAGGGCAATGCAGATCCCGGTGCGTACCATGCGGTATCGACCGGAGTTTTTTCTTTTAAGGTAATGAGCCAGTCGACATAATTCCGGGGGTTCAGAAATGCTGTATGCCAGTCAGCCACCATAACACAGTCGCTGCTCTGAGCCTGATTGTCCAGGTGCGGGTGAATGGTGACAGGTTGCCCCTCATTACGAGGAGGATACTGTTTCACCAGTGCCGGGGGAGCACAGAGGGGTATGTTTGTACCATGACGGGCGGCAAGGTCAGGAAAGAGGGTTTCAGCTGCCAGTGCCGCCGGCAGGTCAAGGCTCGTGTCATCAGCCTGGAAAATACCGGTGCGGGCAAGTCCGTCCCGTTTTTTAATGGTAAACCTTGTCATTGCGCACCTCAATATCGCCTGTTTCCTGCATGACTATCTTCTCCCACATCGGGTTGCAGGAGACCACGATCCGGCTGCCGGGATGACTCTCTTTTACTATCCTGATTCCCTGGCATCCCTGCCTCACCATGGTCTCATCCCACTCAGGGATTTCGCTCTGCCCGATTGGGAATGTTTCTTTGAGCTCTTTTGGATAGGGGCCAAACGGCGGTTTGAAAAAGAGTGTATCGTCAAATTCGTCACGTATACCACCATCAAATGCAATAAGGACATTTTTTCCAAGGCATAGCCGCGGGAGCATCTGCTGGTACCGGAACACTTCTGTCCGGGAGCAGCTCTCGTCTCCCCGGTAGAAAAACCGGCGTTTGGAGACACGGTCATGTCTTTCCAGATTAACGGTTCCTTTCAGGAACGCCCGGTAACCAGCAAGAAGCTGCGGGTGACCCCGGCATCGTTCATCGACCAGTTCCCAGAGGGTCCCGTCAAAAATTGCCTGCCGGATCCGTGCGATCTCGGCGACTGTCACGTACAGGTTGTGGAGTGCAAGCAGGCGCTCCCGGTCAGGAGCGGTGCGCAATTCTACCTGGGTGTGCGAACGGCATACGGAGCAGGCGCAGGGAAGATCAGAGAGTTCATCAATTTTGAAACTGCCATGCGTAGTGAGATACCGCCCCTCTTTTGCAGAGAGTGCATAGGCAGCGGAATCAAAAAGATCGCAACCCATTGCCGTGGCAAGCGCAAACATTGACGGGTGACCGGCACCGAACAGGTGAACGCATGCTGCAGGTGAAAGGCTACGTTTTGCCGCCATGACTACACTCACGAGGTCCCGGTACCGGTAAGATTCCATGAGGGGGACAACCGCACCAACCGGACAAAAGGAGAAACCGAGGTCGGTTACGTCGCGGGCGGCTTGTTCACGGAGATCCGGGAATATGCCGCCCTGCACCGGACCGGCGAGCGGTGCATCCCTGCCAAAAACTTCTTTTGCTTCGGCAAGGCGCTGCAGGGTTATTGCGAGTTCGCGCCCGGCTGTTTCCCGGTCAGAAGCAGGCGAAGTCGGGATGTCCAGCGGCACCCAGATGTCGCTGCCGATATCCCGCTGGAAGGCAAGCGTTTCAGTATTGGTGATGGAGACCTGCCCATAGACCGAGAGCTGGAAGGATCCGGAATCGGTCATGATCACGCCATCGAAATCCAGCACCTTATGCAGTCCTTCGGTAACAGCCTGTTCCCGGTACTGCTGGCTCTGGGAAAAGATGTAGGCGTTCGTGATCAGGGCCTCGATTCCCATCGACTGCATCTCTTTTGGGGTGACGAGCTGGAGGTGGGGGTTGATAACGGGAAGAAGTGCAGGGGTTTTTATCGTCTTTTTCCCGACCGTCAGTTTGCCGCAGCGTCCCTGGATGTCGCTGTACAGACTCTCAAAAGCAATTGCCATTTTTATCCCTGTGCACCTCGTATGGTCCCTTTATATTTGCGGTATTGTGGTTAAACGGCTGCCCTTATAGATGTTCAGTGAAGATCTGCCCTTCAATTGTGAGCACTTCAACAGTTGCGCGAGTCCAGCTCTGCCCGGAGAGCCCGGCTTTCATGCAGGTGTGTTCGAGAAATGTAATGCTGTCCCAGCCATTTTCAGTAGCAACCTGGGGAAGCAGGAGTCCACTCCTTCCGCTGCCCCGCACGATGAGGCCATGCCTGCCCACTTCAACCTTTTCCGGTCGTTTATCCGGCTCGCCTTCAAGCGGGACGGGCATGGTCAGGACCGTAACTTCAAGCACGATTGAGGCAAGTTCATCCTTCCGAACCGGGAGAAAACGGGGGTCTCCGGTTGCAGCGGCGACAGCGGCGTCCTCGATTGCATCCCCAAGTGGCATGACCGGATACGGAAACCCGATGCATCCGCGAAGTTCCCCCGCTTTTGTGAGCGTGACAAATACCCCCCGCTTCTCACTAAAAACCGGGGTGAGTGCAAGTACGGGTTTTGGCTTTTTTGCAAGCGTATAGTCGATGGCGCCGCGTGCAAGACGGACCGCCATTTCACCTTCAACAGAACTGAGCATGTTCACATGTATCTTCCCCTGATATTGAGACTGTCTTTGTGCACCATGGTTAACAATCTATCGACAATTCACACAAAACCTGTCAACAGACTTTGTCATGTCCGCTGTGCTTATCTCCTGAAAACTCAAAGTACTACAGGAGAGGGAGAGAGCGGCCGACGGTGACTTAAGTGTCGCTGAGGAAAGTCCTCCCACCCACCGGGCACGCAGCCGTACACAAGTACGGGTGGCGAGAGTCACGGCAATGGCACAGAAACGACACGGCCTGTTTTCAGTCATGAAGCGATCGAGATGGTTTACCATCAAGTGCACACGAACAGTGTGATAACTCGCTGAGCGTTAACAAACAGGAATCGGTGAAACGGCGAACCCCTGCGGGTGCAAGTCAGAACAGGACCATTGGATCGCCCGGTACCTGTCCGGGTATGACGCATAGCCGAATGCCGCTAAAACAAAAGGAGGCTTACTCCTCCCACTCACTTCTTCACGTCTTCTTTTCTTTCGATCTACTATTTCAATGCCTTTTAACAATCATATGATAGCAGGAAGTGATCAAGATGACGGGATACTCAAGGACTGCAAAGTATGCGGGCGGCATACTTTTTGTTATGCTCTGTGCTGTTTTTATACTACCTTCATCTGCCGCTATCACCCTTACACCGGGAGATACCGGATCTTCTTCAGCTATTGCGAATGGCGATCCGGTCGATATTCGTGGAGTTGCCACAGGTCACCCGCAGAACGGGCTTCAGGTCTGGGTAATCGGTTACAATTATGTGAAAATTGATATTGTGCAGGTCAATGCGGACAACACGTATTCATACGAGCTGAAGTCTTCTGACACGCAGAACCTTGCATCCGGCCAATATCTCGTTATCATCCAACACCCCATGATGAACGGGCAGCATGATATTGTCTATGATCCGGGTACGGGCGGGGTTATCAATCGCCAGCTGGGAGAAGGAATGGTAATTTTCCAGCTCACGGGACCGGGAAGTCTCCAGCGACCTGATGCCGGATCTGCTCTCATGCAGGCGATCAACAACCAGAATATCGATGACAGTTTTACCACGGTCTCTTTTTTTGTGAGCAGGCCAACTGCACGTATCAATCCTATCGGTGAACATTTTGTCGGGGACAAATTCACCATCGCCGGTTCGACCAATCTTGCGGTTGGCGATACTCTCATGATCGAGATCTACTCGTCATCGTTTAAACCAACACAGAAAGTACAGGGAAGCGAATTTTCCGGTTCGACGGGCACGTTAAAAGTTATGCCGGGAGCAGACGGGTATAACCGCTGGTCGTTTGATATCGATGCATCCACGTTCAGGCCGGATGAATATACGGTAAAAGTCTCCGGGATCACCCTGGAAGTGACGGGATCCACCACGTTCACTATCGTTGAGAAACTCCCGACAACACTAAAAACACCAGCACCGGCAACAACGCTTCCTGCCGTATCCCCTCCTCCAACTACCCTGCCTGCACCTGCTTCCACTACGCAGAAGTCGCCGCTCTCACTCCTTGGGATTACCTGTGCGATCGCACTGGTTGCCTGTGCCCGGACAATAACAAAAAAATAGTTTTTACCAGCCTAAAAACAGGGTCTTTGTCCGGGAGTAACTGTCGAGTGCGTGCTGTCCGTTCTCCCGCCCGGTTCCGCTTTCGTTCATGCCGCCAAACGGTATTTCGGGGGGTACCGTGAGATGACGGTTCACCCAGATGATCCCGGCTTTCACTTCATCAAAAACACGTTTGGTTGTAGCGAGATCTTTTGTCCAGACCGAAGCTCCCAGCTCGTACCGGGTGTTATTTGCCTCACGGATGGCGGTGTCCAGGTCAGGAACGGTCATGATTGGCAGTACCGGGCCAAAAATTTCATTCGTTACAAGCCTTGAACCGGGCACGACATCGCTGACCAGTGTCGGACGATAGAAATATCCCTGTTCATAGGCCGTTCCTTTCAGAGCATATCCTCCAGTAAGGATAGTCCCCTCCTTGTTCTTTCGGGTTTCTTCAACCATCTGCGAAATTTTCTCCCGCTGCCCTGCGTTGTTCATCGGACCAATATCGATCTTCGATCCCAGCCCGTTTCCAACCGTCAGGGCATCGATACGTCCTTTTAATTTCTGGATAAACAGTGACGAAATTTTTTCATGGACATAGAGCCGCTTTACCGCGGTGCAGGTTTGCCCTGCGTTGTAAAACCTGCCCCGGATTGCTCCCTCAACCGCCTTATCAATTGCGGCATCAGGCATAACTATCATCGGATCGGAGCCGCCAAGTTCAAGAGTGAGATCCTTTAAGAGTCCTGATGCCATCTCCCGTATCTTACTGCCCGTTATGCAATCACCGGTAAACGAGACTTTCCGGATCCGGGGGTGCCGGACAATGGCTGCACCCACGGATTCCCCGCTGCCGGTCACGATATTGAGCACCCCGGGAAGAAGGCCTGCTGAGTCAAGGATCCCGGCAAGTTTCAGCGTGGTAAGGGGGGTAGTGGATGCAGGTTTGAGCACCAGTGTGTTACCGGCAAGGAGTGCGGGCCCCACCTTCCAGCCCATGATAAGCACCGGCATATTCCACGGGATGATTGCACCGCAGACCCCAAGGGGTTCACGGATCACCATGCAGTCACCGGCAGGGCCCAGCCGGATTGCCTCACCGGAAGAATGTGCAGAGATCCCGGCATAAAACTCTAAAATATTGGCAAAACCGCGGACCTCGTCAATGGATTCATGAAGTGGCTTGCCCTGCTCAAGGGTAAGAAGCCGCGCGAGATCCTTGTGCTGGTCCCTCACGTTCCGGGCGGCATGGAACAGGATCACCCCGCGCTCACGCATGGACTTTTTTGCCCATGCACCATACGCCACCTCAGCAGCATCGACTGCACAGGACACGTCCTCTTTTGTCCCGGCCGGTACGCGATCCAACAGTTCGCCGGTGGCAGGATTTTTCACCTCAATCCAGCGCCCGTCAATGCCCGCATCATCCTTCCCGCCAATCCGCATCAGCATTCCCGTGTCACTCCCGAATGTATTGATCGTGATATGCATTCCCTGTGCAATAAAATGACATGATGGGCGGTAAAAAAAACCTGGTCATCACCCGGGGGGCATCAAAACGGGATGCTATCCCTGCGGGCGGTTCACGGAGATCTGTCCGGTCGATGGCGCACTGGTGTATAAAAAACGATAATTAGGCATCTTTTTTTTGAATCATTTAGTGAACGGTCATCAAGTTAACGGTTATCAACCTGCTGTATGCTGCAGGCAGGACAAACTATATCATCCGTATCTCCTAATGTCTGGCTGAGAAGGTATTCCCATGGCAGAAGACCTACTGGTTGAAGCAGATGACCGCGGCTGGGAAAAAACTGTAGAGAAAGAAGCAAAACCCGTAGCGGTTATGTTCTACAGTCCCTCATGTGCATTCTGTCACCAGATGGAGCCCTATTTCAGGAATTACGCAGTTGAGTACAGGGATTCCGTGGTCTTTGTGCGGATAAACATCATGACAAACCAGTGGACTGCCGAACGCTATGGTGTCCGGAGTACCCCCACATTCAAATTCTTCTGTGATGGCAAGCCTGTGCAGGAGATGGTAGGAGCTGTCTACCCGGTGCTGCTCAAAAAGATGATCGATGAAGTCCTTGTCCACGGTAAAGAGTGTGCAAAAAATTCTACGACAATAAATTATGACATCACCGGCTACGGATGAGCTGATTACCAAGAGGAAGTGACCAGTATGGATGCTTTTGAACAATGGCTGAACATGTCCTGGGAGAAAAATGCAAAAGAACGCAAGCTAATCACTCATGAAAAGCGGGAGGCGTGCATCTGCCCGGCATGTCCTTCCTACACCAGCAGTGCCCGGGAAACTCACGAGATGCTCTACTGTATCGCCGGAAAAAGTATGCTCTGCATTTCAGAAGATAGAAGTTGCACCTGCAGGGAATGTGCGGTTACGCAGGAACTCGGGCTCAGGTATAATGATTTCTGCCTGAAAGGCGGAGAAGCAGCACAACGCTTCGAGCACCAAGCCCTTTAAAAAACAGAATTTTTCAGATTTTTCTGCTGCATCCGCACTTCTCAGCAGCTTCTGCGACAGCTTTTGCAACTGCCCAGGTTACGCCCTTATCGAGAATATTTGGCATGATACGCTCTTTGTGGGGTTTTTTAATGTAATCTGCAATCGCATGCGCTGCAGCAATCTTCATTTCATCAGTTATCCGTGTTGCACGCGCATCGAGCGCCCCCCTGAATATGCCCGGAAATGCAAGCACGTTATTGATCTGGTTTGGAAAATCACTTCGCCCGGTCCCAACTATGGCAGCACCGGCATTCTTCGCTGCATCGGGCCATATCTCCGGCACCGGGTTTGCCATTGCAAAAACAATTCCATCCTTGTTCATCGACCGGACCATCTCTTCGGTGACGATCTGCGGTGCCGAAACGCCGATAAAGACATCGGCACCAGTCATCGCATCTGCAAGTGTTCCTGCAAGCGCCTGTTGATTTGTTTCCTCTGCAAGGATGAATTTGTACTTGTTTTTGTACAGTCCTTCCCGTCCACGGAAAATGGTCCCGTGTGTATCACAGACAATGATCTCGTGCACTTTTGTACAGACATGGGGATCATACCCGATACATTTGAGTAACCGGGTGATAGCATAACCGGCTGCACCGGCTCCGCATATGACAATAGTTAAGTCCTCATATTTTTTCCCGGTAACTTTACAGGCATTGAGAATCGCCGCAAGAACAACAACAGCGGTCCCGTGCTGATCGTCATGCATCACCGGAATACCAATATCCTGCAGGGCATCTTCGACCTCAAAACATTTGGGGGCAGCAATATCCTCGAGATTGATTCCCCCGAAAACCGGCGCTATATTTTTGATCTGGTCGGTAAAATCCGTTTCATAATTTTCAAAACATATGGGGAATGCATCGATATCAGCAAACTCCTTAAAAAGGATCGCTTTTCCCTCCATAACGGGTATTGCCGCATAGCCCCCGATGTTGCCAAGCCCAAGCACGGCAGAGCCATCCGTAACAATTGCAATCGTGTTTGCCTTCATGGTATACTTGTATGCAAGGTTCTTATCCTTGGCAATTTCCCGGCACACTTCAGCTACACCCGGGGTATACGCCAGGGAAAGATCATGCCTGTTCTTAAGCGGAACCTTTGAGCGGATCTCCAGTTTTCCGTGGTGTTTCGCGTGCAGGGCGAGCGCTTCTTTATCGATCTCACTACTTCCCGGTGAAAACAGCATCATCCATCATCCCGTATACGTGACAGTGTTTGTATAGGCAATGAATGTTACTGGCAGACAGTAGCTTTACAGGGATCAGGCAATGCGTGATTTTTTAAGAGTTTTTTCATACAGCGATGTGCGAAATGCAAACGCAATCTCTTCCCATGCTTTTTCCAGCAGGGTATGGTAATAGGGGAGATCAAAAATCGCAGCATCCCATTCGGTATCCACCGCGTACCTCCGTGCGTCACGGACAATGTACCCGATCTTCATTCCCGGTGCAATTTCAATGCCACGGTCACGGTATGCCTGTACTGCTGCTCCTTCAAGACAGCGGTGTGCATAGGTGAGCCGGCTGATCCGGCGGTTGATCACCAGTGCCTTCGGGTCTGAAGCAGGAAGACGCCTTACGGTATCCCGGAAAATATTCCTGATCTCTTCTTTCTTGTCTTTTAACGCTGCGATGCTTTCGGCACCCGCCATGACCTCAAGCATTCTGCCCTGCATCGAACGGACGAACTCCGGCGTGTCATGCCGCCGTGCAGCAATACCCCTGACTTTCACGCTCCCGTTGCGTAACCTCCCAAAATAGCGGTTATAGGCGCCAGACCCGTCTGCCTGCGGGAGGAAAACGATCCAGTTGAAGTGTTCGATCTCCGTAAGAATTCCTATCTCATTCTCAACGTTTTGTTTCAGCATCTCAACAGCCGGCCCCTGTACCCAGAGGCAGTCCACGATCCCGTGCAGCACCGTAAAACCCATCTCTTCTGCAATATCTTTCGTGCGGATCAGGATATCCCGGGAGCGTCCCGTGATCCCTTCATGTACTTCGATCCTCCCGAACTTCGCGTTCTTGTAGCCGGTATACCCAAAGCAGGTGACAAGCATCCACTTCAGGATTGAATCGATGCCGGCAAACCGGGGATCTGTTTTTTTCAGTCGTTTTGTGGTGATACGCAGGTCAAGAAGAGGTTTCAGCGCAGCAGGAAGGAAACCCGCACGGTGAGGATGCCCGATCGTCTCGGGGGACAGGTTGGCCTGCACGATAATCGAGGGATACATGGAGGTGAAATCAATCTCGTCTACGTTTTCATAGATGCCCGGCAACGGCTGGAACATCATCCCGCCCCGGTCCGCAGCCTGAAGCCGGGAGATATGCCGGATCATCTCCGGGTCGCTCTTCCGGAACGGGACGGCGATTCCCTGCTTCACTGCTTCATAGACTTCATAACTGCTGATGAGGGTGCCTGGCGTGAAACGGGATGCAAGGTTTGGCGGGAGCCCGGAAAGTCGGGCCGCCATGAGCACCCCCTCAAGCCCGCCTTCCTGGTACACAAACGACTGTTCCGTGTCAATCAGGATACGCCCATCCGGAATGAGGGCTGATTCTTTATGCTCCACCCTTCCGTAACTCCAGTAGGATCGGGCATCCATCTGCCGGTACTTCCCGTTTCGCGAGAAGGGCATAGCGAGACCGTGTTTTTGTGCTCCTTTGTGGATCCTGGGCATCCAGGTATCGGCATCCGGCATGAGTATTACATCAGGATTGAGTGACCTGACGAGAATGAAGAGATCTGCAAGCACGTCATCTGTCTGCCCGGTGAGCCGCTCGGCGTGTTCGCAGATGACCTCAACATCTGAACACACAGAGGAGAGTGCAGGATTGTCGTGGACCTTAATCTCAATAATGTTCAGATCGTGTGAAAATTCCGGAGAGTATCTCGAATCAGTCTCTGCACCGCAGGGGAAGATCCCATTCTCCGCCATGAAGCGCTGGTCCCGGCGCACATCCACATTGAAGAGCTGCACGTCAAATTGTGCCTGCAGTTCGATGGCTTCGGCAACATCACGGCCTGCGTATACCGAGTAGCCCGGAAGATCCCCAAAGATAGTCCGGATGATACACTCTTCTGCACCGTACCGCTCTTCAAGGGTATCGATCATCTCATGGTGAACAGGCGGGTCGTGGAAGTGGATGAAGAAAGGGGGGTTGTAATCGTGATGGACTTTTGAGACCGTGCCATCTTTTGTCCAGAGATCAACCCCCCCGTCACGGTACGCCGAGTCAACGATCCACATCTTCCCTCAGGTGAGTTTCGATCTGGTCCTGGCGCTTAATCGTCTCGACGAGCGCCGAGAAGACCGCAGCTTCGAGCGGATCATCACAGGCCATGAACGCTTCGCTCGAATGTTTTTTTGCCAGTTCCACCAGTTTCTCACCATACTGCTGGTCCTCCTTTTTAAGAGCCCGGGATGACCGGGCCCAGCGGTCAGCAATGCTTTTCACTCCCTGCCGGACGCTTTCAAAACTTCTTCCCATCATGACACCTCCAGGGTCCGCTGCGCATAGGGGAGGGTCCCGCCATTGCGACGTAAGCGGGAGCTGCGATACCGGGTAGTCCCGTCTATGTCGTCAGCCGGTGCGATCTCGATGATATGATCAGCTTTTCGCATCAACAGGGAAAATGAGCGGTCAATGGAGGGTGAGTACAGGATCACAAGCGATTCGCGACCGACTTCTTTGAGCATCCCCGCAATCTGCGGTATCATAGTCTCTGCCCCGTCAAAGAGTGTCGGATCGTGCTCCACGAACACGACCGTGTGGCTCGCTTCTTTGAGTATCGTGAAGATCTGGTGAGCGGTGAATGCCCTGCGGACTTCAAAGTTCCCTGATGACCGGCTGATCGAAGAGAGGAGGCGCGAGTAGTTGCCGCTCACGTACAGGAATAAGAAACGCTGGAGATCCGTGTTTGTGTTGAGCGCAGAGACCATCACATTCCCGGGTGCAATCACTGCGTTAAAGGTGCCCGGGTGGAGCGTCATTCCCTTGCGGAGTTCGATCAGCATAGCACCGGATCACTCCTACGCAGGGGCGGATAAGGCTCAGGTCTGAGCGGTGTGAAAGTGATCAAAAGAATATTGTTCTGCAGGAATAAAAGTAAAAATTCTGTATTGTACCCTGTGGCTGGTTCTTTTGTGCAGGCAGAGAGGTTTACCGTGCAAGTTTTGCTGCGATCTCAGCGACGTACCTGCCCTGGAACCGGGCTCCTGCCAGCTCGTTCTCACTGGGCCACCGCTGCCCCCCGTTTCCCGCAATGGTCGATGCACCATAGGGGGGGAGCAGCCGGTGATCTCATCAAGCCGTGACTGCCCGGCAAAGGTGTACGGGAGACCTGCAATGATCATGCCATGGTGGAGAAGGGTTATGTGGACACTGAGGATCGTTGATTCCTGACCGCCGTGCTGGGTCGCGGAGCTGGTAAACACGCTCCCGACTTTTCCCACAAGCGCTCCTGCTTTCCAGATGCCCCCGGTGGCATCAAAGAACTGCCGCATCTGGCTGCACATATTGCCAAACCGTGTCGGTGTGCCGAAGATCACCGCATCGGCTGTCGCAAGGTCCTGCGGAGTGCAGACCGGGATGTGGGCAAATTTTTTCTGAGCTTCTGTGGCACCCGTTTTGTCCAGTACTTCTTCTGGCAGGGTCTCGGGGACACGGCGCAGTATCACTTCTGTACCCGGCACTTCGCGTGCTCCATCTGCGACGGCTTCTGCCATGCGGTGCACATGACCAGACATCGAATAATACAGGACCAGGAGTTTCATAAAATGGATTCCTCAGTACCTGTGAGGATTGCAGGAATTATTAAGGATTCAGGTGAAATATGAATGCAGGTTTTTAGTCACCAGTCGTGCATACCCATTCCCTGGTAAAAAGCACAAATAAGTTATTTTTAATACATTGATGAACAAAATTATACATCAAGGTATAAGTTGGTCAACCCATGTCATAATGTAGTTCCCTTAGACCTTGAAATTTCTGATTACCAGCATAAAAAATAAAAAAAAGTGATGTACATGAAGTCAAAAGATATTGCAATTGTCGGGATTCTGCTCGCCATTGGTGCGATTTTGCGCTACTTCCTTGCGATGCTCCATACTCCGCTCACGCCGAATATGATCATCGCGTTCTACTGTCTTGCGATCATCCTCATCCAGCCAAAGGTATACGAAGCGCTGGGTATCGGTATTGTTGCCGGGTTGCTGTCCATGCTGATCTCAAGTTCCATGTTCCCTCCGGCAAACCTTATCAGCGAACCGCTTGGTGCACTGGTCTGTTTCGGGCTCTATGCTGCCATGAAGAACAGGACAAAATTAGCGCCAACCGTGACCACGTTTCTTGCCACGCTTGCCAGCGGGTTTACGTTTGCCGCGATAGCCATCATCTTTGTTGGCGCGACAATTCTCACCAAATATAACGGGAACCTGCTGGAATTTGTTGCGGTATTTGTCCCTATCGTCGTTATAACGGCAGTATTTAATGCAGTTATTGTCCAGATCCTCTACATACCCTCAAGCAGGGTGCTGGTGAGAGGACAGGAATGATTGAACTCCAGAACTTCAGTTATACCTATCCCCACACGGTGCAGGCGGCCCTGCACCATCTTTCCCTGCCGGTAGAAAAAGGCAGGTGCGTGATGGTGACCGGGCCGTCTGGCGGTGGTAAAACCACCCTTTGCCTGGCGGCATCTGGTATACTGCATCACGAATACGGGGGTAAAAAAGACGGCCGGGTGACCATTGACGGCAAGGACGTGGCTACCTATACTTCACTGTCTGAGCTTGCAAAGACCATCGGTATCGTTTTTGATGATGCCGAGGCGCAGATGATCTTCACGACGGTTGAAGAAGAGATACTCTCTGCACTTGAGTACCGGGGTCTTGAGGCAAAGGTCATTGAAGAACGTCTCGCCTCAATCACGGAAACGACCTATCTTACCGATCTTCTGAACCGTTCCCCGCACCATCTTTCCGGGGGCCAGAAACAACGTGTTGCGTTAGCTGCAACACTGGCACTTGGTAACGATGTGCTCATACTCGACGAGCCCACCTCAGAACTTGATGAACATGCAACCCGGCGGATTGTCGATATCCTGACTGCATTAAAAGCACAGGGAAAGACGATACTTCTCATTGAACATAAATACCTGCACTTCCGGGACATGGTAGATACCCTTGTCGTGCTTGAAGCGGGTAATGTCAGCGCAATGGGATCTCCGGATGAGGTTCTCAGGAACGAACGGATCCGGCGGGTTGTGATACCGGATTTTTCCGGCATACGCGACATCAGGCCGGAGAGCGGGACTGAGCATGGTACTCCCTCATCAGCGGTTGTCGCTGTACGCAACCTTTCTTATGCATACGGGGAAACTTTGGCCCTCAATGATATCAGTCTTGAAATCCGTGCAG
>Ga0307380_10008267_pt1 | contig 13364 bp, 8 predicted proteins | sample UN3MG_FD_202239 | JGI IMG/M metagenome (GOLD analysis project Ga0307380, IMG submission 202239) | Soil microbial communities from Risofladan, Vaasa, Finland - UN-3 | ecosystem: Environmental > Terrestrial > Soil > Coastal area > Acid sulfate soil | place: Finland: Risofladan, Vaasa | collected... | reverse complement strand
TCACAAATGATCAGGTCATGGGCATGCGATTCGATCTTCTTGACGGCCGATTGTCCGCTGGAGGCGGTCTCAACCATGTGCCCGTCCTTGCGGAAGGCGATCTCCAGCATCTGGCAGAGCGATTTTTCATCGTCGACTATCAGCAAACGGGCCATGGACTCTCCCGAGCAGGAATCCTATCTCACTTCGGCGGGGTGGGGTTCGGAAAAATCGCCCGTGGTCTATTTCAGGACGATTGCGGCCGATTCCTGGGCAGGTCGATCAGGAATTTGGCTCCCTTGCCGGGCGCCGAGTCGACGCGAAGGCTTCCGGAATGCCCTTGAACGATCTGGTAAACGATGGCCATGCCCAGCCCCGTTCCATTGGCGAAGCCCGCCTGAAACGGCTCGAAGAGTTTTTCCAGCTGGGTCTGATCGAAACCGATGCCGGTGTCGGATAGCACCACGCGCACATTCTGGGGATGCTTGTCCTCAATCTCCGCGGTGAGCGTGCCGCCTTGCGGCATCGCCTTCAGCGAGTTGTCGCAGATGTTCCAGAAGACCTGCCGGATCTTGTCCGCATCGGCGCAAGCCGAGACAGAGCGGCGCGGAAGCTTGCGCTCAATTCGATATCCGGAACCGAAGAGCGGGTGGTGCTCGATGAGCAGCAGCGTCTCCTCGAGAATGTTTGCCAGATCCACTTCGCGAAACTCGAATCGCTGATCGCGCGAGTAGATCAGAATATCGGAGACGAGCTTGTTCAGCCGCTCCGACTCCCGGCTTACAATGTCCATGAGCTTCGCCTGGTCCTCATCGAGCTGGGCCAGCCTTTGGAGTAACTTAACCGATCCCGCGATGGATGCCAGCGGATTCCGAATCTCATGAGCGATTCCGGCCGAGAGATGCCCGAGCGCCGCCATGCGGTCCTTGGCACGGTACTCAGCCTCCCGGCGCCTCTGCTCGGTGAGGTCCTGGATGTTGAACACGTACCCGACGGCCCCCACCTCGGGCAATATGAGCGGTGAAGCCGCTACTCCCAGGATGCGGTCCTCGCCGCGCGGATGCCGGTAAGTGATCTCCTGGCGCACGTGAGACGTGGAATCGTCTTGGCCGATCTGCCCCACTCTCGGACCGCCGGGAAGAACCTCCTCAATGGACAATTCCTTGAGGTCCCAGAGACGTCGCCCGAGGATGGCGGCGCCCGCAGGATTCAATTCCTGGATCCTGCCTTCCAGATCGGCGGTAATCAAACCGTCGCGCATGCTGCGGATGATGTTTTCGTTGATGGCCTGAAGGCTTGCCACCTCACCACGCTTGTCTCGCAGCTCGGCGCGTGTCTCTCGCAAGCTCTCTGCCAGGTAGCTGCTCAGGTAGGCCACGGCAAGGAATCCAAAAAGGCTGGCGACGATTTTCACCTGGAGGGTTCCCAGATCCACAGACTGTTCGGAGGACGTCGCAAGAATCCGCAAGAAACGGTGCCGCCTGGCAATCTCGGGTAGAAGGCTCGGCAAATAGGCCAGCTCCAACAGGGCGCCCATGAAGACGAAACTCGCACCGGCCACAACCAGAGCTTTTCCCCTCGAGAGAAGAACGCTGGCCAGAATGATGGCCACGGGGTAGAGCGAAAGGTAGTTGCTTTCCAGGTCGCCGGTGACGTGCACAACCGCCGTGACGATGGCAAGGTCTGACAGAATCTGTAAATAGGCCTGCTGCTTGAAGTCGCGACTGATCTCGCTGTAGATCAAATAGAACAGGCCGAGCGTGTACCAAAGGATGATGACCACGCCCAGGTACTTAATGGCATTCGGGCGGCTGGGGTCCGGGACCACCTGCTGGATCGCAAACTCGATGGCAAAAACAAACGTAATGATGACGAAGCGGATCTTGGTGACCCAGGGGAGCCAGACTTGAAGTTCGACCGTCGATTTCATCGAAACACTTGACCCGCATTATAGAAAGGGTGCCGCGCGAACACAAGGGCGGGACTGGAGCAACCCGCAATGAAGGATATGAGAGCTCTCAAAGAGGCTCGTTTCGGTCCGTGATGGTCTCCAAAGGGGGCAACACCCCCGGGGCCGCCGACCGACGGCCCCGGAGAGCGATTAGGTAAGTTCGTTGAGAAACTAGCCGGCGAGTTTGCCGATCAAAGAGAACAGCGGCAGGTACATGGAAATGACCACGCCGCCGACCACCACGCCGAGCACGAGAATGATGGCCGGCTCCATGGCCGTCAGCAGGTCGCCGACCGCCGCGTCCACTTCGTCCTCGTAGAAGTCGGCGATCTTCTGGAGCATGGCGTCGAGTGCGCCGGTTTGCTCGCCCACGCCGATCATCTGCACGACCATGTTAGGGAACACCCCTGTCTCGCGCAACGGATCGACGATCGTGCGGCCTTCCTCGATGGCCTTGCGGACGCCCAGAATGGCCTTCTCGATGACCGCGTTGCCGGAGGTTCGCGCGGTGATGTCCATGGCCTCCAGCATGGGGACGCCGCTGGTGATCAGGGTGCCCAGGGTGCGGGTGAAACGTGCGACGCCGATCTTCCTCATCAACGTTCCCAGAAGCGGGAGCTTCAAGACGATCGTGTCAATCATCATCCGGCCGTTGGGAGTTCCGTAATAGGCCTTCAACCCCCAAAGCGCAAAAGCACCACCAATAATCATGGGCAGCGCAAAGTATCCCACGGCCGTACTGGCGTTGATGACGATTTTTGTCGGGAGAGGCAATTCGACGCCCAAGCCCTGGAACAACGTGGCGAAAATCGGGACCACCTTCCAGAGCAAGAGAAAAATGACGCCGCCCGCGATCACCAGCACCGAAACGGGGTAAATCAATGCCGATTGCACGGCGCGCTTGAGCTTGACGGCCTTCTCAATGTAAGTGGACAAGCGCTGGAGAATGGTGTCGAGAATACCTCCGGTTTCGCCCGCCTCCACCATGTTCGTGTAAAGGTCATCAAAGACCTTGGGATACTGCCGCAGCGCGTTGGCGAGCGTCGAGCCGCTTTCCACCGAGGACCGGACTCCGGCGAGAATCTTGGCGAAAGCCTTGTTCTCCTGCTGACTCGAGAGAATTTCCAGACACTGCACGAGGGGCAAGCCGGCATCGATCATCACCGAGAACTGGCGGGTGAAAATGGCCAATTCCTTGGCGCTGACCTTGCCCACCACTTTGGGCTTGGGGATGGCGATCTCCCGCCCCTTTTCCACAATACGGCTGGGGGTAATCTGTTCCCGTCGCAGGACAGCGTCCAAGGCTTCCCGGCTCGGGGCTGCCCGAGTGCCCGTGACCTGCTCACCCGTGCGGGATGTTCCACGAAACTCATATTGAGGCATGGCTTGGTTTCCTCACTAGTCCTCCGCGCCCTAAGAAACATTCGAGGGCGGCGAAGCCAAGGGTTGGCGGCGGCTCGCGTCTACCGCCGGTTGTAGGATCCGGCGGCGGGGCGCGCGCCGGCCCCCGCACCGGCCCGGCTGATCATGTCCTGGAGCTCCTCCGCATTGCTGGAGCGCAACAGAGCCATCTCCAGGGTGATTTGCCTTTGCTGCAACAGCGCCAGAAGCGACTGATTAAAAGTCTGCATCCCGTACTTGTCCTGTCCGGTCTGCATGGCCGAGTAAATCTGGTGGATCTTGTCCTCCCGAATCAGGTTGCGGATGGCGGCGTTGGGGACCAGGATTTCCATCACCATCGCCCGGCCTCTTCCGTCCGGCTTGGGAAGCAGGGCCTGGCACATGATCCCCTCCAGCACCAGCGAGAGCTGGGCGCGAATCTGCGACTGCTGGTGAGCGGGGAAAACATCGATGATACGGTTGATCGTGGAGGAGGCCGAGTTGGTGTGCAGCGTGCCAAACGTCAAGTGACCGGTTTCGGCGATCCGCAGAGCCGACTCGATGGTTTCCAGGTCACGCATCTCGCCGATCAGCACCACGTCCGGGTCCTCGCGGAGCGCGGCGCGCAGGGAATTCGCAAACGAGTGGGTGTCAGAGTGGACCTCCCGCTGGTTCACCAGGCACTTCTTGTGCGGGTGGATGAACTCGATGGGGTCCTCGATGGTGATCAAATGCTCGTGGCGCGTCTCGTTGATCAGGTTGAGCATCGTGGCCAGGGTCGTGGACTTGCCGCTCCCGGTCGGTCCGGTGACCAGGATCAGCCCGCGGGGCTTTTCGCAAAGTTTGCGCACCACCTGCGCCAGACCCAGTTGCTCAAACGATTTGATCTCGAAGGGGATGACGCGGAAGACCCCCGCCACCGCCCCGCGCTGGTTGAAAAGGTTTCCGCGGAAACGCGCGATGTTCTTGATGCCGAAGGAGAAGTCGAGCTCCAGACTCTCCTCAAAGCGGTGCTTCTGAGCATCGGTGAGGATGCTATAGGCCAGCTGCTTGGTGTCCGCCGGGCCCAGCACCGGCAGGTCCTCACACGGTTTCAGCTCGCCGTGCAGGCGAACGCGCGGCGGCGAGTTGGTTGTGATGTGGAGGTCCGAACCACCGGAGTCCACCATTCTTTTCAGAAGCTCACTAAGCGTCGGTATCGGCATCTCCTTAACTCCCCTTCTCCCTCCGCGCGCCTCGGTCCGGCAGCGCACGTGCTGAGCGACCAAATCTATAAGACCGTTTCGCGAATCACTTCTTCCAGGCTACTGATCCCGGCCGCCACCTTGATCAGCCCGCTGCGGCGCAGGCTAATCATCCCCTGCTCGATAGCTTTGCGTCTTATTTCCAGCGCCGAGGCGCCCACCAGGATGAGCTCGCGTATTTCGTCGGTGATTTCCAGGACTTCGTAAAATCCGACGCGTCCCTTGTATCCCTTGTTGCCGCAGGTTGAGCACCCCTGGCCCTTGTACACTTTGACGGTTTTCGCTTCCTCGGGCGTATATCCCGCGTCGATCAGGACCTGCGGGGCAACATCATCGACCACCTTGCACTCCTGACAGATGCGTCGCGCCAGCCGCTGGGCGCAGATCAGGTGGACCGAGGTGGCGACCAGAAAGGGTTCAATCCCCATGTTCATCAAGCGCGAAATCGTGGCCGGCGCGTCATTGGTATGAAGCGTTGAAAGCACCAAGTGCCCCGTCAGCGCAGCCTTGATGGCGATTTCCGCCGTCTCAAAGTCGCGGATCTCGCCCACCAGGATGATATTCGGGTCCTGCCGGAGGAACGAACGGAGCGCGGCGGCGAAATTCAGCCCGATCTGCTCCTTCATCTGCACCTGATTGATCCCGGGAAGCTGAAATTCCACCGGGTCTTCCGCCGTGATGATATTCGTGTCAGGCTTATTGAGCTGGGCGATGGAGGAATAAAGCGTATTGGTCTTGCCGCTTCCCGTGGGGCCCGTCACCAGGACCATCCCGTACGGCTTGAAGATGGCCTTCTGGAACTTGGCCAGCGACTCCGGCTCGAATCCCAGCTTGGTCATGTCCAGGCGGAGGTTTTCCTTGTCGAGCAGCCGCATGACGACTTTCTCGCCGTGCAGCGTGGGCAGAACCGAGACGCGGAAATCCAACTGCTTTTTCTTGCCGTTGTGCATCATCCTGATCATGATGCGACCGTCCTGCGGCAAGCGCTTCTCCGAGATGTCGAGCTTGGCCATGATCTTGACACGACTGATGATGGCGTCCCGCAGTTTGACGGGAGGGTTCATGATGGTCGCCAGCACGCCGTCAATCCGATACCGCACACGGTACTCTTTCTCGTACGGCTCCATGTGGATGTCGCTGGCGCCGCGCTTCACTGCATCGGTGAGGATGTAGTTCACGAGCTTGATGACCGGGGCTTCTTCCGCAGCCCTTTCCAGCGCCGCCAGGTTCAGCGTGGACTCATCCTCAGCCTCCAGCTCGACGCTCTCCGCTCCCCCCTCGTCAATGAAGCTGACGATCTCCTCGATCTCTTTCTTGCGCTCCACGTCCTCGATCGAGCCGTAGTGCTTCTTGATGGCATCCATGATGGCGCTTTCCGACGCCACCACCGGCTCAATATTGAATCCCGTCATGAACTTGATGTCGTCCATGGCGAAGACGTTCGTGGGATCGACCATGGCTACCGTCAGCGAAGAACCCACCCTGCTGAGGGGCAGAATCTGGTACTTCAGGGCGGTTTCCATGGGGATCAGCTTGATGACGTTGGGATCCACCTCAAAGTAGGCTAGGTTGATGGAAGGGACGCCGTATTGACGCGAGAGGACCGCCGTGACCTCGTCATCGCTCAAAAACCCCAGCTTAACGAGAGAGTTCCCCAGCCGGCCGCCATTGGCTTTCTGGTGATCCAGAGCCTGTTTCAATTGTTCGGAAGAGATGATCTTTTCTTTAATGAGAATTTCGCCGAGCTTCCCAGACATCCCCGAACCCCCGTTAGGGCCTTATTCCATCCCGTTGGGCCACCACCCGAAACCCTGTCTCCGTCATAAAATGAGGCAAGCCTTCCAAAATCCAGAACTTACAACGAATCCTAGAGAAGTCACGGGGTAAAGTCAAGACGATTTCCACAAGTGATGGCCGTTGGCGCGGCAATCACAGCCACTTGGGAAGCGCTCCGAGGCCCATTGCGCCCTGCCTTGACTTCACTGGCTGCCAAGTATAACGTTTTGAACATGCAGTTCGCCGCCAGGGTACCTTCGCTGGAGCCTGGGGAGGCGCTTCGCCGCTACCACGAGACACTCTACCAGCGCTTCGGGGCGCAGAGATGGTGGCCGGCGCGCACGCGCCTCGAAATCATTCTGGGGGCCATTCTCACGCAGAATACCGCCTGGCGAAACGCCGCGCTGGCCCTCAAACAGCTTCGCAAAGCCGGCCTCCTGAATCTGAAGCGACTGGAGACGTTGTCGAGGCTGGAGTTGGAATCGTTCATTCGGCCCGCGGGTTTCTATCGCCAGAAGGCCGCAACAATCTGCAATTTCCTCAACTGGTTGCGACGCACACACGGTGGCTCGCTGCGCGCCGTCTTCACCCGCCCGCCGGATGAGGTTCGGCGGGAATTGTTGAGCGTCAAAGGGATAGGGCCGGAAACGGCGGATGCAATTCTGCTCTACGCGGGCCGCCAGCCGCTCTTCGTCGCCGACGCCTACACGCGGCGCATCCTGGAACGACACGCGCTGGTGCCTCCACGTACATATTATTCCGAGGCCCAGGATTTCCTCCACCGAAATCTGCCGCGGGACCAAGGCCTGTTCAATGAATTCCACGCGCTCCTGGTGGAGGTCGGCAAGCAATACTGCCGGCGCGAAGCGCCGCGTTGCGAAGCGTGTCCGTTACAGGATTTCTTGCCGCACCCGGCGGGCCGCGAAGTTTCCGGGACTGCTTCGCTATCTTTGTCCCACGACTTGAGGAAACCCCGGCCCGAAGCCCGCGCGAGGCTAATCTAAGCATGGACCAGAAGCCCAATCCGCGGCGCAAATGGTTTCTGATATTCCTCCTCTTCATCGTCCCCGCCCTGCTCATTCTCGGCTGGGCCCCGGCCTCACTCAACCTGGCTTTCCTTCAGCCGGAGACGCCGCAGCAGACCATCCTCCTTCTCGCCGTCTACACGGTCATTTTCCTGGCCTTCGTCATCTTCGCCCTGATCCTGCTCCGCAATCTGCTGAAGCTATATGTCGAACGGCGCCAGCAACGCCTGGGCGCGCGCTTCAAAACCAAAATGGTGGCGGCATTTCTCGGCCTCTCACTCGTGCCCGTCAGCTTTCTCTTCATTTTTGCTTACGGTTTGCTCAACCGGAGCATCGACAAGTGGTTCGGCGTTCCTTTCGACATCGTCCGCCAGGACGCTCAGGAGATTTTCGAGCAGGTCGAGCTACAGGCCGAGCAGCACGCGCTCCACGACACGCTCCACCTGGCCTCTGACGAGAAACTCGCGGCGGGGCTTGCCCGGCGGGATGCGCGGGGGATCGAGCTGCTCCTGGCACGCCAACTGAAAAGCCTCAGTCTGGAAACCGTGATGTGTTTCGACGCCCAAGGCCAGCTGGTGGCGCGGGCGGGCAGCCGCTGGCCCGGGCCATCGGAAGTCGCCGGGGTTTTCCCGCAGATCTCTTCCGGCGCCTTGCCGGCCGAAGGCATTTCCACGCACTGGCAGTCGGGCCAAGCCGATCTCTATCTGGCCGCGTCGCCCGTCACGGGCGATCGTGGGACCGTCCTGGGAGGCGTGGTCAGCGCCGCGCGCTTGCCCACCGAGATCGGGCAGAGGGCGGCGGAAATCCAGCGCGAATCCGCGAAGTACGACGTCTTGAGCCGCGAACGCAAAGCGGTGAAGCGCAATTATCTGCTGGTGCTCTGGCTTCTCACCCTGCTCATTCTTTTCGTCGCAACCTGGTTCGCGATCTTCCTGTCCAAGCAGGTCACCGTGCCCATCCAGGCTCTCGCTCAGGGGACCGAGGAGATCTCCAAAGGCAACCTCGGCTATCAGATCACGGTGCGCGCCGATGATGAGCTGGGCCGGCTGATCGTGTCCTTCAACGAGATGACCCGGCAGCTTCAGGAGAATCGTCAGGCTTTGGAGCGGGCCGCGAGGGAACTTCAGGAGGCCAACCGGGAATTGGAGGAGCGCACCAAGTCCACCGAGGCTATCCTCGAAAACATCCCCACGGGAGTGATTTCTTTCGACCGCCAAGGGCGGATTACACAGGTCAACTCCACCGTCGACCGGATGTTCGGCCGGCCGGGGTTGACCGCCGCGCGCAGCCTCGCCGATCTATTCTCCGCCGAGGACGCGCGGGAGATCTCAAGGCTCTTCCGCCGCGCCGCCCGCCAGGGTGTGGTCACTCGCCAGATGGAGCTCGATCTGGGCAAGCGCCGCGCCTCTGTGGCGTTGACCATCTCTTCCATTCGCGCCCGTCACGGAACCGTGGGCGCCGTCCTGGTCCTGGAAGATTTGACGGAATTGCTGCGCGCCCAGAAGGCCGCGGCCTGGCAGGAAGTGGCGCAGCGCATTGCCCACGAAATCAAGAATCCTCTGACCCCCATTCAATTGTCCACCGAGCGCATCCGCCGCCTGGTCGAGCGAGCCAGCCCCAGCGCGCTTTCCGCGGAGCTGGTGGAGGCGGTGGCGGAGAGCGCGTCGCTGATCGGCCGCGAGGTGGCAACTCTGAAAACTCTGGTCGCCGAGTTCTCGAGCTTCGCGCGATTTCCGGCGTCCCACCCCGTTCCCTCCAGCCTCAATGCAATCATCGAAAACGCGCTCAACGTGTTCGACGGCCGACTGAGCGGCGTCGAGATCCATCGCCAGCTCGCTCCGGAGCTGCCCACCCTCCAGGCTGACCCCGAGCAGATGAAGCGCGCCGTGGTCAATCTCATCGACAACGCCGCCGAGGCCATCGAGCAATCGGCCCTCAAGGAAATCTCGGTGCGCACGGCGCTCGACGCGGAGCGCGACGTGGTGGAACTCGTGGTTGCGGACAGTGGCCCCGGCATTTCCCCCGAGGATAAGGCCCGGCTTTTCCTGCCGTTTTTCTCCACCAAGCGACGAGGAACGGGCCTGGGGCTGGCCATTGTCAGCCGCATCGTCTCCGAGCATAACGGCTCGATTCGTGTGGAAGAGAATCAGCCGGCAGGCACAAAGATTGTGATTGAATTGCCCGTGGACCGCTCGCTCACCGAGACTCCGGAAAAGGAGCTTTCCGAGGCTGGACAATAAAGAGCGAAGTTGGTGGTTTGAGATTCATCGTTAATCGCTGAAAAATCATGGCGCGTCACTCCATCCTGATCGTCGACGACGAGCTGGGTATTCGCCAGTCGCTCACCAGCGTCCTTGAGGACGAAGACTACGAGGTCGCCTCCGTCGAAAGCGGTGAAGCCTGCCTGGAGTATCTCGCCGGGAAGGATTTCGAACTGGTGCTGCTGGACATCTGGCTGCCGGGAATCGACGGACTCCAAACGCTGGAGAAGATTCAAGGATTGGATAACCCGCCCGTAGTCATCGTGATTTCCGGGCACGGAACCATCGAGACCGCCGTCCGCGCCACCAAGCTCGGGGCCTTCGACTTCATCGAAAAGCCTCTCTCCATCGACAAGACGCTGCTCACCGTGAAGCACGCGCTCGAACAGTTGCAGCTCAGCGCCGAAAACCGGCAATTGCGCGAGGAGCTTCGCGGCCAGTACCGCATCATCGGCGACAGCGTCCCCATGAAGGCTCTCCGGCAGCAGTTGGGGCTGGCGGCGCCTACTAACGGCCGCGTCCTGGCCTACGGGGAAAGCGGGACAGGAAAGGAATTGGTGGCCCACGCTCTCCACCTGATGAGCCCGCGCGCCGACCGCCAATTTGTGGAGGTAAACTGCGCGGCCATCCCGGAGGAGCTCATCGAGAGCGAACTCTTCGGCCACGTCAAGGGATCGTTCACCGGCGCGCTGGAAGACAAGGTGGGAAAGTTCGAGCAGGCCGACGGCGGAACGCTGTTCCTCGACGAGATCGGCGACATGAGCCTGCGGACCCAGTCCAAGGTCCTGCGCGTGATCGAGGAGCAGCGCTTCACGCCCGTGGGCTCCGGCAACAACCTCACCGTGGACGTGCGGGTCATCTCCGCCACCAACAAACATCTGGAGGAGGAGATCGAGAAAGGGAACTTTCGCGAGGACCTTTTCTATCGCCTCAACGTCATTCCCTTCTACGTGCCCGCGCTGCGCGAGCACCCCGAGGACATTCCGGCGCTGGCCGACTATTTCCTCAGCGAGTTCGCGCGCGCTTACGGGCGCCGCCCCAAACATTTCACCGCGCCGGCGATGGAAACCCTCCTCCGCCACCGCTGGCCGGGAAACGTCCGCGAGCTCAAGAACCTGGTGGAGCGATTGGTGATAATGGTTCCCGGCGATCGGATCGAGCGCCGGCACCTTCCGCGCACCCTTCACCACGACCACGGGCGTCCGCACGCATCCCGCGCCGCGGGCTCTCGGGCCACCGGCGGCGGGTTCTCAACCCTGCACGAAGCGCGCGCCGCCTACGAGCGCGACTACATCCTGCGCAAGCTCGAGGAGAATCAGGGGAACGTCACCCGCACGGCGGAAGTCCTGGGCCTCGAGCGCAGCCACCTCTACCGCAAGATGAAATCCTTGGGCATCGCCGCCGGAGAGTGATCACCGGCGGGAATTGCACCCGCGCATAGATCTCCCATCGCCGATCCGTGAAAGGTGTCTAAGCGTCAGGGCGTTTGGGCTTTCCGGGGAATCAGGGCAGTCCTGTATCCTGAGGCGTCTACCTTAAGCCGTTCCCTGGCCCTCGCCGCGGTAGTCGAGCGCGGCGACCATCCCGCGATTATCGCGCCAGTGGGGTTCGACCTTCACGTGCAAGTCCAGAAAGACTTTGGGGGGTAGCATTCTCTCCAGCTCTTCGCGCGCCTCGATCCCGATCTGCTTGATGCGGCCGCCGCCCGCGCCGATGACGATCGGTTTCTGCGATTCTTTCTCGACAATAATCGTCGCGTGGATGCGCGTGAGGGTTTCCCCCTCCTCGAAGTCTTCGATGAGCACCGCGGTGACGTAAGGCAGTTCCTGGCGGGTGTGACGAATCACCTTCTCGCGAACAATCTCGGCGGCGAGAAACCGCTCCGGCTGGTCGGTGTAGACTTCGGGAGGAAAGTATTGCGGCCCCTCGGGCAACCGTTCGATAACCTCGCTCACCAATTCTTCCAAACCTTCGCCCCGCAGCGCGGAAATGGGGATGATCTCCTCAAACTCGTGCAGCTTCGAATAGCGGTCGATGAGCGGCAGCAGCTTGGGTTTGGAAATCGAATCGATCTTGTTGAGTGCCAGGATGGTCTTGGGCGCGTAGTGTTTGAGCAACTCCAACGCGTACGCGTCGCCTTTCCCGAACTTTTCGGACGCGTCCACAATCAGCACCGCCAGATCGCGGTCCTCGAGCGCCTGGCGGACGAATTTCATCATTTGCTGATTGAGGCGGGAAAGAGGCTTATGAATTCCCGGCGTGTCCATCAGGACGATCTGCGCCTGGGGCCGGTTGAGGACGCCGAGAATGCGGTTGCGCGTCGTCTGGGGAGCCGCCGTGACAATCGATACTTTCTGGCCCACCAGAGTGTTGATGAGCGTACTTTTTCCGGCGTTAGGCCGGCCGACAATGGCAACGAATCCGGATTTAGTGGGCGTGGGGTTGGGCATGGGCTGAGGCGGTTGGGAGGCCGGAAGACGAAAGCCGCAGGCGCACCTTTTGCACGGTGCGCGGGTCGGATTCCAGCACTTCCAGGGTCACGCCGTTCCGTTCCACTTTTTCTCCGGGAAGGGGCACATGGCCCAGGTGGAAGAGGAGGAGGCCGGCGACGGTGGAATAGTCGCGACCCTCGAAGCTCACATGAAGCTGCTCGGCAAGCTGGGCGACTTCCGTATGTCCGGCCACAAGGTAGCTGGTTGGCGATTCCTTGACGATATCGCGGGCGTGGGGTTCCACCTCGTCGCGGATTTCACCAACGATTTCCTCCAGCAGGTCTTCGATGGTCACCAGCCCCGCGACGCTTCCGAATTCATCAATGGCGATGGCGATTTGCGTCGTCGATTGCTGAAGTGCCTTGAGCAGATCCCGGATGCGGTTCGTCTCCGGAATGAAGGAGACCGGCCGGACGAGCGAAGCGAGCGGCGCATTCGCCTGCTCTTCCGGCGTCAGGCCCATCAGGTCGCGAACCGTGACGATGCCCTCGATGTGATCGATATGGCCGGAATAGACAGGATAGCGGGTGTAGCGGCGCTCGCGGAAGAGTTTGCGCAGGTCCTCAATGGGGGCGTTGACCTCGATGGCGGCAATCTCCGGCCGCGGCGTCATGACCTCGCGCACCGTCTTCTCCCCGAACTTCATCACCGCGCGCAGCAACTTCCCCTCGCCCTTGCCGATGCTCCCTTCCGCTTCACCCATCTGAATCAACTCTTCCAGGCTTTTCTGCGAGCTGGGTAAGACCGGCTTCTCCTCGGGAGGATCGAGCAGGCGGGCAATGGTGGTGGAAATCAGAACCGGGAAGGTGAGGGGAAGAGCGACGAATACCGCCCTGCGCAGGAACGGCATCCAGCGTTCGAGAATCACCTCCGGATTATCGTGGCGCGCCACCAGCACGAAGGGAATCAGCTGATCGCAGAACGCCACCGCTCCCAGAACCAGGAGGAGTGAAGTCCCCAGAATTCCCCAGAGATGGCCAGGCTGGCTGAAGAGGAGTAACCCGGTCAGTCCGATGGCAAACAGCGCCATGGCGGCGCCGTGGAGGGCGGAGATCGAAACGCCCACTCTTTCCCGGTCCGCTCGAATGCGCCGCCCGGTGCCCGGCTGGAAGAGTCTCAGCGCCGCCACCGGCGTCAGCCGACGCATGAGCAGGCGCAGGTACGAGGCGACGGAACTGCACACGAGCAGTGCGCCAAGAACCAGAATCCAGATTGCCATCAACAACGAGGCGTGGTCCATGAGAAGAAGAGCCCCT
>Ga0307380_10008266_pt1 | contig 13365 bp, 11 predicted proteins | sample UN3MG_FD_202239 | JGI IMG/M metagenome (GOLD analysis project Ga0307380, IMG submission 202239) | Soil microbial communities from Risofladan, Vaasa, Finland - UN-3 | ecosystem: Environmental > Terrestrial > Soil > Coastal area > Acid sulfate soil | place: Finland: Risofladan, Vaasa | collected... | reverse complement strand
AGACCATCCGATGGCTAGCGGACCGCTTCGGCGACCTGGCCGACGATGTGGGCCGCACGTTCGAGGGCATACGGGACGCCATGGCTGCCGGCGACTGGAAGCTGGCTGCCCAGGTCCTCTGGGCGGGGCTGAAGCTGGAGTGGACCAAGGGCATCCACGCCCTGTCTCGCCTCTGGCGGGACTTCAAGTTCGCGGCCGTGACGCTGGCCTACGACCTGTGGGACGGCATCCGCATGGCCCACGAGCACGGGGTGGACGCGGTCACGCGGTCGTGGCTGTGGCTCACCTACGCGCTGCGCTCCGTCTGGAGCGACTTCCTCGCCTGGCATCGGTCCGTCACGGAGGACTTCGCGGGCTGGCTGACCAAGCGGTGGGTGGACGCCCAGGAGGCCGTCGGTGCGATCTCCGAGGAGGACGCCCAGCTCCAGAGGCGGATTATCGACAGCTCCGTGCGGATGACGAAGGACGGTATCCGCCGCGAGCGGGACGCCAAGGCCAATGCCCTGCGGGAGGAACACGAACTGGCGCAGAAGCTCGCCGCCCAGGAACACGGCAACCGTCTGAAGCAGATCGAGCAGGAAAACGCCGCCCGAAGGGACGCCATCGAGGGCGAGTACATCGAGCGGGAGCGCAAGGCCCAGGAGCAGGTCCAGCAGGCCGAACAGGCGCTGAGGGACGCCCTCCGCAAGGCCCGGACCGCCCGGGAACAGGCCGGCCCGGAAGACCCCGAAGGCGTGATCGACAGGATCAAGCAGCAGGTGGGCGACTTCGTCGCGCGGATGGGGGCGGGCCGGGCCACGATCGGCGCTGCGGGCACCTTCAATGCGGCTGCGCTGCTGGGCCTCCAGGCCGGCGGCGTCGAGGACCGCATCGCCGAGGCCACCGAGAAGACCGCCCTGGGCGTCGAGCGGCTCCGCAAGGACGTGAAGAACAACCAGGCCACGTTCACGTGAGGCACGGATGCCGGTGACGCTGACAGAACGGCTGGGCAGCAGGCGATGGACCGGCGTGGAGAGCGATTCGCCGGGCGTGGAGATCGACTATATCCTCACCGGCACCAGCGATGACGGTACAGCCAAGACCCTGGTGGCCAGCTCCACGCCACAGACCTACGACGGTCTCGTGCGCGACGGCATCGACCTGGAGCCGGTCTGGGTGGATACCACCCGGGGCGATGGCCAGTGGAATGCCACGGTCCGCTACACGAGCCGGCCGCCCACCGGCGAGTCGGAGTTCTCCTTCGACACCACCGGCGGCACACAGCACATCACCCAGAGCCTCCAGACCGTCGGCAAGTACGCCCCCGGCAGCGAAACGCCCCCGGACTTCAAGGGCGCCGTCGGTGTGACCCACGACAACGTGGAGGGCGTGGACATCCAGGTTCCGACCTACGCCTTCTCCGAGACGCACTACCTGCCCATCGGCGTGGTGACGCCCGCCTACGTCGGCACGGTCTTCAACCTGACCGGCAAGGTGAACAGTGCCCCCTTCAAGGGCCTGGCGGCCGGCGAGTGCCTGTTCATGGGTGCCCGGGGCCAGCGGCGCGGCACGGAGGAGGACTGGGCGATTGCCTTCGGCTTCGCCGGCAGCCCGAACCGTAGCAGCATAACCGTCGGGGAGATCACGGGCATCGCCAAGAAGGGCTGGGAATACCTCTGGGTCCGCTACGCCGACGCCAAGGACGACGCGGCCAAGCGGATCGTCAAGAAGCCCATCGCCGCCTACGTCGAGAAGGTCTATGAGGAAGGCAACCTCGCCGGGCTGGGCATAGGGACGTGAGCTATGGCCGGTAATGCGCTCAAGCATGTCCAGCCCGGTGACCCACTCAATATCCCGGCCGCGACCTTCAACTCGATGATCGACGCGGCGGCTGGCCACCGCGCCCGGGCGCACGACGTGCGGCAAGTCCCTCAGCCGTCTGTGCCGCACAACACCGTCCTGCTGGTCCGGAACAGCAGCGGGGCCCACCGAGACCACTGCGAGGTCTTGGGCATCGACGGCGTCCTGGTCTCCCCGAGCGACAACCAGGACGAGTTCGAGCAGCGCTTCGCCTTGGACGGCGTGACGCCGACGGCCGACCACGCCGGCAAGTTCGTCGTCCTGGCCGAGCCGATCCCTTCGGGCGAGCTGGGCCGCGCGTTCGCTGCCGGCGTTTGCCCGGTCAAGATCGACGTCACCGACACGGATCACGCCTACGCCGACGTGAAGGCCGGCGATGCCGCGCAGCTCGCCAGCGGCGCGACCGGGGCGGCTTGCATCCTCTACCGCCAGGACGGCACCGGGACCAAGTGGGCCGTCGTGCGAATCGACGGCGGGGCCGGCATGCCCACCGGCAGCGCCGACTACGACCTGCTCTACTGGGACATGACCGACGGGGAGTGGAAGGTGCTCGCCTTCGCGTCGAACAACTGGGAGGTTCTCCTGCGCAGCGGTTCGGGCGAGTTGGCCTGGGGCGATCCACGGTGGGTCTGAAATGGGCTGGACGACTACGAGCTGGAGCCGTGGCTGTTGCACGATCTCGGCGGCGCTGTTCAACGAGTTCGTCGCCGCCGTCACCGAGCGGCAGCGCGCGATCGACGGCACTACCCCGGCCGGGATCAGCGCGATCAGCGCCGACGCCACCGAGTTCCAGGCCGCCAAGTGGGCGGCTATGCAGCAGTGGGTCGAGGACAACCTGGGCCAGTTTGTCGTCTCCCACGCCGGCGGCGTGAAACGTTCCGCCGACTACTACGATGACGCGACCAGCATCCCCAACTACGCGAATCTGGCCGAGCTGTTCTCCGCCGCGGGCCTCTCGCCGCGCACGACCTGGTCCGCCTACACGACCCACCCGGACAAGTCCGGCGTCAACGCCGAGCGGCAGACCGCCGCCGGCGACATCATGGGCCACTGGTGCCCGGAAGAGCTTCAGGCCTGCCTCAGCGCGCTGATCTGGGTTCTGGAGCCGGGCGGGATCACTGACACATCGACGAACTGGCGGGAGTGGCTCGCCGACTGGGGCAATCTGTCCTGGGCGACGGCCAAGAGCAACGCCGAGAGCGGCATGTACGCCGAGGGCTGCTACGACACGACGCTGTACGCCTGGAACTGGGGCGAGTACCACGCCTTCCCGGCCGAGCCTCCGCCGGGCGCCACGTATGACGACTGGCGGGCCGGGGCGTACCGGTCGGGCGGCTACGCCTACACCGAGTGCTACAGCTACGCCAAGTCGTCGGTCCGCATCTACGTCAGGCCGGAGGCCGTTGACGAGTGGCACAATCAGGGCGACTGGAACGACGCCGATGAGGGCAAGTATCAGCTCCATCTCGTGCACTCGCAGACGGACGACAGCGGCACGGGCACGGTCCGCGTCCAAGACACTGACTACCTTGGCGCGATCGACTTCCCTGGCGACGATGCGGACGAGCAGTGGTGCGACGAGCCCGACGCGGGCGACCCCGACAAGGCCAAGGGGTACACGGCCACGACCGTGGGACTCGTGCAGTACGACGTGACGGACGGCTTCGACTACGGCTAGGCTTGACACACCAGGCTTGATGCCCTGTCGCATTGACCGGAGGCAGTGCCATAAGGCACCTCGGGCCGGGTGTGGACAGCCCTGGATGTGCCAGATGAGTAATCAGGAGTGCCCGCATCCCCATCTGCCGAATCGTCCTCTCGCAGCTGCCGCACCGTAGCGCCCAGGGCTCTTGTGTCGTGACTGCTGTGTCAACGCCTGCCTTCGGCTACCAGCGATGGCCTGCCCGGTGGTCCCGTCACTGCACAAGCCCGGGATGACGTGAAGACGGGAAGAACCGGTCGCGAGCGTTTCATGACTGTAGACAGTTAGTGAGGGCTGGTGCTCGTCCGGCCGAACCACAGCCCGGCCCCCCTCCGGATCAGGCTTTGTCTTGTCCGGACTCAGCGCTCTCGTGGCGCTATTGCTTGCTATCAGGGCCGTGGGGGAGGTGCCGGCACTATGGACAAGCGCAGTTCCATGTGGGATGATCCTGCAGCAGCTTCGCTGGCGGGGAACGAGCCTTTTCCCAGGCACGAAGGTGGCGAGTGGCTGATTCCCCGACCGGTGCCGATGCGTTCTGACGCAGGGCGCACAAAGTCGAATGCCTGGAGACATAGCCATGTGGGCGGACAATGAAACGAGTCGTGACCTGATTGGCTTCCAGGTCCACTCCGACCTGATAAGGTCGATCGTCGTGAGCCCGGCGATGTTGCCAGTGACCCTCGGGCTGTTCGGCGACTGGGGAAGTGGCAAGACCAGCATCATGCAGATGTTGCGTCGGGATCTGGATCTCGAGCGATGGGGTGTTGGTTCGGCGGAGCGCAAAGCTTGCGAGAAGGTGGCTTGCCTATACTTCAACGGCTGGTTGTTCGAGGGATACGATGACGCGAAATCCGCCATCATCAGCGCTATCCTTCTGGCCTTGGGCGAGCACAAGCGTTTCGGGCCGAAGATGCGTGACGGCGTCGTGCGGCTCCTCAAGTCCGTGAACTGGATGCGGGCGGTCAGGATGGGGATCAAGCACATCGCCCTTCCGGCTCTGGCGGCCTACGCTTCGGGCGGGGCATCGGTGGTGCCGTCGCTGATCGGCTGCGTCCAAGGCGTCGCCGGGGCCGGGCACAAGGCAGAGCCGCAAGGGGAGCAGGAGGCCGAAGAAGAGAGTCCTGAGAAGGTCGACTGGGAGTCGCTGATCCGCAGGAGCCCTGAGAAGGAAAGCCTGCTCGAAGTGCGCTCGTTCCGCGAACGGTTCGGGAAACTGCTCGCGGACAGTGACATCGACAGCCTCGTCGTACTGGTGGATGATCTGGACCGCTGTTCCCCCGAAAGGGTCATCGAGAACCTGGAGGCCATCAAGTTGTTTCTTAGTGTCGAGCGAACGGCCTTTGTGATCGGTGCAGACCCTCGGATAGTCCGACATGCCATTGCCTGGCGCTACCAGCAGTACGGTGAGAGGCGAGCCAGCGAGGACGGTGAGGAGGAGCAAAGGCTAGTGACCGACTACCTGGAGAAGCTCATCCAGGTTCCGTACCATCTTCCTCGGCTCTCTCCGGCGGAAACCGAGACATACATGTCGCTGCTGTTCTGCGCCAAGCTCGCACCTCCTAATCGCATGAGGGAGTGTCTCGCCGCTTGCGAAGAACAGCGGGAGAAGAACAGGTACGCCGTTTTTGGATACGGCGCCATTGAGCAGGTTTTCGGGACGCTGCCTAACGATCTTGCCGAGGCCCTTGGCCTTTGTTCGCAAGCGGCGCCACTGATCACCGAGGGGCTGAAGGGCAACCCGCGACAGATCAAGCGATTTCTGAACGCCCTATTCCTGCGTCAGCAACTGGCCGCTGTCGCCAGGCTGACTAACATTCAGGCGGACGTTCTGGTGAAGCTGATGATTCTAGAATACGCCCAGGGGAAGTATTTCCGGCAGCTCTACGATTGGCAGGCATCACAGGACGGCCATCCCAATCAGATTGCCGCGATGGAGGCCGCCGTCGGCAAAGGGGATGCCGAGGAGAAGCTGGCGGCCATCAGCAAGGGCTGGAGCATCGCTTCTATCAAGAAGTGGTTGGCGATGCCGCCGAAGCTGGCCGAGGTGGATCTGCGGGACTACTTCTGGGTTGCCAGAGACAGGCTAGAATCAACTTTGTCCGGGGTGGCCATGGTTCCGCCTCTGGTTCGGCAAGTCGCTGAGCTTCTGCTCTCGGGCAAGCCGGCCCGACGCAATCAGGCTATGGAGCTAGCCCAGCAATGCACCGAGAAGGAGATCGAGTTACTGCTGGGCTTGCTGAGAAGTCAGATCACTCGTCAGCCAGACAGAAAGGACAACTTCGACGCGCTTCGCGCTCTGGTTGATGCTGATGTCCTTGGCGCTGCAGAGGCCTTCGCTGAAACCATCGCCTCTGCCCCGCTGCGACGAATGCCACCTTCGGTGGGCATGGACTTGAACGTTCTTCTGAAGAAGAAGACCAAGCTAGTGCCCACGTTCGAGGTAGCGGTTCAGAGGCTCCGGGAATCGTCGGACACGAGGGTTGGCAGGGCTTTCATCGAAGGCGAGAAGACATAGATCAGAGGGGAGATCATGGGAACTTCATCAAGTTACGATGCCCCGCCGTCATGGGGAAGCCTGAAGAGTTTGGTGACGCGGACCGCGGGCACTGGTCCCGCCTCAGCGGCAAGATTGGTGGGGGACTACGTCGGCAAGGTCGGCGGCGCAGCGGCAATTGCACGAAGGGGTTCCGGTGGCCGGGGCGGCTCTGCCGGGAGGCAGGCCGCGAGGGGCCTTGCCGGATTCACTTCTCGCGTGGCAGCAGTGGGGCTGCCCGAGGCGTTGCGGGAAGCCGGCCTGGACCATCTGATCGGCCAACCGGTGGGCAAGCTGGTGCAAGGACTGATTGACCGTTTCTGCGGCCCTGGCAGCACCTTTGACCAGGTTGACGCCCGGAATGCCATGTCCCGTCTGACAGAAACGCTGCTTGACCAAGCCGAGACACCGGAACAGGTTGGCGAAATCCTAACCGGCATCGTTGAGCAGGACCGACTTGGGTCCGTCTTGGTGGAGTACTTCGGATACTTGCTCTACGAGGAGTTCATGCGGAGCTTCTATGAGCAGGTGCTCCAACGCCATGGCGAGGAGAGGGTGGACTCAATGACGGAAGACATCTTGGATTTCATCCTGAAGGCGGTCGAGAACCAAGCGGTGGATGTCGACCTGACGACAGTCAACTGGTTCGGCGCAGAGGGCCGCCGAGTTGCCCAGCAAGTGATGGAGCAGACGCTCCGCGTATTCGGGGGTTGACCATGAACATCACGACTCACGTGAACCTGGCAAAGAGTCGGAAAGGTTTCGCCGAGACCACCCTCGAGTTTGCTGGCGAGAAGGCCGATCTTCGCGTTAGCCTTGCTGACTTCGGTTTGTTCCCGATCGCTCCGCCCATCGGGGTCGACCTCCTCCTGGTCGGGTCGGTGATCTACGCGGTCGATCAGCTTATCTCCCGCCGAGACACACGAGACGGATGGACGCGATCCCTGAGCGTGGCAATCCCAGTCCGGGAGGCGGATCGATGGAATGGCGTTGCCAAGTCCCTTGCCCAGTGCGTCTCGTTCTTGACGGGCGACGTGTGGAGATTCTCCTTCAACCGGCTGAAAGGCAATCCAGCGAAGGTCAAGACCAGGAAGATCGCTCCGTCGCCGAAGGCCAAGGCCGTCTGCCTCTTCTCAGGGGGCCTCGACTCGCTGGTTGGCGCGATCGACTGGTTGTCAGCAAGCGGCAAAGGTCACCTTGTGCTGGTCGGACACCACGACAAGAAGGGGCGGGCCCAGGCCGACCAGAAACGCCTTATCTCTGGGCTAGAACAGCATCGGCCTAGGTTCTTTAAGCGAGTCCATCCGCGGCATGTGGCGGTCTGGCAGTCCTTGGGAGCAGCCGACATCAACTACCGCAGCCGTTCCTTCCTGTTCCTGGCTTTGGGTTTCTATGCGGCCAGCGCCCTCGGCGGTGAAATGCCGGTCATCATCCCGGAGAATGGCACCATTGCGGTGAACGTGCCTCTGACGCCGTCGCGGCGGGGCTCGTGCAGCACGCGGACGGCTCATCCGTACTTCATCGAGCAGTACCAGGCGATCACGCGTGCACTCGGCCTCGCGAACGATCTCGTTAACCCGTTCATCTTGAGGACAAAGGGCGAGGTCGTCGCCAACTGCCAGGACATGAAGCTTCTCAAGCTCCTATATCAAGAAAGCGTCTCCTGTGCCAAGTCGAGCCGCCGGGTGCATTGGGTGCGAAAGGACGCTGACCACTGCGGGCACTGCATGCCGTGCATCTGCAGGAGGGCGGCTATCCATGCGGCCGGTCTCCCGCCCGAGCGGTACGGCCTGGACATCTGCCAGGGAGAGATCGACCTTGACGGCCGCCCCCGCAGCGGCGACGACTTCCGGGCGTTGTTTCACTTCCTAAGACGTCGGCTGGGACGGGATCAGATCGCCGCCCTCTTGTCTGCGAGTAGCACGTTCGGGAGCTCCGAGGTTGGGGATCACGCGGCAGTCGTCGAGCGGGCGATGGACGAGATACGGGCATGGCTGAAGGCCGAATCGCCCAAGGACATCCGTCAACGGGCCATGGTGTGAGCCAGATGCTGTTCGATACCCATTGTCACCTGGATCGCTACCCAGACCCGTTGGCGATCGCTACCGAGGCGGAGCACCAAGGCATCGTCGTGTTCGGCATGACATCCCTGCCCAGCCACTTCGAGATGGGCATTGAGCATGTACGGCAGTTCCGAAAGATAAGGTTGACGCTGGGCCTACATCCGCTCTTGGCTGCCAAGCACCGTCGCGAGTTGACGCGATTCAGGGAGTTGGCCAGCAGCACGTCGTACATTGGAGAAGTGGGCTTGGATTTCTCCAGTGAGGGCACCAGCACTCGGAAGGAACAGTGTGCGGTGTTCGACCAGCTTCTTGACGCTATCGCTGATAGGCCTCGGTTCTTGTCTATCCACTCACGCAGGGCCGAGAAGGAGGCATTGTCCGCGCTTCGAGCGAGGGGCATCCGTCTCGCCGTGCTTCACTGGTACACAGGGTCGATCTCCTTGGCGTTGGAGGCAGTTGATGATGGCCACTTCTTCTCGGTGAATCCCGCGATGCTCCGGAGCAGCGCGGGGCGGAGGCTCATAGCCCGCTTGCCCAGGGAACGAGTGTTGACAGAGACTGACGGGCCCTACGTCCGCATCAACGGCAAGCCGGCAGTACCTTCGGACGTGCCGCTTGTCATTGGTTCCCTAGCCAAGGCATGGGATGTCCCGACAGTCGATGCTGAGCGGCAGGTGGAAGCCAACGCCCAGAGCATTCTCTCAGATCTGGCAAGCCCCTAGCTCCCGGGCGGCCTGTACGAGGTATGGTATTGATTCGTACGCCGCGTGTTGGCCCTTTCATCACCGCGGCCAAGCCTTGAACTCCTGAGGCCAAGGCTGTAGCGTCATCTTGTCTGGCGAGCCCGTGCGATGGCCAAACCGTTACTAGCTCTGGGGATTCCACCTTGATGCCGTGGCCGTGATTCGTATAATGTTTGGGTGCTGTTAGGACCAATGGAACTGGACTTGGGCATGCTGGACGGAAGAGGTGGGCGATTTGGATTGGAGCGATAATGGCAACAGGCGTAAATGGTTATGAGAAGCTGGGGCCAGACGCGACTACCGCGGCACGGCCACACCGTGATCCCCACCCCTTACCTGGCGATGGTGCGGAGGTGGCTCTCCACTACCCCAACAAGCTGCTAGAGCGGGAGATACTCTCTCCGCTTGCGGCATCTTTTGCCGCTGTTGGCCGCGATGGGCGCTTGGGCCATCACGCTGAAATCGCACCTAACGCTATGGTTCTTTCCGACAACTTCTATGCCCTACACTCGCTCGTCGATCAGGGGCTCAAGGCAACTCTCGTGTATCTAGACCCCCCGTTCTGCACGGGCATGGAGTTTCAGTCTCGACGTCTTCAGCACGCGTACACCGACAAGCTGGGCGAAGCGGCCTACACCGAGTTCATGCGTCGGCGACTAGTGCTACTCCGTGAGGTCTTAACCGATGACGGCTCGATCTACCTCCACATCGGGCATCAGATGGTCGGCCATCTCAAGACACTAATGGATGAGGTATTCGGGCGGCGTGGCTTCCGAAACTTGATTATCCGTCGGAAGTGTAGCAGCAAGAATTTCACGAGCAGGCAGTATGCCAACATTCACGACTATATCCTTTTCTATACACGGTCCCGCAACTACAAGTGGAATCAGCCCGGTGAGAAGCCGGACGATGCCTGGATCGATCGCGAGTACCCCAAAGTCGACTCCCGTGGACGTTACAAGCTGGTACCAGTTCACGCCCCAGGAACGCGGCGCGGGGAAACAGGCAAGCCATGGAGAGGCAAAGACCCGCCACCAGGCAAGCACTGGCAGTATCCGCCTTCGAAGCTCGACGAGCTCGACGATCGCGGTGAGATTCATTGGTCGCGTAACGGGAATCCTCGTCGGAAGGTCTACTTGGAGCCGGGAAAGCTTGTGGCCTTGACAGACTACTGGTCTAAGTTCCGCGATGCACATCACCAAAGCGTTTGCATCACGGGGTATCCTACCGAGAAGAATCTCGAAATGCTCAAGGTCATCATCTCGGCAAGCAGCGATCCAGGCGACCTGGTCATTGATCCGTTCTGTGGTTCTGGTACAACGCTCGAGGCGGCACATGCAGGTCGCCGTAAATGGGTTGGAATTGACGAATCATTCGCGGCTCTCAAAGCGACGTTAAGCCGACTCCGCCACGGCACCCAGACGATGGGTGATTACGTAGATCGGAAGACACCTAAGCCCTTGGACAACGCCGCTCAGTTGTTTCCCTCCGATGAGCAGTCCGAGCCGTCGACCTCAACATCCTGTCTATCGCCACCGGAGTTTGCGTTACTTGTAGACGCCGAGCTTCTTGACGATTATGGCGATGAGATCAAGGAGATCGCGGCCATCTGAGCCTATTCGCCCCTCAACCACTGCAGGGACAATCGCTCCTCGGCCAGTTTCAGTGTCGTGACGCGCACGTTGTCGTCCCAAATGCAGTCCAGCTCGCATGCCTCCTTCCAAGTATCCTTGTGCGCGAGGCCGGGGCCGTCTGCCAGAAACACGATCCTGACGATCCGGTTGTGGGTTCGGCAGTAGTCGCGGATTAGGTAAACCTTGCCCAGATTCCCCCCGGTTCGATCGTCAGACTGGGCGCCGCCACGCGTCGAGTCGTACCTTGCGAAGCCTACAGCTTTGACGTCCCTGCTAGCTCGATCACGGATCACGAAATCGCATGGGCATGAGCCACTGAAACCGTCAACCACCGTGCTGAGTTCAATGTCTGGTCCCGCGCCCCTGGGTCCCTCGATCATCATCTCGGTCCTGAACTTGTTCTCGAACCAGTCGAAGAACAGACCTGTCAACACATAGCCTTGCTGTCCACGATTATCGTACTCGCCAATCGAAACGGCGAGCACGGCGATGGCCTCGTCGGTCAAGTCGGTTAACTGCTCTTTCAACTTCGAGATAGGCTTGAAGGTATGGCCATAGGCATCGACGATGCTTTGCGTTGTAATCTTCGAGATCTTCTTGGTGGCTTCGGTATCGCACACGCCGGAAACGCAGCGGCGGAACATCTTCAGGAGTGCCATTCTTCGGTCAGCCGGAATGTCACTTGACCGAATCCGCTCGAGCAACTCAGCGCTGGTGGTTGACGTTGACACGAGCTGCGAGAAGAACCGGATATCATCCTCGTATTTGGTCCGCATGACGGATACGATCTCGGGAAATCGAAGCCCACTGTCAATCGCCGTGATGACCGAGTGCGGGTCGCGAATTGAGGAGATGAACCCTCTACCAGCCATGGACCGAACCTTTCCCACTTCGCGCGGCGTCCAACCGAGGCTGCAGCGTAGCAGGAGTCGGGACTTGCCGCCAGCCGAAAACATGGGCGCCCGGATGGCTGCGAGGCACTTGCGCCGGTCCTTTCCCTCGCTTACCGGGATGTTCCGCGCATTGGGCGAACTGCGAGACATCCGGCCCAGCGAACTGGCAGTGCCAGAGGCCGTCACCAGGATCGTGATCGGCCAAATGCTTTCGCGCAAAGCGGCCCGAGGTATCGCGAGTCGCGTTGCTGCCGCCGGCAGCAGGAGGCACGAGCGTCACCCGTGGGAATTGTCGGCGGCAGAGTTGCGGAAGTGCGGGCTGAGCCGACGGAAGGCTCGCACGATCGGTGAGTTTGCGGTCGCTTACGCTTTGGCCCCAGAACGGTTCGATCGCTGGCAGTATCTTGATTACCCCGGCCTGCTGGCCGAAGTCAGGCGGCTATGGGGCATGTCAGACTGGACAGCCTGCATGCTGGCGATCTTTCATTTTGGAAACCCCGACGTCTGGCCGGTGTCTGACGGCAGTATCGTGCGCGCTGCGAGCCTAGTTTCCGAATGCCTCCTGTCCGGCCAGGTTCTGGAGGCTGATCTCGCGGCCCCATACAGGTCGTATCTGGCCCTATATCTGTGGAGGTCACTCGACACAGGATTCTGGGCAAACGGGCAGGCGAAGGCAGCGGTGAGCTTGCGGCGGGGAACGGGGGACGCTGTCGATCGACAGCTCGCGATGGAGAGACCATAGCTACGCTACAAAGGGCGCGCCGGTCAAATGACCGATGGTCTGGCGGGCACAGGAGGGGTGAGCCCATGAGGGTTCGGTCGCATCCAGCGAACGCAACCATGTCCTTTTGGCCTGCCCGGGCGGAGCCAACCCCGCGTTAACCCGACGTTCGGTGGCCGCGAGAGAGTCAGAGAGTTCTTGCCGGGGGGCCGTCCGGGCGGTCGAAGGCACCGGAAGGCCGTGTCTCTGGCCGGCCAAGTGAGAGACGCGGGAAGGTGCGTGACGTCCGCAAGTTCTTGTGGGCACTTGCGGTAAACGCGACACGCCGAGATGGGGTGTCCTCGGCGCCCCCTCTTAACCAAAGAGGCCAACCAGTTCTAACCGGTTGGCCTCACTAGTGTGGTAAGGATTCGAACCCGCGACCCGGGGGTTATGAGGCCATTGCCACATCGGTGGACCAGCGGTCACGGTCTCTGAACGCTTGATCGAGGGGCCGCTCACCCCTTCAGCAGAGCCATCAGCTGCTCGTGATGCGCCACGAGGTTCTCAGCGATCGACCACACCGTCATCCTAGCGATCTGGTCCTCTGAGTAGCCCAACGTGTCAAGTCGCGCCCTCAAGGGGGGCATGTACTCGCCGTTCCAGTCATCCAACTCGCGATGGCTGATTCTGCGCAGGTACCTGACGTGGGAATCCGGCGCCTGCTCCGTGCAGCTCGGATCGAATGGACGCAGATGCCTGATGTCCCCCGCAAACTCGACTCGGCGCCGTGGCATAGCCGGCCTTCTTTCTGCCGGGCCGCTTGGACGAAGCCGTCGGGGCAGGTGGGGCCAAGCCCCGGCGTCATCGCCCAGGCCGTGTCGGCGCCCGGCGGCGCCCGCCCGGTCTTCTTGGTCAGACTCGAGTGATCACCCACACCGGTGAGCTTGTCGGCCAAACGCAGGAAGCCCATTAGTACTACGATGGCCTCACTGACGTGTGGAGGACTCGAGCCCGCGACCCTGGGGTTATGACCTCGCGGATCGCTTCGGCACATCAATCCCTGGCGCGTAGAAGAGATGCCCTTCGCAGCCGCAATCGGATGCCCCGAATCCTGGGATCACCCGGTCATCCAGATCTTTTGACTGCCACTGGTCACGCGACGCTCTCCGTATCCGAAGCGGCATTGTACCCCGGCAGAGCGGGGCCGCCATCAGCTGCCTGCAGTCGCTGCTTCAACAGCGTCACGCGCCGGCGG
>Ga0307380_10008262_pt1 | contig 13367 bp, 10 predicted proteins | sample UN3MG_FD_202239 | JGI IMG/M metagenome (GOLD analysis project Ga0307380, IMG submission 202239) | Soil microbial communities from Risofladan, Vaasa, Finland - UN-3 | ecosystem: Environmental > Terrestrial > Soil > Coastal area > Acid sulfate soil | place: Finland: Risofladan, Vaasa | collected... | reverse complement strand
CTGGTGATCGCGGGCTGGGAGATCGCCATCCAGAAGACCGGTGGCTACATCTACTCACGGGGCCTCCTGGCACTGCTGTCGGCCTTCGCCACCACGGTGATGCTGCAGATCATCGGCGTCCCGTTCGCGTTGGCCCTCGGACTCTGGACGGGCATCATCAGCCAGTTCATTCCGACCATCGGCACCTACCTCGCCGGTGCGGTGCCGGTCCTCGTCGCATTGCTCGACGACCCCACCGATGCCATCGTCGTTCTCGTGTTCATGGTGGCCTATCAGCAGGTCGAGAACTACCTGTTCGCTCCCAAGATCACGGCCAAGACGATGGACCTCCACCCGGCGGTGGCGTTCGGCACGGTCATCGTGGGCGCCTCGCTGTTCGACGCGGTCGGCGCACTGGTGGCACTGCCGGCGGCCGCGGTGATCCAGGCCGTGGGCACGACGTATCTCGCACGCCACGAGGTCGTCGACTCGACGATCACCCGTGACGCGCCGGGTCGCGGTCAGTCGTCGGACGACGAGTAGCGACGCCGAACGCCGCCACGGATCACGTCGAGCCCTCTCGGGTCGGTCAGCAGCGAGATGTCAGCGGTCGGATCACCGTCGACGACCACGAGGTCTGCCTTCGAGCCCGCCCGCACCACGCCGATCTGGTCTTCCATCCCCAGGATGTGCGCATTGGCCAGGGTCGCCGCCGCGATCACCTCGGCCGGCGACTGCACCTCGGATCGCAGGGCGAACTCGCGATTCTGCAAGTCGTGGGCCTCGCCGAGCAGGTCGGTGCCGAAACCGACCGTCACCCCCGCATCGAGCGCGATTCGGACCGACTCCATGCCTGCATCGAGCACCTCTCCGACCTTGGCGACGGCCCAGGACGGGAGGCCGAACGCATCGCCGTACTCGGCGATCGCCCAGTAGGTGACGAGCGTCGGTACCAACGCGGCCCCGGCCTCGGCCATGGTCTCGGCGGCCTCGACGTCGAGAAGATTGCCGTGCTCGATCGAACGGACCCCGGCCTCAACGGCTCTGATGATCGCGCCAGGCGTGTAGGCGTGGGCGAGCACATAGGTGCGGCGTCGCTCGGCCTCGACCACGGCGGCGCGGAGCTCTTCGGGCGTGTAGGCCTCCATCCACAGGGGATCGGTGGGCGAGGCGACCCCGCCCGATGCCATGACCTTGATGGCGTGCGCTCCCTGACGCAGCTGTTCGCGGGCGGCCCTGCGAACTGCGTCGGCGCCGTCGGCCAACACCGCGATGCCCGATTCGGCGATCTCGCATGCACACGTGAGCCCTGCGACAAAGGGTGTGCGCACATCGCCGTGCCCACCGGTCTGGCTCAGCGCCCGACCCGTTCGCAGCAGCGTCGGGCCGTCGACGAGGCCGCGCTCGATCGCGGCCGACAGCCCGGCATCGGCGCCTCCGGCGTCGCGCACCGTCGTGAAGCCACGAGAAAGCATGCCCTCGAGGATGCGGGCCGATCCGATGGCGCGGAGCGATTCGGGGTGTCCGGCCAGGGCGCCGAAGTCCATGGTCGTGACGGCGACGTGGACGTGGGCGTCGATGAGCCCTGGAAGGATGGTCGTGCCGGTGCAGTCGATGATCTCGTCGTCGGCCACCGCCGGGACGGGCTCAGCGCCGACCGAGGTGATCAGGTCGCCCTCGATCACCACGGTTCGTGGACCCTCGAGCGTCGCCGTCGAACTGTCGAACACCATGCCGTCGGTCAGCAACATGCGGCTCATGGCCGGAACCTAGTGAAGGCTGCCTCGATCCGGACGGGTGTGTGCCCACCTGGCCAGCCCCAATGGTCCTAGGTCCCTGGTCGATGGCGCACCGGCCGGGCAGGCTGGCCGGGTGAGCGTGCTCGACGATGCCGCGTCGATGTGGGAGATCCTCGCGACGCCAGACGAGCGCGACGACGAGCTGTTCGACCTGGCGACGTTGACCGACCTCCCCGACCCGGCGTCACGCTGGCTGCGGCGGGTGCTTCCGGTCGAGACCCCGCTCGTAGCGACCATCGAGTTGGCGATGACCGGGTCCATCAAGCTCGGACCGCGCTGGTTTCCGTTCCGCGCCACGCAGGTGCTGCGCGCCGGTGTCGGGTTCGTGTGGCTCCCGGTGGTCGGCGGTCGCATCCTGCGGTTCGTCGGTGCCGACATCCTCGGCCCCGGCGACGCGCGCATGGAGTTCCGCCTCCATGACCGGATTCCCCTCGTCCGCGCCACCGGTCCGGAGGTCGCTCGCAGCGCCGTCGGTCGGCTCGCCGCCGAGACGGTCGCGTGGTTGCCCCAGGCAGCGGCGCCGCAGGCAGGCGCGATCTGGGCGCCGGTCGACGAGCGGCGAGCCGTCGTGTCCCTCCCGGTCGGCGACGAGTCCGTCGACGTGACGGTCACCGTCGACGCCGACGGTCGCCTCGGCGCGCTCCACCTCGAGCGATGGAGGAACGACGCGGACCCGCCGCGGTTCGAGCCGTTCGGCGGTGACGTCTCGGCCGAAGTGCGGAGCGACCACGGCGTGGCCGTTGCGGGGCGAGGAACGGTCGGGTGGGGACACGGCACGCCGGCGGCGGCGGGCGGAGCGTTCTTCCGCTACGAAGTCAGCCGGCTCGGGTCGCCGCGAACCCACCGCACCTCTCGATAGCGGCCCCGGTGGCTGCCCACGGGCAGGGTCCATCGTCGGATTGATCGAGGCACGAAGGCCCGGCCGGGTGTCACGATGGTCCGCATGGACGACGAGGCGGTGGGCGGTCCCAACGTCCTGTTCATCACGCTCGACCAGTTCCGGGGCGACTGTCTGTCGGCTGCCGGACACCCTGTCGTGCAGACGCCACATCTCGATCGCCTCGCGGCGTCGGGGGTGCGCCTCGCCCGCCACTACAGCCAGGCATCGCCCTGCGCGCCCGGCAGGGCGTCGCTCTACACCGGCACCTATCTGATGAACCATCGGGTGGTGGGCAACGGATCGCCCCTCGACGACCGCTTCGACAACGTTGCGCGCGCGGCCCGACGGGCGGGCTACCGACCCGCGCTGTGGGGCTACACCGATCAATCCATCGACCCACGCCGCGCCAGCGGCCCCGACGACCCGCGGCTCGACAGCTACGAGGGTGTCCTCCCCGGCTTCGACGTCGAGCTCGATCTCCCGGGCCACCACGCGCCCTGGCTGCGCTGGCTCGAGTCGCTGGGCCACGGCGCGATGGGAGCCGACGAGGCGCTCGAGACCGAGTCGGCACGACCCGCCGAGCACGGCGTGTCGGCGTTCCTGACCGATCGGCTCATCGAGTGGATCGGCCGTCAGGAACGGCCGTGGTTCGCACACGCCAGCTATCTCCGACCGCATCCGCCGTACGTCGCGGCCGGGCGGTGGTCGACGGCGTACGACCCCGCGGACGTCGGCGATCCGATTCGACCCGTCGACGACACCCACCCGCTGCACCGGGCCGCGCTCACCAATTCGGTGTCCGCTGCGCCCGTCGATGCGGCGGAGATGCGGCAGCTCAGGAGCCAGTACTTCGGGATGATCAGCGACGTGGACGACCAGCTCGGGCGGCTGTGGGACGCACTCTCTGCATCCGGGCAGTGGGACGACACGTTCATCGTCGTGACCTCGGACCACGGCGAGCAGCTCGGCGACCACGGGCTGGTGCAGAAGCTCGGGTTCTTCGAACAGAGCTATCACGTCCTCGGCATCGTCCGCGATCCGTCACCGCGTGCCGACACGACCCGCGGAATCGTCGTCGACCGCTTCACCGAGAACGTCGACGTGTTCCCGACGCTCTGTGACGCGATGGGCATCGACGTGCCGGTGCAGTGCGACGGGGTTCCCCTCACCCCGCTGTTGCACGGCGCCGAGCCACCGTGGTGGCGCGACGCCGCGACCTGGGAATACGACTGGCGCGACACCATGCTCGCTGCGGGACCCCACCCTTGGCCCTGGGACCGTCGACTCGAACGCCAGCACCTCGCGGTGCGACGCTCGGAGAGCCTGGCCTACGTGCAGTTCGGCAACGGGTCATGGAAGTGCTTCGATCTCGCGGCGGACCCGACGTGGCAGACCGAGGTGACCGACCCGGCCGCGGTGCTCGGCGAGGCGCAGGCGATGCTGACCTGGCGGTCGCGGCACGCCGAACGCACCCTCACCGACCTCCAGGTCGGTCCCCACCGGTTGGGCCGCTGGAGCGACGTGACGATCGGCGCTCGCGACCGGTGACCATCGGGCGGCGGCTGCCGTCGATTCAGGTGGTCGCCATCCAGATGGCTGCGAAGTGTGCCCCGGCGGCGAGCAGCGTGAACGCGTGCCAGACCTCGTGGTACGAGAACACGCTCGGCTCGAGCGTCGGCCACTTCTTCCCGAATCCGATGGCCCCGGTCGTGTAGAGCACGCCACCGATGAACACCATGATGACGGGCAGCGCGCCGACGGCGTTCCACAGCGCCGGCACGAGCACGAGGCCCGACCAGCCGATCAGGATGTACATCACCGTCGCGACGAGGTCGGCCCGGCGACGCCCGGTCAGCTTGAGGATGGCCCCGGCGACGGCTGCGCCCCAGATGATGCCGAGGAGGATCACGGCGGGGCGGGTGCCCAGCGAGATCAGCCCGAGCGGCGTGAACGTGCCGGCGATGGCTGCGTAGATCATGGCGTGATCGACGCGCCGCATGGCCGCCCTCGCTCTGATCGAGTGCACCCAGCGGTGGTAGGTCGTCGAGGCCGTGAGCATCGAGCACAGGCCGACTGCGTAGATCGCAACCCCGACCTTGGCCCGGGTCCCGTCGGCGTTCAGCGTCATGGCGAGTAGGAACGGCAGGGCGAGCACCAGCCCGATCATGTGCAGTCGACCACGCCAGGCGGGCCGCGTCGGCGTCCCGAGCGGCACATCTCGTCCGGTGGCCCCTCGGACCGGGGCGAACGTGTCGGGCATGGGGGGATGTGTCGGCTTCCGGGCGGCGGAACTGGAGACTCGCGTGATCTCCAGGGGAGACCATGCTAGCGAGGCCAGGGGGCGGGTTCGGGGTCGGGCCCCGGTTCTGCGGGGCGCGGTCTACCGTCCGGGCGTGGACGAGGTCACCCGGGCGCTTGCCGATCAGCTCGACGAACTGCGCACGCTGGTGGCCGATCTCGACGAGGGCGGCTTGCGTGCCGCATCGGCGTGCCCGGGCTGGAGCATCAGCGACGTGCTGTTGCACCTCGCCCAGACGAACGAGATCGCAACGGCCAGCGCGATGGGCAGCTTCGCCGAGGCCACCGAGATGTGGCGCGGCGCAGCCGGAGACGATGTCGATGCGCTGGCCGGCTCGGCGGTCGAGCGTGATCGGGGCGCTTCGGGGGACCAGATCCGCCAGCGGTGGCAGTCGAGCGCTGATGCGATGGTCGCTGCGTTCGCGGGCGGCGATCCGGCTCGGCGGGTGATGTGGGTGGTCGGCGACATGGCGGCTCGCACGCTGGCGACGACCCGGATCGCGGAGACGTGGATCCATGCCGGCGACATCGCCGCCGGCATGGGGGTCGTCCTCCCGCCCACCGACCGCCTCCGGCACGTGGCCCGGCTCGTGCACCGCACGCTGCCCTACGCCTTCGCGCGAGCCGGACAGGATGGGCCGGGCGCCGTGCGGTTCGACCTGACCGCATCTGATGGCGCGCGGTGGGAGTTCGGTGACGACGACGCGCCGACGGTGGTGACGGGCTCGGCGGTCGACCTGTGCCGTGTGGCGGGTCAGCGCGCCGCGGCCGCGAACGTCGACCTGCGGGCCGAGGGGCCCGACGCGGCGGGTGTGCTCGAGCTGATGCGTACCTTCGCCTGAGCGGTCACCCGTCGAGGTCGACGGTGTCGCCGATCGCGATCGTTCCGCCGGCCAGCACGCGGCAGATCGATCCGGCTCTTCGGCTGAGCGCCCTGCGGGCGCCGTCGCCGAGGACGTCGTCGAGGAGCCGGCAGGGGGCCGCCACCCGCACCACTTCGAGTTCGGCCGCGCCGAGGCGGATCCGAGCACCGGGCGTCACCGGGACCTCGCCGTGGGAGATGGTGATGTTGCGACGGGTGTCGCCGGACCCGATCGGCGAACCCAGATCGCCGGCCGCGTCCGCGAGCTGCGACGCGGACTGGACCGAGACGTGACGGTGCCGGGTGCCGTGGTAGCGGTCGCCGACGAGCCCCTTGGCCGCTTCGGCCTCGACGCTCGTGACCGACCTCATCGGCAGCCGCGACCCCGGCGCGACGTGGATCGCAAGGATGGTCGGCGCCGCTTCGGTCGTGTGCACGCACGCAGGGTAGGGACGGCGGTGCCGGAACAGGCTCGTGGTGCGGCGGTGCGGTCTGCCACGCTTCGGTGGTGGTCACGACCGGCGACTCCCGTCAGCAGACGGTTGCGCCCGACGAGAACCGGTTCGCCAGGCTCGGCCGTCGGCATCCGCTGGCGCTCATCACGTTCGGTGCGTTCCTGTTCAGCACCGGCCCCGTCTTGGTCGCCGGCACGGTGGTGTCGGGCCCGGTGCTGTCGTTCTGGCGCTTGTGGATCGGCTCGCTGTTCATGGGCACCCTCTCCCTCGTCCAGATCCGCCGATCGGGTCGACGCCCCGGTCGCGCCGGGTGGTCGTGGGCGGGGCGGGCAGGGATCGCGTTCGGCATCCACCAGCTCTTCTTCATGATCGCCATCAAGCGGACGTCGGTGGTCGACGTCACCCTCATGCAGCTTCTCGCGCCCGTGTTCGTCGGAGTGCTGGCGGCCGTCGTGTTCGGCGAGCGGCCGGGCGCCTCGTTCCGGGTGTGGTCGGTCGTGTCGATGATCGGAACCGGCGTGGTGGTGCTGGCGGGTGCATCCGGACCCGAAGGTGATCCGTTCGGGATCGCCCTGGCCATCGCGAACGTGGCGTTCTTCGCCCTCTACTTCACCTGGTCGAAACAGGGTCGCGACCACATCGACACGATCCCGTTCCTGTTCGGCGCGGTGTCGACGGCTGCGGTCGTGGTGAGCAGCTACGTGCTGGTGAGCGGCGAGCCGGTCGGGTCGGTCAGCCGCAACGCACTGGTCGTGGCGGCGACGATCGCCGTCGTCCCGGGTGCACTGGGGCACTTCGTGTCGACGTGGCCCTTGCCGTGGGTGGCCGCCAACCTGCCGCCGCTCATCCAACTGTCGGTGCCGTTCCTGGCCGGCGCGATGGCCTACTTCTTCCTTGACGAGCCGGTCGAGCTGCTCCAGCTCGCCGGTGGGCTGGTCACCCTCGTCGGCGTCATCGGCGCGCTGCGATCCACCGGCGGTCGCCAGCTCGCCGCCGGCACCTGACTCGCCAACTTCTTGCGCCGGGAGCCACCGTTGGAGGCCACGGGACAAGAAGTTGGGGGCTCAGTAGCTCCGGGGGAGGCCGAGGACGGTCTGGGCGATGAAGTTGAGCGTCATCTCCTGGCTCACGGGTGCCAGGCGTTGGAGCCGCGCTTCGCGCCAGAAGCGCTCGACCTGGTACTCGGTGGCGTAGCCGAGGCCCCCGTGGGTCTGCACGGCCTGGTCGGCGGCGAACCAACACGCCTCGGCCGCCAGGTACTTGGCGGTGTTGGCCTGCTCGCCGCACGGCAGGTCGTGGTCGTACCGCCAGGCCGCCAGGTGCATCACCTGCATGGCTGCCTGCAACTGCATGTGGGCCTGCGCCAGCGGGTGGGCGATCGCCTGGTTGGCGCCGATGGGGCGGTCGAACACGATGCGTTCCTCGGCGTAGGCGACGGCGCGACGGAGGGCGACCTCGCCGATGCCACACGACATCGCGGCGAGCAGGATGCGCTCGGGGTTGAGCCCGTGGAGGATGTGGCGAAACCCCTGACCGCGCTCGCCGACCATCCGCCAGCCCTCGACCGGGAGTCCGTCGTAGGCCACTTCGCACGATGCCACGGCGTTTCGCCCCAGCTTCGGGATCGGCGCGATGTCGCAGTGATCGGGATCGAGATCGACGAGGAGGAGCGTGAGGCCGTCGAAGCCGTCGCCCGGTGTGCCATCGGTTCGGGCCAACAGGAGGCAGACCTCGGACTCGAGGGCCTTCGAGGTCCAGATCTTGCGGCCAGTGACGACGAATCCCCCCTTGCCGTCGTCAGCCGCACGCGTTGCGATGCGGGAGGTGTCGGTTCCTGCGTCGGGTTCGGTGACGCCGAAGGCCACGTGGAGGTCGCCGGCTGCGGCGCGCGGGAGGAAGGTGTCCTTCAGCCGGTCGTTGCCGAACTTCACGACCGGGTTGAGGCCGAACATCGTGAGATGGATCGCCGTCGACCCGTTCATCGCTGCTCCCGACGCGGCGATGCGGTTCAGGACCAGCGCCCCTTCGGTGATGCCCTGGCCACCGCCGCCGTACTGCTCCGGGATGCAGATTCCGACCCAGCCGCCCTCGGCCATCGCCCGGTAGAAGTCCCACGGGAACTCGTGGCGCTGGTCGCACCCCGACCAGTATTCGTCGTCGAACCGGGAGCACACCGAGTCGACGGCCTCGATGATCGCCTCGTGGTCGGGAGTCGGGGTGAAGTCCACGGACCGAAGGTAGGCGATGGCTCGTCGGTCAGCAGCGGGCCGCCTGAAAGGCTCGCACGGGTGCGTCAGACTGTCGCCCAGCTCACCAGACAACGGGGGGACCGTGCCCGAGATTCCTGCATCGATCGACGAAGTGACCAGCGACTGGCTGTCGGAGGCCACCGGCCTCGACGTCAGTGGCGTGGAGGAGACCCAGATCATCGGCGTCGGGGTCGGCGTGAGCAGTGCCGTCTACCGGCTCCTCCTCAGCGGCGACGACGTGCCCGACTCGCTCGTCCTCAAGCTCAAGGCGCTCGACGAGGCCGCGATCTTCACGTCGTCGATCCTGCGCATGTACGAGCGCGAGGTGAAGTTCTTCGACGAGATCGCGGACCTGTCACCCATCAGGGTGCCGAAGGGCTACGGAGGTCAGGTGTCCGAGGACGGCAGCAGCTACTACCTGCTGATGGAGGACATGGGTGGCCATCGCCTGGTCGATCAGAACGAGGGCATGGACCTGATCGACGCACAACAGTGCGTCGACGAGTTGGCGGCATGGCATGCGGCGTTCTGGGGCAAGGCCGAGCGGTACGTCGAGAGCGGCGCAGCGGTGAGTCTCGGCGACGAGGTCTACCCCGCCGTGCTCCCGCTGGTGTTCGGCGAGGGCTGGGAGAAGATCAAGAGCGAGATGGAGGTGCACCCGGCCATCGCCGAGGCGGCGCCGGCCTGGACCGACGCCCTCCCCAGCCTGCTCACCGGCCTGTGTGCGGCGCCGACGACGGTCATCCACGGCGACTATCGCGCCGACAACATCTTCTTCGACGACGACGGCAAGGTGGTGCTGCTCGACTTCCAGCTCACCGGTCTCGCCACGGGCAGCTACGACCTGTCCTACTTCGTGACCCAGAGTCTGATGCCTGACGTCGCCGCCGACAACGAAAAGGCGCTGTTCGATCGTTACGTCGCCGGCCTCATCGCCGGTGGCGTGCCAGAGTCCGAGACGGCGCGCCTGTGGGACGACTATCGAGTCGGCGCCCTGTTCTGCCTCGTCTACCCGGTCGTCGCGGCCAGGGGCATGGACCTGAGCGATCCTCGTCAACACGCGTTGATCCACAACATGAACGTGCGGTTCGCACGGGCTCTGGTCGAACTCGAGCTCTCAGACCTCCTCTGACCTGGGCTGCCCGCGCCCACCCACCGCCGGCTCTCCGTTACCCTCGCCCGGTGAGCGATTGGACACCGCCGTCGGCCCCAACAGGTCCGCCTCCACCCCCGCCGATGCCGTCGGGCCCGCCGGTCCGAGACCAGGCGCCTCCGCCTCCTCCACCCCCGGCCTTCGCACCCCCGGTCCCGAGCTACGGGCCCCCGTCGGCGCCTCCCGTCGGAGCATGGCAGCCGGTCGGCGGAGAGCCGCCGCCCCGGCGTTCGAGGTGGGTCACCGCCCTGGCTGCGCTCGTCGTCGTTGCAGTGGTCGCGGGCCTGGCCGCGTTCGTCGCCGTGTCAGAGCCCGACGACAACGAGGAGGCATCCGACGTCGGCATCCAGGACGACGCCGGCTCACCCGATGACTCCGAGGTCCTCACCGAGGCCGACTTCGACGGGGTGATCGACGACCTGATCGCGTTCGTCGAGAACGAGCGAGGGCTGACCTTCGCGACGCGTCCGGTGGTCACCTTCCAGGACGATGCCGAGTTCGAGGCCGGACTGCGTGTCCTGCTCGAAGAGGATCTCACACAAGAGGATCTCGACCTCCAGCTCGCCTACTTCCAGGCCCTCGGCCTGGTCGAGCCCGATGCTGACATGCGCGCGATCTTCGACCAGCTCTACTCGGGTGCGGTGCTGGGGTACTACTCGACCGACAGCAAGGAGCTGTACGTGCGCGGCGGCAACCCGACTGCGTACGCCCGTCAGACCTTGGCGCACGAGCTGGTGCACGCGCTCGAGGACGAGCACTTCGGGATCGACCGGCCCGAGCTCGACGACACCGGGGACGAGCGGGGCCTCGGCCTGTTGGGATTGACCGAAGGCAGTGCCGAATACATCGGCCAGCGGTACGAGGCGTCGCTCTCGGACAAGGAGCGGCGAGCGCTCCTCGACGAGGAGGCGTCCTTCGGCGCCGATCTCGACATCCGCGGCATCCCGCTGTTCTTGTTCGACAACCTGACCGCGCCGTACGCCGAAGGCCCCGAACTCATCGACGCGATCCTCGCCGGCGGTGGACAGCCTGCCCTCGACGCCGCCTTCGACGCACCGCCCATCACGAGCGAGCAGTTCCTCGAGCCCACGGCCTACCTCTCCGGCGATGGCCCGCTCGAGGTGCCGCCTCCCGCAGCCGACGGCACCGAGATCGAACGGGGCGCGTACGGCGCGTTGTTCTGGCGTTCGCTGCTGTTCGCCGAGACTGCACCGGCGGTGGCCGCCCGGGCTGTCGAAGGCTGGGGCGGCGACGATGGCGTGCTGTACGCCGATGGTGACCGCGCGTGTGTCCGCGTGAATCTCGTCGGGGACACCGACCGCGACACCGACGAGCTGCTGGCGGCCCTCGACGAGCGAGGCGCAGCCGGCGCCGATGAGTTCTCGGTCGAACTCGTCGATGGCATCGTCACCTTCACGAGCTGCGGCTGAAGACGAGCGAGGCCAGGTCGCTGCGCCGTTCAGGCACGCCACCGCACCCAGCCGTCGACGACGCGCTCGACCCCTCGCAGGAACCAACGAAGCGGAAAGAGGGGGAACCGCAGGATCCCGAGACCGCGACGTGATTCCTGCCCGGCCGCGGCGGTGACGGCGGCGATCTTCGTGACGGTCGCGACGAACAACGGGGTATCGGTCTCGTCGGCCAGCCGTTCGTTTCCGATCTGCCAGGCGTCGAAGAGGTCCTGGATCGCGTCACCCGGAATCTCGCCGCCCTCGGAGGCCTCGTCCACGAGCCTACGGAAGCGTGACGCCTCGGCGCTCACGTCGCCACCCTCGACCCGGCTCTCCTCGACCGACGCGGCGAGCCGAGGAAGCTCGTCGCGGAGGATGTCGTGATGGAACCTGCGGGTCACGGCGCTCAGGGCCGCCGGGAGCGACCCGGGAATGTCCGGGTCGTCGCTCGTGAGCCACGCGAGCTCGGCCGCGATGAGCGGTCGGTCGTGGCTCCAGCTGCGGGTGAGCGCTCCGGTGCTCGGACCGGCGTGATCGGTGACCACTGCGCCGAGGGCATCGAGCACCGCCTCGACCCGCTCGGTTGTGGGGACGTGGGCGAATCGTTGGGCGAGCCGCTGCGGATCGAGCACGACGCGGACGAGTCGTGCCGAGCCGTCGAGCCGCCCCCAGGTCCAGTCGTTGGCCCGCCACGATCGCTTGTAGAACGCGCCGAAGTGGGCGGCCTGGGCCCCGGCCAACTTCGTGCCGGGATCGTTGCGCGAAGGATCCAGGGGGCTCGCTGCCTCGGCAGAGATCTGGACCAGCTCGGCGGTCTGCTCTCGTGTGGCGGTGTCACCGTCGACTGCCACCTGCACGATGAACAGCGACAGCAGGACCTCGACCACGTGCTCGATGGCGTCACGTCCGTCGACGCCCGGCGGTGGTGCCAGCGCCCGGTTGAGGTCGCGGAGCTCGTGGGCGACCTGCGTTCCGGCCCGCTCGAGGATGGCGTCGAGCGTCGGAGCAGCCCCTTCGACCAGGGTGGCGAGCCACGAAGCGAGATAGCCGAGGTGGTGGCGCGCATCGTCGCCGGTCAGCTGCCGGTCGAGGCCCATCAGCGCGGTGACCTGGCCGACCGAGGTGCGATAGGCCACCACCCCCTTCGGGTCGAGGGGCGCGGCCGCGACGAGCTCACGGTCCGAGATCATCGGCCAGTCGGCGAACGCGCCGTCTGCCCACCCGTCGAGCATCGAACCGGCCCGACCTCGCCGAGCGAGGATCCGTAGGTTCCAGTACTGGTCGGACAACGTGCGGAGCTCGGCCAGGTCGCGGCGCACCCGGTTGAGGAGCGCGCGTGCCTGTCGGAGCTCGGCACGGCGGTGATGGGCGACCTCGTCGGGGGCCAGCGACATGGCTGCCTGCACCCGTCGGACGAGGTCACCCACCGTCGAGACGGCGAACTCGACCGCCGAGATGCCCCACGGCCATTGCTCGATGGGGACTCGAGGCACCGACGACCGATCTGCGGTCGGTGGCGGCAACCACGAGGCGTCGACCGAGGCCCGTTCCATCTCACGTTCGACTGCGCGCCAGTCGAAGGGTGCATCCACCCCGAGCGTGGCTGATCGGCTGGCGATGCGGTTGGCCGTCCGCCGGCCGAGGTCGGTGCCTCGGCGCGACGCGAACACCGGGTAGAGCCGAGCAGCGAGTGTGGCGATCGCGTCGGGATCCCGGGCGGCTTCGTGCACCAGCTCGCGCCGAACGCGCTGCTGGCCCTCGACCCGGTGGTTGGTCGCCCGGAGCTCGGTCAGTGCCGCTGAGACGGACTGTTGCTTCGGCAGATCCAGGATGCTGCGGGCCATGACGTGGCGGACCGACGGGGGCTTGGCCGGGTCGGCGTCCTCCGGGCTGAGCGATGGACCGGGGTCGGGCTCGACCGACAGCAGCACCCGCCGCGTCTCGTTGCGGGCCGGCTGGGCGTACATGGCGTCGAGGGCCGGCTCGATCGGCTGGTTCATCACCACGCCGCCGTCGACGGCCCATCGGTTGGTCGAGAGCTGCACGACATCGCTCAGATCGACCTTGTGCTCGGTGTCGGTGACGGCGAGGTAGCTGGCCTCGAACGCTCCGGGGAACGACGCAGAGGTCCGTGCGGCGACCGCGAGCCGGTTCTCGGCACCTGGTCGGCGCAGGTCGCGTCCCTCGAACCGGAAGAGCGCGAGGTGTTCGGTCTCGCTCAGCAGTGACCCGACGTCGTCG